>Ga0207701_10002000_pt1 | contig 21152 bp, 18 predicted proteins | sample KBSSwiSSwithPhiX_FD_184294 | JGI IMG/M metagenome (GOLD analysis project Ga0207701, IMG submission 184294) | Switchgrass rhizosphere bulk soil microbial communities from Kellogg Biological Station, Michigan, USA, with PhiX - S5 (SPAdes) (version 2) | ecosystem: Environmental > Terrestrial >... | reverse complement strand
AAATCTTCGCGGCCGGCGATCTGCCGCGGATCAACACTCTCTGGGATACGCTCAGCCTGCTCCAACACATCTGAGGGAAATTCCGTCGGAAGATGGTACTTTCGAATCACTGAAAGCACGTCCACGCCCGGCGCCGATGCAGGGCCGAGCACTTCGATGATTTCGCCCTCGGGATTCACGTGGCGCGATTGCCAGTGACCGAGGCGAACCACCACCTTGTCACCAACTGTAGCGGCAGTCTCCGACCGCCGGTTTTCCTGTGCCGTCACTGCGGGACGCACGTAAATATCGTGCACGAAGCGTGGATCATCCGGCACCACGTAGTAAAAATTCCGTGACCGCTGCAGTGTGCCTACAACGGTATCGTGAGCACGTTCAAGGATTCGAATGACGCGCCCTTCGCGACGTCCTTTTATTCGTCCGGTTGGAAGTTCAGGAGATATGCGCGCAACAACACGATCTCCGTGCATGGCGGTGCCGATGTTTTCCGCCGCAATGAAAACGTCGGACTCGCCGGGCTTTTCAGAGATTAGAAAGCCGTATCCAACCGGATGAACCGATAATTTTCCGGTTACCAGGTCGGCCTCAGCCGGCAGGATGTATCGATCCTTTCGGATCCGCGCGATCTCACCTCCACGTTCGAGGTCGCGCAACGTTCTGCGAAAAGCGAGTCGGGCCCTACCGCTCACGCAAAGTTTGCGAGCGATTTCGATCTTGCTTAACGGCTGGTAATCCTTCCTGGACAGCAGCGCGAGAATTTGTTCCCGAATCCTGGATTCGTTTGCGATCATTTAGGCGAGGTAATATGCTCAGATTTGTCGGTTTGACCTGATTCAATCGGAGGTCCGACGATGCTAAGGTCTGTAACTGTTGGCACAATCGCGATGCTACTCGCTGCCATCGTTTTACTTGCGGCAGGAGGAGCAACGATGAAGATCACAAGTTCTGCTTTCCACGAAGGTGGCAGCATCCCATCAAAATTCACGTGTGATGGGTCGGATACCAGCCCGCCTGTGCAGATAAGCGATGTTCCTGCGGAAGCAAAGAGCCTTGTCTTGATTGCAGATGATCCGGATGCGCCCGGCGGATTGTTTACTCATTGGCTGGTCTGGAACATCCCGCCGCAAACCAGTTCGATTGCGGAAGGGAGTACGCCGAAAGGTGTGCAAGGTGCAAATGATTTCGGAAAATCAGGTTATCGCGGTCCGTGTCCGCCTCCGGGCACACACCGATATTCTTTCAAGATTTTCGCTCTCGATCGCGAACTGGAATTGCACGCTGGTGCAAAGCGGAGCCAGGTGGATGCCGCCATGAAAGGTCACGTTATCGCACGGGGCGAGCTCGTCGGACGCTACGCGAGAAAAAAATAAATGTAGCGGCGGTCGCGAATCGCCGAAGGTAGTCACACCGGTTCGCACTTACCGTTGCCATTACAAGCAGTTCGAATAATCGCTTGTCTGCATTAGTCTCACTTTGAATGCGCGAGAGGATCTGGAAAATCGGTAAGCGCGTCTTCGACGTCTCGCAGCATGGGTTAATCATGGGCGTTTTGAACGTAACGCCGGATTCATTTTCGGACGGCGGTGAATTTGTAACGGCAGCCAAAGCAATAGAACATGGCTTACGAATGGCAGCTGAAGGCGCTCATATCATCGACGTCGGCGGCGAATCGACGCGTCCGCGCTCCGAACCCGTCACGGTTGATGAAGAACTGCGCCGCGTAATTCCAGTGATTGAAAAATTGAGTGCAAAGCTTGATGTCCCGATTTCGATCGACACCTCGAAAGCGGAGGTGGCGCGCGTCGCGATTGAGACTGGTGCTTCGATTGTGAACGACGTCACGGGGGGGCGAGGAGATGATCAAATGCTTCCGCTTGTGGCCGCGACAAAATCGGCGTTGATCATCATGCACATGCAAGGAACGCCGCGCACGATGCAGATCGAGCCGAGCTACCAAAACGTCGTGGCGGAAATTTTGGAATTTTTTCGACAACAATTTGCGTGCGCCCTAGGTTTAAATATTGATCCTATGACGATTGCGTTTGATCCAGGCATTGGTTTCGGGAAAACGCTCGAACACAACCTCGAATTACTCGCGCAGTTGGAGCGACTACGCGTGCATGATCGAGCCATTGTGGTTGGGGCTTCCCGCAAATCCTTCCTTGGCAAGTTGATCGGATCGCCGGAAGTCGGCGACCGGCTGATACCTGGAGTCGCGCTGACTTCACTTCTGCGCCAACGAGGCGCGGACGTGTTTCGTGTTCACGATGTGAGGGAGAATGTGTATGCATTGCAGGTAACTGAAGCGATTCTGCAGAGGACAAAATGATTCACCAATTTGTTGATCTTTGGCTGAGAGGCTGGCGCAGCCTGGTGGAAATCCTTCTGCTGTGGGTGGCCATCTATTATGGCTATCTCTATTTCCGCGGAACGCGTGGGGCGAAGGTGTTGACGGGACTGGCGATTGTTTTTCTTACGCTGACCCTTATCTCCACGTTGCTCAATTTGGTGGTGATTGGATGGATCGTCCGGAGTTTCTCAGTCTTCCTCGCCATCGCGTTAGTGGTGATTTTTCAACCGGAGTTGCGACGTGGCTTGGCTGCGCTTGGCGGACACCCAATTTTCTCCCTGACAAGTGAGAGACGGGAAACCGTTCATGATCTGGCCGAAGCGGTAACGCAATTGGCGAACAAACAATTCGGTGCACTGATCGCGATCGAACGGGACACGTCTATTCGCGTTTACGAGGAAACAGGGGTCATCATTGACGGCGAGTTTTCTGTCGAAATGATGCTGACGATCTTTCACCCAAAATCCGCGCTGCATGACGGCGGTGTGATTATCCGCAACGGACGAATCGCGGCCGCTGCCTGCATCTTCCCGGTGAGCCAGCGCGAAACATTGGACCGCAGTCTGGGATTACGTCACCGTGCCGGGCTCGGAATCACAGAAGAATCGGACGCCGTCGCTGTCGTGGTCTCCGAAGAGACAGGCGCAATTTCTATTTGTCACCGGCGTCGAATCGAGCGCAATTTCACTCCAGAAACGTTCCGTCAGCGCATTGCCGAGATTTTGTTGCACAGCAAGTATGAAGAGACTGATCCTGAAAAACTGGCGCGCGAAGTTGATCTCGCTCCTCCTGGCGACGACGCTTTGGTTCCTAATCAAAAAGAACGTAGCGACGACGCCATCGCCGTCTGAAAGGCCGTATCGGCCACAGTTGACGGAAACACCGTAACCCCTCTGTAGCCACGGTTCGTGTGACCGTCGTTTCAAAGAGACCTTAAGCGAAAATGAATCGGCCAAAGGCCGGTCGCTACAACTCAAAGCGCGCTCGCTTCAGCGCAAGAATCGGGACAAGTTTTCGTCTTCCCAACGGCGGGCTCGCCGATAACCGGGAAACTTGCGCTCGCGACGATTGAATTCTTCCGTGTGAACACGCCGGCGATTTCCCGCAAGCGTTTCGTCAGGTACAACTGAGTGCAGCATTTCGTGATAAAGCACATATCGCAGAAACCAGAGCGGAACGAATGGCTGGTCGAGCGCAGGATTGATCCGAATCAACCGATCTTCTTCCTGGATTGTGCCAAAAACGAATTGTTCCCGCGGTCGATGTTTTCGGCGGCGTCCCCATTCGACTTTGTAGCCACGAAGACGCCTGCCAAAGTGCCGCTGGTTTAAATCGTCGAAGATTGCGCGCAAATCGAAATGGTTCCCTTCGTGGCGCAAATTCAGCTGTTGCTGCATCGGCAATTTCGGGTGCGCCAGTTTTTGTTTCGTCGTTTTCTTTCGCTTACCCATTGCCGTGCTCCCAAAACTAACCGCTACAACGCAATGTAATGGCGGCTAAATCTAGTGACAAGCGAAGCACCATTTTTTGGTGCTGAATTGTTGCAAAATCCTGGTATTAAGGCTCTTGAACGTATCTACAAGAAGGGGTGCCGAGCGAACCGAGCCTGTTCGTTAAATATTGAGACCACGATATTTATCCTGTTTTGGGAATGAGTTATGGCGGGTATCGCGGTGTGCTTGTGTCAACGTTTTGCAGCAAACGCAAACTGCGTATAATCGTTCCAGGTTCCAGAAGGATCACTTAACGCGATGACTCCTTTTCTACGAAAATTGCTTGGCCAAAATTGGCTTTTATTACTGCTCATGCTGGCTCTCGCTATTTTTGGCGTCGTGGCGATCTACAGTGCGACCTCCACGCGCAGCGACCCATACGCTGCCGACTTCTGGCGGAAACAAGCAAACTGGGTGGTCGTTGGAGTCTTCACGTTCATGCTGACGAGTTTGGTCCACTACAGGTGGGTTCGGTGGGGCGCGCTGCCGTTGTACCTGGCCGGCATCATGTTTCTAATCATGACCAAATTTATCGGGGTCAAAGTTTATGGAGCGCGCAGCTGGCTGCATCTCGGACCAATCAATTTTCAGCCAGCGCAGCTTGCAGTCGTCGCAGGAATTATGGTCTTGGCGCTGTTCCTGACCCAGTTTCGCCAAATGCATCCGGCGCTTCGCTTACTGCTCTCCGGAGCTATTGCTGGGGCGCCCTGTCTTTTAATCCTCATGCAACCAGACCTGGGCGAGACCATTATTTGGGTTCCTGTGATGCTTGCATTGTGGTTCGTTGCCGGTCTGCCGCTTCGTTATTTGCTCTGTATCATTCTCATCGGCATCGCGTTTATCCCGATTGCCATCAATTTCGGCCTCAAACCGTACCAGCAACAGCGGATCACCGCCTTTACCCATCCCGATATCGACAAGCAAGGTTCGGCTTGGGCGATTAACCAATCTCTGATCGCGATCGGCTCAGGCGGCTGGGCCGGAAAAGGATTTAAGGCGCCGAACACTCAGATCGAGCTTGGCTTTTTGCCAGCGACAGCTGTGCATAATGACTACATTTTTTCGGCTGTGGCCGAGCAATGGGGATTTGTCGGCGGAATAGTCCTGATCGGCGCGTTTGCCTTGCTCCTTTTAACGTGTCTTTTCGTCGCCTTTTTTGCCGGAGACCAATTAGGCCTTCTTCTCGTGGTAGGGGTCACTGCCCTTATCTTCACGCACATCTTCCAGAACGTAGGAATGACGATCGCAATGCTGCCAATCACCGGCGTGCCATTGCCATTAATCAGCTATAGCGGCTCGTTCGTGTTGATGATCATGTTCGGCCTCGGCCTGGTAAACAGTGTCTGGATACATCGCAACGTCCCCGCGTAACGATTTACTTTGGCTCGCGCTTACCTGTAGAGTCGGGCCGCGCAAAGATGGACGCGGATTACAAGGTTAAGCTCGAGGTCTTCGAAGGGCCGCTCGACCTTTTGCTGTACCTGATCAAACAGGACGAAATCGACATCTACGATATTTCGCTCGAGCGGATCACCAGCCAGTACCTCGAATATCTCCAAGCTTTCAAAGAACTGAACATTGAGCTGGCTGGCGAATTCATCGTGATGGCGGCCAACCTCATCTACCTAAAAAGTCGGAGTTTGCTGCCGCGCGATCAACAGCCTCCCGAAGAAGACGCCGCAGAAGATGACCCTCGTTGGGAATTAATTCGGCAACTGATCGAGTATAAAAAATTTAAGGAGGCCGCCGCGGAACTCAATCTGCGTGCACTGGAACAAGAAAGGACTTTCACCCGAGAAGCTGGGCCGTCGCCAGATCTGCAGGAACCGTTGCGCCTGGGCGAAGTCGGAATTTTCCAGCTGATCAGTGCGTTCCAAACCGTGCTGAAACGAGTGGAAGCGCGCCAGGACGTTCAGGAAATCTTCAGCGAGCGCTATAGTGTGTCAGACAAGATCGATTCGATTTTGCAGCGCGTTGCGACTGGCAAACGCTTTCGTTTTTCTGATTTGTTTGGCGGCGCTGCATCCCGGATCGAAGTGATCGTCACTTTTCTTGCGCTCCTCGAACTAATCAGGTTGAAGCAGGTTCGCGCTCTTCAGGAAGACGTGTTTGACGAGATTGAAATTGCCGCTGCGATGGCGTGAGCGTCAGAAGCATGCCGCGAATTCTAATTGCAGGATGTGGTTACGTCGGAGAGGCGACGGCTGACTTGTTTTATTCCGCTGGCTGGAACGTCGAAGGTTGGGTGCACTCGAAAGAATCGGCATCACGGTTTTCAGTCAAACCTTATACCATTCGCACGATTGACATCTCGCAACGCGGTCAGGTTGCTAACCGCGCAGAAGGATTCGATGCAGTGATCCATTGTGCCAGCTCGCGGGGCGGCGATGCGGAAGCCTATCGTTACATTTACCTCGAAGGTGCGCGCCATCTCCTAGAAACTTTTCCTGACGCAAAGACTCTGTTTACAAGCAGCACCAGCGTATATGCGCAGCGCGATGCCTCGTGGGTAACCGAAGAAAGCGAGACAAAACCACTTCGCGAAACCGGCCGGATCCTCTTGGAAGCGGAAAAGTTAATCATTGAAAAAGGCGGGATCGTAGCGCGGCTCGCGGGGATTTACGGGCCACAACGTTCGGCGCTGTTGAGCAAATTTTTGAATGGCACCGCAACCATTGATCCGGAAAACGATCGCTTCGTAAATCAAGTGCATCGAGACGACATCGCGTCCGCACTTTTTCTTTTAGTGAATCGAGAGCCACAGGCGCATAGGGAGATTTACAATGTCGCCGACGATGAACCAACACTGCAAAGCGACTGCTACCGCTGGCTTGCTGAGAGACTGAATCGACCCCTTCCCGCGATCAGAAAATCCGAGCAACCTCGCAAACGCGGCGACACTAACAAACGTGTAAACAACTCCAAATTGCGTCAGTTCGGCTGGGTGCCACAGTACCCGACATTCGCCGATGCGATGGAGAAAAGCATACTTCATAGCTTTTCCGAATCGGCAAATTGAAGAAGGAGCGCTAACTCAATGCGCAGCTTCCATGCCCGCAGGCTCCATGGCAAGGTGACTGTGATGTCGTTCGCCGAAAAGCTGACGAATAACATCTTCCACGGGGACTTCCTGCACGTTGATGTCGCTGACATCGCATGCCTCGAGAAGTCGCCGGCAGGTTTCCGTAACCTTAGCGCGTGGAACCTTCAGTTGCACCGAGACAGGTGTTTGTTCGGTGATTTCGCCAAACGCGGAGAGATCGCGTGTTTCTTCCTTTTCAAAAGTAAGACTCAGAATCTTATAGCCCGAGAAACGATCCACGATCTCTGCCAGGGGCCCGTCGAAAAAGATCTTGCCGTGGTCGATTACCAACACCCGATGACATAACGCTTCGATGTCCTGCATGTAATGACTGGTGAGCAGTGTGACGATGCGATGTTGCTCATTGTAGATGCGCAAGAATTCGCGCACTCGTTGTTGACTAACCACGTCCAGACCGATGGTCGGCTCATCAAGAAACAACACACGCGGCTCGTGAATAAGCGCCGCGATCAGTTCCATTTTCATTCGTTCGCCTAACGAAAGCTCGCGCACCATCACGTTCATTTTATCTTCCACCTCCAGGAGTTCCGACAAACCGTACACGACTTTCTTAAACCGCTCGCGATCGATACCGTAGATCGCACGGTTCAACTCGAGCGATTCCTGTGCCGGGAGGTCCCACCAAAGCGCGTTCTTCTGTCCCATGAGCAAACTGAATTGGCGTTTCATCTCGTTTCGCCTTTCCCAGGGGACGAAACCGAGCACGCGCGCATTGCCTGAGGTGGGATTCAGCAAGCCGGAAAGCATCTTGAGCACGGTAGTTTTCCCGGCGCCGTTCGGCCCCAGGAATCCGACAAACTCGCCTTCCTCGATTTGAAACGTGACCTGATCAGCCGCTCGCGTCTCGTCGTATCGCCGCCACCCAAGACCCTTCACCGCACCCCAGAGGCCGCGCTCTTTACGATAAGTACGGTAAACCTTCGTCAGTTCGGATGCTTCAATTGCCGGCATACGGAGTTGTGGAGAGGAAACGATCAGCTTCCCCTACAGAACATCGTCGAGGCACGCCAGCAAATGCGAAACAGTTTGTTCTGTCTCGTCCCCCATGTTCGACAGTCGAAAAGTTTGGCCGCGAATCTTGCCGTAACCGGGATCGATCACCAAATGATGCTTCTCCCGCAGCGCCTTCGCGAATTCGAGCACGTCGATGCCCTTGTTGTTTTTCACGCAGGTAAGCGTCTTCGTGCGGAACCCTTCCTCGGCAAAAAAGTCAAACCCCGCGCGGCGCACCCAATCGTGCACGAGCGCGTTAGTGCGTGCGTGACGAGCGTAGCGCGCTTCGAGACCTTCCCGGAAAATCTCATCGAGCTTGAACTCGAGCGCATGAATATGCCCGATGCTCGGCGTGCTCGGCGTCATAAACTGCGACTGCTCGTTCTTGAACTCAAGAAAATCGAAATAGAATCCGCGATTCGGTACTTTTTCGGCCCGTTTGAACGCTTTCTCCGAAACAGAAAACAAAGAAAAGCCCGGCGGCAGGGCGAGCGCTTTTTGCGCTCCGGTAAGCATCACGTCGATCCCCAGTGCGTCCATCTCGATTTTTACTCCCGAGAATGACGACACCGTGTCAACAATCAGCGCGACATCAGGATATTTGGCCAGGACGCAGCAAATTTCCGGCAGCGGATTCATCACACCAGTGGAAGTTTCACTGTGCGTCAACGTGACAGTATCAAATTTTCCGGTGGCTAGTTGTCGATCGAGATCTTTTGGATCGATATGCTTTCCCCATTCCACCTGAAGGGGCTCGGCGCTTTTTCCGCATCGCTTGGCAACATCAAACCATTTGTCCGAAAACGCGCCGCACATACAGCAAAGCACGCCGCGATCGACTACGTTTCGGATAGATGCTTCCATCACCCCCCACGCCGAGGAGGTGGAAAGAAACACCGGCTGCTTTGTGCCGAACAACGTCTGAAGCTTTGGATGAATCTCGCGGTAAAGATTTCTAAAATCTTCGCTGCGATGGCCAATCAACGGACGCGAAAACGCCGCCCAGGTTTCTTCGGAAACCTCGACCGGACCGGGAATGAAAAGCTTGTTGTGCGGATGCATGAACCAAACATCCGACATCCGACGCGCCTTCGCAAAAGCTATGGCGCGGCAGGCATCCAACATCCAATGTTAAAGTTTTGCGGACCTCAGTTGCAATGGGAGGCTTTGAGAGGTAGGCGTCACGAATATGCATCGCCTTTTCGTTGTTTTGCTCCTTTCCATCTTTTTGGCCGCAGCGACGTGCGCTGAATCACCGAGTTATCTCGTGTTCGTCAGTAACGAACGCTCAGGCGATGTGACGGTTATTGATGGAGCTACAGACAGCGTCGTTGGAACTTTTCCAGTGGGCAAACGGCCGCGCGGCATTCACGCCACGCCCGATGGGCGGCGACTTTTTGTTACATTGAGCGGTTCGCCGCGAATGGCGCCTGGGCTGGATGAAAATCGTCCGCCCACGGACAAGCGCGCAGACGGCCTCGGAGTGATCGATCCAGCAGCGCGCAAACTGATAGATCGGTGGCATGTCGGCTCAGACCCTGAGCAATTCGCGATCAGCAAAGACGGAAAATTCGCGTTCATCGCCAATGAAGACGACGCCACTGCATCGATGATCAATCTCGATTCAGGGCAATCGCGTGGGAAAATAAAAGTCTCGGAAGAGCCGGAAGGCGTCGGAGTCAATCCAGCAAACGGCGAAGTGTACGTCACCTGCGAAGAAAAAGGCGAAGTCTTCGCTATCGACCCCGATCAACAGCGAGTCATCGCAACGATCGAAACCGGAGGACGGCCGCGTTCCGTCGCATTTTCAGGTGATGGCACTCGAGCGTACGCCGCGTGCGAAAACGGAGGCTACGTCGCAGTGATAGACGCACAGTCGCACAAACTATCGTCGAAGATTCAACTGCCCACAGGCTCACTGCCGATGGGCACCGCGGTTTCGCCCGACGGGAAAGAGCTTTACGTCTCAACCGGTCGCGGCAACGCAATCGCGGTTATCGATCCGCAAAAGGGCGAAGTAGTGACAACGATTGCCGTTGGAAATCGCGTCTGGGGAATCGGGCTCGATCCGAGCGGGACAAAACTCTACACGGCCAACGGTGTATCAAACGACGTCTCGGTTGTCGATATAAAATCGCGCAAAGAACTCCGCCGCATCAAAGTCGGCGACGGCCCGTGGGGCATCGCAATCGTAAATGCCGCAAAATAGGCTACCCGCTGACGTAATTCGGGTAACGTTCGCGTAACTCACGCGAGAGGCGCTCTGCTTCCTCGGTGTTACCGGCCTGGCGAAAGGCCACCGCAGCTTTATCCAGCGCTCGCGGAGTGATGGCCGGATCGTCGTAAAGCAGAGCGACGCCTTTGAAAGCTTTGCCAGCGTCATCGAAATTTCCGCGCTCCAACTGCACTTCACCCGCGAGCAGACGCGCTTCCGCGTTTACCCGGCCCTCGGGTTGCAGCACCATGATTTCTTCAGCGATCTTCTGCGCCTCGTCAGGTTTATGAGCACTGATCTTAACGGCGCCGAGGGTTAGTAACACTTTAGCTTTGCCAGCAGGATCTTTGGCCGTTTGCAGATATTTTGCGAACGCTTCCTCTGCCTCAGGCAAATTTTTTAGCTTTGTCGCTGCATCGCCAAGATAGAATAAGTAATCGGGTTTAACCTTGGCTGTGTTATCGCTTTTCCGAAGCGTGCTGAGATATTTTTCCGCGAACTGAAAATTTTTCTCGTTGTAATATTCGATTCCGAGCCACTCCAAAACCTCCGGCGGCACGGCGGCCCCGCCGTCGCGAGATTCAGCCATGAAATTGTTCACCTCTTTCGTCAGGGCAGGCCGATCTCTCGAATAAAATTGACAAAGGATGATCCGAACAGACGCAAGATTGTTGTACTGCTCCTTGTTTAATTGGCGCGCAGTGTTCAGTGCAGTCAACGCCGTCTTGTAATCCTTCGCTTCGAACGCGGTTTTACCTATGTAATAGTATGCTTGCGCCGCGACAGAACTCTTTGGGAATTCTTTCAGCAGCTGCCGAAAAGTGTCGACCATTGCTTTGGTATTATCCTGTTGTCCGAGAATCAAAGCTTTCAGCTGCAACGACGCTTCGCGTTCATGCGCCTTCGGATATTTCGCAAGGATAATGGTTAGGTCCGTGAGTGCGGCAGGGTAGTTCTTGCTCTGCTCGTAAGCCAAAGCGCGTTGAGCCAAAGCAGCCGGAATTTGCGGACTGTCCGGAAACGTTTGCAGGTAATACGTGAAAGCTTCGATGATTCCGGGAAGGTTTTTCGTTTGGACGTGGCACAACCCAAGTTTGTACGCGGCTTCGGCGCGCAAGCGTGGAGAAAGTTCAGATGCGCGCAGCTCGCCATAAAGTGACGCCGCCTCTGTGTAATTCTGTTGTTTGTAAAGGGCTTCGGCTTTCAACAGCTTGGCTTGATCGGCTCGCTCGTTTGTAGGATTTGTTGCGAGGAATTGGTCTACCGCTCCGGATAGCGCCAAGGGATCTGAGTTGTAAACGTTGATCAGTTGTTGGTAAGTCGCGTCTTTTGCTTCCTCCCGATCGGGGTACTTCGTGGTGACCTGGCGATAAAGAGCCTCAGCCTCCTTTGGATGGCCAAGTTGTCGTTCGCTGTTTGCCGCCAGCAATACCACCTCGGCCTGCGCAGCGTCTGGGAGCTTCTCCAATTCCTTTTTGTAATCCGCCAGGAGTTGCGCGTATTGACCAGTCTGGTATTGGAGCCGGCGAAAACCAACTTGCGCGAGAGGGCGGAACTTGCCCGCTTCGGGTAAAGTGCGCCCTTTTTGGAATAACGCGGCCGCTCGGTCGGTCATCGCCTTGTCCGGCTTCCCCTTATCGGCCTGGATAAGCTCCAGAGCGATCAAGCCTCCTCGCACCGCGCACTCTGCTTTCAACGCCGGCTTTTGTGCCTCGTTAGCCAGTGCTTCGTACTGCTTCAGCGCTTCGAGCTTTTTTCCCCGTACAGCGAAAATAGTTGCCGCCGTCACTCGTGCATCTTCGCGATACGGATTTGGATTTCCCGCCTCCGCGACCTGCGCATAAATATCAGCGGCTTCGTCTTTCTTGCCGAGAGCTTCCAGGCAGCGCGCTTCGAAATAGCGTGCTGAAAGCGCAACCGCCGGCTCCTTCGATCTGCCCGCGGAACGATGAAACAGCGGAAGTGCTGTCGCGTAGTCTTTCTCCGTGAATGCCATCTCTGCGAGAGCGAATGCTGCCGGCCCGGCGAATTCGCTGTCGCCGTACTCAGTCAGCACTTTCTGTAGATTAGTGCGAGCATTCGAATCGCGGTGCAGATTTCGATAGCATTCACCAAGCGAGAAATAGGCATTCGCCCGGCCAGCGCGTCCCGGATAGTCCTGGAGATACTTTTGATATTCCGGTATCGCCAGGTCGTACAATTTACGAGTGAACAAGCCGTTTGCGTACTCGAGTTGACGCTGGTCCGCAGCCTCGGTTTCGCGCGACGATGGTTCCGCACCCTCGTCTTTTAACGACCGGAGGACCTTATCGATTGAATCATCTGCTGGTACGGCACGCCGGACAGGGGGTTCATCCACCGGACGAGCCCGGCGCACCTCCGGCTCTGATTGAGCAATGGCGATGCTCGCCGCGCAAAGCAGCATCGCCAGTCGAATAAGACTGGCCGCGCCGCGTGTGATGTTCATCTTGCCGTGGCGAAAGCTACGTTGGTTATCCCTGCTTCGGTGCAGATGTTCAACACCCCGACGATGTTTTTATAGGCGCCAGCTTCATCGCCTCGGATGACCACTGCTTGTTCGGGATTCAGTTGAACCAGGTTCTTCAATAACTCCTCGAGTTCGGGATTGTTGAGCGTGCGTCGGTTCACGACCACGTTCCCGTCCGCCTTAACGTTTACAATGATGTCGCCGATCGGCGCTGTTTTTTCCTTGGCCGCAGACGCTTTTGGCACCTTCACGTCGAGCTCGTTTTCGGTGCGGGCTGCGTTCCACGTGAGCAGGAAAAAAATCAAGAGCAGCAGCAGCACATCCACGAGCGGCGCCAATTGGATGCCGGGATGATGTATGGGCGCGCGACTACGAAGGTTCATGAAAGCAGTCGAGTTTTACAATTCGTCCTCGATCAGGGCAGGCATTCGGTCAGCACGCTTGCCGTATTGCAATGAAAGCAACGCGAGAACGTGCGTTGACGCAGCCTCCAATTCGGAGATCAATTTTTGCGACCTGCCGCGGAAGAATGCATAACAAATCATGGCTGGAATACCGATCGCCAGCCCCGCCGCGGTGTTAACTAGCGCTTCGCTAATCCCTCGCGAGAGCGCCACATACCGAGCCGAGCCGATGTCGGACCCCAAGGCACCGAAAGAACGGATGATTCCGAAAACCGTGCCTAGCAGTCCCAGCAACGGCGCAATCATTCCAATGTCCGCGAGATATATTACGCGGTTATTCAAACTCGCCGCGACACGTGTTCCTTCTGTCTCGGCTATTTCGCGGACGTGCTGCAAATCCGCGTGCGGATTTTTGGTTGTGAAATCCAGCATTTTTTGTACGACCCGCGCAATGGCTTCTCCGTGCCGATTAGAAACCGCGAGCAAGCCGAGATAATCACGTTTACGCAGGAGTGCATCCGCAGTTGCCATGTAACCGCTCGAAACCACAGCTCCGCGTCGGATGGTCAAAAAGTAAACAACCACAAGGGCGACAAAAAAAATCGACAATAAAAACAGCGGAATCATTACCGGACCCGCTTTGACGAGCGTCTCCAGTACGGTCTGCGAATGCTGCGGAACCAACGTCGGCGTAGGTTCCTGCGCAAGCAAAGGCGACGCGCCACCCAGCGCGGCAAAGAGCACAACCCAAGTCTTCATGCCGGAAATTTTGTAACGATATGCGGAGCGATTCACCGATGCAAATGTCTGTCAGGTCTGGCGTTTAGGATTAGAGATACATTTCAGAAAATTGTTCATACATTCACTTTTACCAAAAGAAGTTCGCTGCGAACTCGTCAGGAGCGTTGGACGAGAAAAATGTGTGCGGGTTGAATTTCGGGATCCAGTTCAACATAATTTTGCCGGCCGCGCCAGGTGTAACGCGCATCGCTCAACAGATCGTGCACCTGATACTCGTTGCTTGCCATTTGCCCAAATTCCCCAATCGGCACATGAACGATTGAATTTTGCTTGCGGAACGGATCAAGATTCACCACCACGAGGATGATGTTGTCGCGCGCGGGCGTCATCTTCCCATAGAACAAAATCGCGTCGTTATCGGCAGGGTAGAAGCGCAGGTTGGTGTACATCTGAAGGGCGCGGTTCTGCTTCCTGATTCGGTTTATGCGCGCGATCCAATCCTTGATGTTCCCCGGTGCATTCCAATCGCGCTCCTTCAATTGGTACTTCTCGGAATCGAGATATTCCTCACGACCCGGCAACGCCTCATTCTCGCATAGTTCGTACCCACTGTAGATTCCGTAAACAGGCGAAAGCGTCGCCGCCATCAGGACCCGACTCATGAACGCCGGACGACCGCCCTCTTGAAGTGGAAACGGGAGAATGTCAGGCGTGTTCGGCCAGAGGTTAGGTCGAAAATATTCGCTCATCTCGGTCTGCGTCAGCTCCGTGAAATAGTCGATCAGTTCCTGCTTCGAATTTCGCCAGGTAAAATAGGTGTAGCTCTGGTTAAACCCAGCTCTGGCCAGCGCTTTCATCATCTTCGGCCTGGTGAAAGCTTCGGAGAGAAAAATCGAGTCTGGATATTTCTCGCGTACGCCTTGAATCAAATACTCCCAGAACGCAACCGGCTTGGTGTGTGGATTGTCCACGCGAAAGATCCGCACACCGCGCTCGGCCCAAAACAGCACGATGCTTTTCATCTCGGCCCAGAGCTCGCGCCAGTTTTCACATCGAAAGTTTATCGGATAAATATCTTCGTATTTTTTCGGCGGGTTCTCCGCGTATTTGATTGTGCCGTCGGGCCGTTTGTAGAACCATTCTGGATGCTGCTTGACGTACGGATGATCGGGAGAGCAATTGATCGCGAAATCGAGGGCAATTTCCATTCCGCGTTTGCGGATTTCCTTTTGCAGCCAGTCAAAATCCTCAAGCGTGCCTAACGACGGTTCCACCGCCTTATGTCCCCCAGGCTCGCCGCCGATCGCCCATGGCACTCCAGGATCGCCTGGCTCAGAAGTGACCGAGTTATTACGACCCTTGCGATTAGTTCGACCGATCGGATGAATCGGCGGAAAATAAATGACGTCGAACCCCATGGCCTTTGCATCGTCGACGCGCGTCAAGCAGTCGCGGAAAGTGGATCCGCGATCCCCATCACCCTCTGCAGAGCGCGGAAAAAATTCATACCACGCGCCGAACAGCGCTGCCGGCCGATCGACTACGACCTGGGGAGCGGGCTCGTGTCGTGTGGCATCCCCGCGATCGGGGTAGGTCGCCATTAATACTTCCAGTTCCCCTGACCGCGCGATGGCGTAAATCTGTGAATTCGCGCCGTTAACAATTTGCTCCGCAAATTCGCGCAGCCGCGCTGAGTCTGCTTCGTCACGGGCGCGGCCCGCGGCTGCTTTTACGATTGCCGCGCCTTCCAAGGCTTCGCTGCGCAGATCGGAAATCCCGCCCTCAAACTTTTTTGCGAACTCTTGCTGCCAGCTGCGAAATGTGTCTGTCCAAGCTTCGACTGTGTATTCGTGGATGGCCTGATCGTAAAGGGTGCACACGCCACGCCAGCGATCGTTATCAACAAAAATCATCGGAGTTTCCCGCCACGCCCGCTTGCCAACAACACGCCACTTCAGAACCGCCGCAACCACGTCGTGGCCGTCCTTAAAGATATCGGCTTCAACGACCAGATCTTCGCCCACAACGCGCTTAATCGGTGAACGGCCGCAATCAATGAGCGGCTGCACATTATCGATTACGACCGATGGAAACGACCTGCCCATGGGCCTCCAATCAACCGAGATTCACCTCGAGCGAAAGGATAAATCCGATTGCTCGCCGATGGCGCGACAACTACGAGTTCGAAACCGCGGCGGTCGGCTGAAAAGTCTCGAATTTTGCTGCGAATCAGCTACGCGGAGAAGTAAGACGCGCACTCATACAGACCTGAGTTGCGAGTAACTTCGCGGCGAACACGCGTGCCTAATACGGCTTCGAACATTTCCTGCTCGAACCGCCCGACGCTCGGGTATTCCTCCAGCACGTTTAGGATGGGGGAATGACACTCCAGAATTTGCGGCCCACCGTCTTTCTCATTGTTGAGGAACTCAGCCATATAGCCTTCGCCGTCGCGGACATGTGCAAGCCATTTCGCGCGCTCCGCGACAGTGTCCCCTTTCGCTTTGGCTTTAAGAGCCGCGGTTTTCTTTTTAAAAATGCTGTAAAGCAACTTCTCGGGCGCGTTAGGTCCGTATATCGCCTCCGATGCCTTTAATAAGTCGAGCGTGAATTGATGGCTCTCGGCGTAGAAAAGATCATGCGTCCGGCGCGTAAGGCGATAGACCATCTCCGGTCTGCCCATTTTTTGCGGCCGGCGCCAGGTATCCAAATACCCGTCGCGATGTAGCGTAATGCAATGCTGTTTAATGCCCATATAGCTCATGCCCATTTTTTCCACGAGCTCGTTAACAGACATGCCTTTGGTGCGCTTTAGGGAGTTGATAATATCAAGGCGTTGGGTCCGGCCAATTTCCGAAATTAAACGTTGGTTCATACGGCTGAAATAGTTGGAGTGGAACGAAAGTGCGGGACTTTACACGCCGCAATCTTTAATACGCAAGCCTAAAATTTACACAACAAACGACCGCGAAAGAAATTACAAAGGCGCCCCGGGCGTTCCCCCGGTCCGGTTCGTTCTCGAGTTTCGCTTTGGTTAACAACCACCTACGAGTAAAGATACTCGTCGTGGTACTCCCGCTGCGGCGCGAACTGCAGGTTCTCGTTTCCGGTCTCGGGGTACTCGAAGATTTTACCTTCGTAATTCCGGATCACGATTTTTTCGTTGTCGTGATAGAGAACATAACCGGGATTGATCGGCACTTTGCCGCCCCCGCCGGGAGCGTCGATGACAAATTGGGGTACAGCGTAACCCGTGGTATGACCGCGCAGCCCCTCAATGATCTCAATACCTTTGGCGACCGACGTGCGCAGGTGTGACGATCCATTGATCAGGTCGCATTGGTAAACGTAATAAGGACGAACGCGACACATCAACAGCTTGTGCACGAGAGTTTTCATGATCTCAACGTCGTCATTCACGCCTGCAAGTAACACACTCTGATTCCCCAATGGGATCCCGGCGTTGGCCAGACGTTCCAATGCATGTTTTACCTCGATGGTAAGCTCGCGTGGATGGTTCACATGCACACTCATCCAGAGTGGATGGTATTTTGCCAGCATTGCGCACAGCTCAGGCGTGATTCGTTGTGGCAGGAAAATGGGCACGCGTGTGCCGATCCGTAGAAATTCGATGTGCTTGATACTGCGCAATCGCGACAACAGCTTCTCGAGCCTGTCATCGCTGAAAATCAGAGCGTCGCCGCCACTCAGAAGCACGTCGCGTACTTCGGTGTGTGATTCAAGATAACGGAACGTCTCTTCGAAATTGGTGCGTAATTCCTGTTCGCCAACTCCGCTAACCACTCGACTCCGCGTGCAATAGCGGCAGTAGCTCGCACAACGATCCGTTACCAGGAATAAGACACGATCCGGATACCGATGTACTAAACCCGGTACCGGCATGTGCGAATCTTCCCCGCAGGGATCGGCCATGTCGTAAGGCGAAGTCCACGTTTCTTCGATCCGCGGAATCATCTGACGCCTGATCGGGTCGGCCGGATTATTTGCAGGCAGCAGGTTAAAAAAGTGTGGAGTAACCGCCAGCGCGAGTTTGTCGCCGGACAGCAAAACGCCACCGCGTTCCTCGGCGCTCAGTTCCAGATGTTTTTCAAGCTGGGCCAGCGTGGTAACTCTGTTCTTGAGCTGCCATTTCCAATCGTTCCAGAGTTCCGGCGCCGTATTCGACCAATAACCTGGCGCGTGTGAAGCGAAGTCTTTTCCGTCTCCATTTCCAGAGGCAAAAGTGTTCATTTTTTGTGGACAAAAAAGTTAAGACCTTGAAATATCGTGTCAATGCAGGCACCTGGCTGTGCGCTACGCACGCGCGTGAGCGGTTCAGAAGAGATGATTTGACGGAGCGTTTACAACTCGCTCAGCTCCACGCTTGTTTCGCAAGCCTCTTCGCCACTTCTAACAAAAATGAATCCTGTCCATGTCTGGCGAGTAGCGACAAGCCCACTGGTACGCTGTCGGCTTCGGCCATTGGAAGCGACACTTGCGGCAAGCGGCCTATCCCCGCGACGCCCGTTAGCGATAAAGTGCGCGGATAATAGCCGCTTCCGCTGGAACTGCGTGGCGGCGGATGACCTTTAAGAGGGGCCAGTGCGGGTGTTGTTGGAATGCACAGTAGATCCTCCGGTCCGAGAAACTGATTCAGGCTTCGAGAATACTGTTCGCGCACTTGCATTGCCTCGGCGACGAGTCGGTGGTCGAGTTGGTCTACCAGTTGAAAACTGGCGGCTATCTCGGGACCAAATTCCGGCTTGGCATTAGCGATCCACGCACCCAGGCCACTCTTGATCTCCGCCCACTGGATCACACAGAACGTGTCGACCCATTTCGCGAAACTGTCTCCAGCGTCGCCGGCGACCAGTTCACGCACCGACAACTCCCGCACGGCACCTCCGAATATTTCGCGTAGCCGCCGTATCGGCTCGGATAAAGCTCGTTGAACGTGGGCGTCGGCAAGGGCGAAACCTTCCCGGATTACATGTATCGTCGCAGGTTTATTCGTGGACACCGGAGCGCTGGCCAACAAGACGCGTGCGACCTTCGCCAACACATCGGCACTTTGCGCGAGCACGCCGACAGAATCGAAAGATGGCGCTAGCGGATTCACTCCAGCAACCGAGACAGCATCGTGAGACGGTCGGAAGCCCCAGATTCCGCAATTATTCGCAGGAACGCGGATAGAGCCGCCCGTATCCGTTCCTAACGCAAAATCCACGAGACCGCATGCAACCGCGGAAGCCGACCCGCTCGATGATCCACCCGGCACGCGATCGGGCGCGCGCGGGTTCAGAGGCGTTCCGTAAAACTGGTTTTCACCGAGAAGGCTCAAAGCCAATTCATCCGAAACGGTTTTGCCAACACAATGAGCGCCCGCGCGCAGCAGTTGCTCAACACATACCGCATGCGCAACAGCGGGGGGATGGGAATCGCGCCACGTCGGATTACCGCAGCCGGTTTTGAATCCGGCTACATCGATCGTGTCTTTAACGGCAAACCGCAGTCCGTCCAGTGCGCCGCTTCCTGTGGGTGACAGGTCGAAAGTGCTTACAAAGGCATTACTTTGAGCGACAGTGATCGTGGAACGGTTCATTCGCGTCGGCGTTGACGCAAAGTGAGCAATTCGCGATCGCTCTTCAAGAAACTTACTCTTTGGCGAGGACGCTCAGTTCCCAGCGATAGCCATCGGGATCATGGAACCAGAGGCCCTTGTTTTTCGAACCCGGGGCTTCCGGACCAATTTCGTCGCCCGGATCCTCCATTTCGACGCCGACACTCTGTAAATGAGCTAGTGCTTTTCGCAGCGTCGCCATGTTGGGTAGATGAAATGACATGTGCTCGATCGTTTCGGGCGACGGCTTCCCCTTGAACAACGCGATGGTGACGTTTCTGTTTCCAACCGCCACGCCGTTTGCGAATTCGAATTCTTTTCGCAAACCCAAAGTGCGCTCGAACCACTTCGCGCTTTTCTTGGGATCTCGCACAGCCAAGCCGAAGTGACCGACTTCTCCTAGTGTGAATGGAACCTTCATCTGGATTTAAAAACGCACGCCCAGCGCATTTTGGATTGCCAAACTGTCGCCGCGCGGCCTTTAAAGCCGCTCGATTCCCAAACCTAACTCTCGACGCCGTATTTAGCCCCGGCCCCAGAGCATCGCGACAGAAGTCGTTAGGCTTCCGCCCATGTTGAAAGTGAGAAACCGTTTCGCGTTTTCGATCTGCCGTGCGCCGGCTTGTTCGGTTAGCTGTTGATAGGCTTCGAACACCTGGCGAACCCCGGTCGCGCCGACAGGATGACCGTCACCAATCAGACCGCCGCCCGCGTTCACTGGAATTTGGAACGGCGCTTTGGATTTTTCCAGACGCACCGCCGGCAGCGTTGTCGCTCCGCTTTTCACAAGGTCGACGCCTTTTCCCGGCTCGGCGAGCCCGAGAATTTCGTAAGCGACAATTTCGGTGATTGAAAAACAATCGTGAACGTCAGCACCGTGAAGATCGCGTGGCGTCAGGTTCGCCATTCGGAAAGCTTTCTCCGCAGCTTTGCGCGCGATAGAAAACGTCGGCGCGTCCTTCTTATCGAGCGGCAAATAGTCAGTGGTGTGACCGTAGCCAAACAGCCGGACAGTTTTGTTTTTGTCGCGTCCGATTTTGTCCAGATATCTTTCGGAAACGAGAACAACCGATGCCGCGCCGTCGGTGATCTGTGAGCAATCTGAAACTTTAAGCGGCGGCGCCACGTGCGGATTCTTATCTGAAACTTGCGAAGCGGAATCGAGAGTGAGATCCGCGTCGCGCATTTGCGCGAGCGGATTCAGCTTCGCGTGCGCATAATTTTTCCACGCCACAAGTGCGAGATCCGCTTCGGTCGCGCCGTATTTCTCGATGTAAATCTGCGCGATGCGCCCGAACAATTTCGGAAACATAAAATCGCCGTACTCGGGCTTCTCATTATGATAGTCGGCAGCCGCACCGAGCACATCGGAACCATCGAGCGCCGACATCGTTTTTTGCTGTTCCGCGCCGACGACAACAACCACGTCATAAAATCCGCCAATAATCCATTCCGCGCCTAACAACACTGACAGTGCCCCAGAGGCACAGGCTGCTTCGGTGTGCATTGTGGGAATGCCGCGCAATTTCGGATCGATCTCCGGAATAAACGCGCCCAGCTGCAGTTGTCTCGTGAACTGGCCGGCGTTGAAATTGCCAACCGCACCCGCCTGAATTTCGCCGGGATCGATCTTCGCGTCATCGATGGCTTTCTTACCGGCCTCTATAATGATGTGCCGGATCGTTTTACCTTCCTTCTTCAGGTTGCGCTTAAAATCCGTGCGCCCACCCCCGAGAATGTAGACT
>Ga0207701_10001998_pt1 | contig 21158 bp, 20 predicted proteins | sample KBSSwiSSwithPhiX_FD_184294 | JGI IMG/M metagenome (GOLD analysis project Ga0207701, IMG submission 184294) | Switchgrass rhizosphere bulk soil microbial communities from Kellogg Biological Station, Michigan, USA, with PhiX - S5 (SPAdes) (version 2) | ecosystem: Environmental > Terrestrial >... | reverse complement strand
TTTAAAAGGGTGTTTGATACATTGTACAGGCTTATTTGAATATCAAGATCAGAACCTTCGTTTCCGTTGCCGACATTATAGGGAGTAGCATCTAAACGAACGCGGGCTCTATCAGCCATACTAAACCGGAACATATCCTGGTCCGTGTTTCGCTGGATGATACCTGCAATTTCAAATTGTTTGTTTACCAGGGAAAGAATAGTAGCGTTTGCCAGCGAGTCGCTGTGGTCGTCAGGACGAAAGCCTAATCCGTTGTCGACGGAAGCAATTATATCAAGGTCACTTTGATAATTTGTACAGCCCAATGAATTGGAGCCATTGCTCCATAAAGTAAAGTTTTGGTTATACCCGATGCCCATGATGGGCGCCCATCCGATTTCACCGCTACCCTGGCCCGCATTATAGTCTGTTAATTTATTACAGTTGACATCATACTGCGCCTGGTGATACAGGCCCAGGGTATGACCTGTTTCGTGCGACGCGGCTTCAGAAATTTTCTTGGTATTGTACCCCAATGGCGCCGAGAAGACAAAGCAGGGCTGGTCATCTCCCCATGTAAACGATGAAATGAATGCCACGCCTCCTGCACTATTTCCATACCATGCCGATGTTGTGGTAATAATAACTCTCATGCGCCGGTTTGCCGGGGCTGCTAAAAAATTCGCTGAGTCCGTAGTGACATTAACGTTGAACGGACGAAAATCTTCAGCTACTCTATTGAATACCTCAGTGATTTGTGCAGAATCTAAACCCGATGGTTGGCACTCTATGACCGGAAGGCTCCAGTTCCAGCTGGTTCCTTCAACGTTGTGCCCATCAAAATCGAGGAATATTACAGACGTTGCCGATGGGTAGCTTCTCAGCAGCGGCGTTTGTGCAGACGATGAAAAAATAAAAGCTGATACAGTCAGTATGCAACATGACAGCAGCAGCTTTCTTTTATGGTTAAATTTAGTTTTCACAGGGATAGGATTTGGAAGGAAGGACGGATTACTCAGGCTATTCGTTAATTACGTCATCGTATTTCTTTTTAATGAAGTAATATTTTTCATTTTCTTTTACCAGCACATACATGTCTGCATGTTGAAAACTGATGATACGGCCTGTATAATGGGCCGCACCATCAGTGGCAGTGGATGAGGAAAGGGTCAACGTAGCACCGTTGAACTGTGTCGAACGAATAACAACACTTTGAATGCTGTTATTATATTTACTGGCGGCCGAAACGGTTTCTCCTTTAAAGCCCGGCAGCGTTTGGTCCGCAAATTTTATGGCTACATTCGTTCCTTTCGAAGCGATATCGCTGAAAACAGTCTTTAAATCAGTGATGTCAACCGCAATCCTGTCAGGGAAGCCTGAAAACAAAAAGGGTTTGGTTTGATCCGACTTATTAATGGAAGCTTCGCTTTGCGGAAAAGCGTGAGCAGTGAATAAAAGAAATAGCAGGCTGAGGCCTGGACTTTTCAAGTAATTCATCGGATATTTTTAAAAACTAACAGACCCTGGTTGTGCAGGTGCGGCTTACTTAGTTGTCAGAGAGGACGGGGGATCAAAGATTCGAAAAGGTTTTTCAGAACTCCAAGTAGTCCGTTAACAGATTATTACAAATTGAGTGGTAGTACGCCCGCCGAATCGTAAATGTTCGAACATTGATTTTAATATTGGCCAGTCGCTAACATTACCAGCGTACAGGCTTCTACGGGTTTTATATTATTTTTCCTGGCCAGTGCGACCAACTGTTCGTTTTCTGCTCCGGGGTTGAAGATGATCCGTTTCGGTTTTAAAGACAGAATATAATCATAATACTGTTGCTGGTGTTGCGGATTCAGGTACAAGGTAACGGTATCCACATCGCTGAGGGGTTCGCGCTCCGATGTAATACTTACATCAGCGACCTTCGAATATTTTTTACCAATGCCAATAACCGGATGGCCGTGATTTCTCAGCCGTTGAATAGCCAGGTAGCTATAACGGGAAGGATTGTCTGAGGCGCCCAGCACCAGTGTTTTCTTTTGTTCTTTCATTCATTAAAGCTATCCAAATATATAGATTACAAAAGGCATGCCCCGGGATGAATTAGTTCGGTCGAATTCACCAGGCAAGATAAACCAGGCAAAAGACCAGGCTAAAATATGCCCACAGTATCGAAAATGCGACATGAACGGCTGTTTCAAAAGTCTTGCCTTTCCAAATCTTTGCCGAATAACCAAAGAACTGTACAATTAACCTCGTGGTCCAGAAAATTCCAATGCCGAGGCAGATTCGTCGTCCTAGCGATGTTTCAATAAGCTCGGTTGCTGACGTCAGGCAAAGTAACCCCATCAGCAAAAGAACGAACCCAATAAAGAATGAGTGAACATACATCAATTGCCTGTTGATAATACTCAGCGAATGTAACTCCTGTTTCCACTTAAAATATTTAGGAAAAATGGAGTGTATTAATGCCAGGACCATTAATAGAACACTTATAATTTTTAGATTCAATTCCATGACTGACAAAATTATGATTCAACCTGCGTCAGGGTGCGCAGCTAAAGATTGACATAAAGGGCGTGAATTTAGTTTCCCGGAATGAAGAAAAACCCGCCGTTTTAAATGCAGTTTTCCAAATGGAGCGTGAAAAGAAATGAGTGAAGCCAACCGAAAACGCAAGGAAATTCGGAATGTCACGCAGGTGTTCAACCATGATTACCCGGCCGCCTGGTTTGCACAATCGATGACATTCTGCTAAAAAGCGGACTTTTTCTTCTTGTGATCTGATTTCATGTACAGCTGACAACAGGAATATGATGTCGGCACATTTGTCACGCAAAGGAATATTGTCCGGATCAATATGTTGGGTATTCGGATATACCAGGCTTACTTTTCGAGCCCTCTTTATTGCCGGCTCTGTATGTTGCCCGGCATTATAAAAATCGAACACCCTTATTTCGGATTGAGCAAACTTGTCTTTAATGATAAAACTGGTTTCATCAAAACCCGCATTGATATTGACAACTAAGGCGGCTTTTTGGGGATTTGGAACAAGAGGGTCTAACCAAAAAAAATTGTAGTAACCGGAGAAATCGTATACATAAGCAGACACAATTAAAGGCATGATGAGCCCGTAAAGAAACGCAGCGCTGACCAACCAGAGGATAAGATTCGGCAAGTCAAAAACAAAATGACACGCAATAAACACCGCCAGCACGGCAAGGCCGGATATATAAAAATGGCGATTAAAGCTTAAAATATTTAACGCACCCTGGAATTGTCTTCTTTTTTCCATGGTTCTGATTTTCCTTTTTTCCAGTAATAGGGAATATTGTCAATAATGAAGGCATTAGCCAATCGTATTCCCCGCAAATTGAGGTTTTCTAAATATGAAAAACGATAGTTAAGTACTTTGACAGGTGCAGGCTTCCATTTTTTCCTTACTCCTTCAATGATCAATACTTCCTTCCCGGTGGATTTACAGGTAAACGTAAATGGTAATGGTCCTGCAAATCTTCTGGCTTCCGGCCAGTCACTAAACGGAGATTCATCCGGAAGAGAAGTTTTGTTGGCGTCGCCGCGTTCAACCTTTAGTTTAAATCCCGACTTAATTGAGCAAAACTCCAGCCTATCTTTTTCTATTGTAGACCTAATGTCTGTAGTCGTGTAGTTGTAGTGGGTAAAGATGTTGCCAAAAAAAGTCATCATAGTTTTATTGGTTTCGGATTTAAGGATGTATAAACCTCTCAAATTTCTTCCCGCCTTGTTGGTGAACCTGACAAACACACGATAGCCGATAAGAAAGAAATCATTTCCCAAAAAACGGAGAAATCCCTTTGGCCTTAAGTTCTTCGTCTGCACCATTGCGACAGCTATAAATGCCCATTTATCGTTAAAGGTGTCCAGGCATAAGGGTTCAGGAATGAGATGTTGTAACTCTTCTTTGGGAACTGCGAACGTCAGCACCAGCGAACTTTTAAAAAAGGCTTCGACAGCAAAGGGATGATTTTTTAGGAAGGGTAACATGCTGGTGGATTAATTGATTTCTTGTTTGACTGCATTTCATTGGCATAGATCAGTACGATGAATGCAAGAGCAAAGACTGCGTTTGCTTTTCCCCAAAGCAGAAGATCCGGCGCGAGGAAAAATTCCGGCGCGTTCATCATAGCGATCAAAAGAATTTGCGTTACTACGTTCAATCGCCTGTGTATTCCACTTATAATCCACGCTGCCATTCCGAATTCAGCCATACCAATCAAGATTGCGAGAGGCCGGGCATTGTCTGTGTGTAAAATGCGTGAGACAATTGCTTCGTGACGCGGGACGAGGTTGAGAACCTTGCAAAATAGTCCGTTGATCAACCAAACGGCGGCAATAAAATAATGCGCCCGGTTGGGTTTGAACTGGCTGCTCATAAACTTTATTTGAAGATCTTCATCAAACCACCGACAAACCAATTTTCGTCGGCATGGATCATTGTATCCAATGTTTTGTCTGCCTGCCGGCCCAGTTTTTTTATGCTGCTTACCGTATCAACAAAGGATTTAATGCTCTTGTCGCGTTTATCTCCTTCTACTTCTTCGAGGCGGTCAAGAAGTTGCAGCATAGGTTCGAGCTCTCTTTTTTTTCTTTCCTTCACGATCATTTTTACCACTTTCCAAATGTCTTTTTCGGCTGTAAAGAATTCCTTTCGTTCACCTGTAAGAATTACACGCTCCACGAGTCCCCAGCTGATGAGCTCCCGGATATTCATATTTACGTTGCCGCGGCTGATGTTCAACTCTTCCATAATATCATCCTGTGTCAGCGGATCGGCACTTACCAGTAACAAAGCGTGGATTTGTGCCATGGTGCGGTTGATGCCCCAATTGGTGCCAAAAGCGCCCCAGCTGCTGATGAATTGTTGTTTGGCTTCTGTAAGTTTCATGACCTGAAATTAGTATGAATATTTTGAATTTTCAAAAATTATTGAAAATATAATTTATTCAATCTGGAGGTTGGCTTGTATAGATCTACAAAAAATCCCGCCATTTGGCGGGACTGTTAAGTTTCAAGACCAAAAATCATTACACCAGCATCCTCAATGGCTCCTCCAATAATCCTTTCAGCGTTTGAAGGAATGCCGAACCGGTCGCACCATCCACCACCCTGTGATCGCAACTCAGCGTTACCTTCATCACATTACCGGGAACCACAGCCCCGTTTTTCACCACCGGTACCTGGCTGATACCGCCCACTGCAAGGATGCATGCATCGGGCGGATTAATAATGGCAGTAAATTCTTCAATACCAAACATACCAAGATTGGAAATGGTGAATGTATTGCCTTCCCAATCCTGCGGTTGCAGCTTTTTATCTTTTGCCCGTTGTGCGTAATCCTTCACTTCAACAGCAATCTCAGATAAGGATTTAGTGTCGGCAGCTCTTACGACGGGAACTAGTAATCCATCCTCAACGGCTACGGCTACCCCAATATTGATGTCATAGTTTGTGCGGATCTTGTCGCCCAACCAGCTGCTGTTAACGGCAGGATGTTGTTTCAGTGCAACGGCACATGCCTTTAATACAAAATCGTTGAACGATATTTTGACTTTGCTCACTTCATTGATTTTGGCGCGGCTTTCTACCGCCTTATCCATATCAATGCTCATAGTGAGATAAAAATGCGGCGCAGAAAATTTGCTTTCGGCAAGGCGTTTTGCAATTACCTTCCGCATTTGTGAAACCGGAGTTTCCTTGAATCCTTTTGCTGGCTGTTCAGCGGCAGCCGGAGTTTTTGCAGCCGGCGCCATTTCTTTACCCGCAGCCGCCGGTTTATAGTTATCAATATCAGACTTAACAATTCTTCCCCCATCGCCGGAACCGTTGACCTTGCTGATATCGATACCTTTTTCCGCAGCTAATCTTTTTGCAAGGGGCGACGCCTTAACGCGGCCGTTTACTGACGAGTGGGACTCATCTGCTACTGCTACTTCAGCCGTCTCAGCAGCTTCCTTTGGCGCTTCTTCCGATTTGGCGGGCGCCGGCGCCGTAGCCCCTGCGCCTTTTGCGGCAGCAACAACGGCGTTGACGTCAACTTTACCTTCTTCACCTATAATACATAGCAGGTCATTCACTGCAATTTTTTCACCCTTTTGTGCTCCCTGGTAAAGTAACTTTCCGTTCTTATAGCTTTCCAGCTCCATCGTAGCCTTATCAGTTTCTATTTCCGCCAGCACTTCGCCTTTTTTCACTGTATCGCCTACTTTTTTATTCCACCCGGCAATTACACCTTCTGTCATTGTATCACTCAACCGGGGCATCAGCACCACTTCTTCCATCTTCGATATGTCTATCGATGGCGAAGTTTGAGGTTTCTCCCGGACTTGATCCGGGATTGAGGTCGTCACTGCGATCCCGCCAAGGGCGGGAGAAGCAGGAGGTTGGGCGGCCGTTTGTTTTTCCGATTCCTTTTTATCCTGCTTCTTTTCTGGTTGTGATTTTTCTTGTTTCTCAGGTTTTGTAGCCGCAGCATTGCTGCCGCCTGCTACCAGAGAAGACACATCTTCACCGGCTGTTCCGATGATTGCAAGCAGGTCATTTACCTGCAGTTTAGAACCTTTGTCTCCACCTATGTGCAACAGCGTACCATCCTTATAGCTTTCGAGTTCCATTGTGGCTTTGTCGGTTTCCACTTCCGCAAGCAGGTCGCCTTTCTTGACATTATCACCTACTTTTTTATGCCAGGCAGCGATCACGCCTTCAGTCATCGTATCACTAAGGCGGGGCATCAAAATCACTTCAGCCATTTAGCTTTAAATTTTGTCCGAAATTAAGGTAAAATGATGAATGATAAATTTGCCTGGGGTGAGGTCGGAACCACATAAGACATAGGACACAATAGAAGGAGCACATAGGTTTTCTATGTGTCAGCCTATGTGCCCTATGTCCTATGTGGTTTAAGTATTTTGACTACGAATCAATAGTCCAGGTCCAATCTTAATCGTTCCTTTAATTCCGCCACCAGAGGGTATTCTTCAACCAATTTTAAAAACTGCTCCCTGGAAGAAAGAGGAATATCGACAATCTTCTTTTCCGCCGGGTTTTCATTAACGATAACATTGAATTGCAGCAAGCGATTTTTTAATTGCAGTTGTAAGAATGAAAAAAGCTGATTGCGTTCCTGCTCAATGAACTTTTGCTCAATATTACTAGACGCGATCACTTCAAATGAATTTTCATCTTTCAGCTGCAGCTGTGCCAGTTCAAATGATTGGACGGCGGGACTTTTTGCTTCCCTAAGTTTTACGATATAGTCTGCCCACGCTTTTTTCAATGATTCAAATTCCAAAGGTTCATTACTGTGGCCGTTGGCAGAAGTTTCATTGCTTTGATATTGCTTGCGGATCTTATCGAGTGCAGAGAGTTTGTTGGACGGCGTCACTGCGAGGGTAGAGCCCGAAGCAGGATGTTGGATACTGGATGCTGGATGCTTGATACTGGATGTTGGAGGTTGGAGGTCGTCTTCAACAACCAGGACAGGTGTTTCGATGATTAGCTTCTCGTCACCGGTTACCTTGTCAGCTTTACCTTTCGGCTGCTCTTTTACCTCTAATGGTGCGATTTTTCGGAAGGCGATAGGTCGGACTGATTCAATTAGTTTTTTTTTATTCAACGTCCCGGCGTCGGTAGTCAGCTCAAGGGCTTGTTGCAGGTAGCAAAGCTTGATCAGCACCAGTTCCACATGCAGCCGCTTGTTGCGTGCGGCTTTGTAATTTATTTCTGCTTCATTCAAAATATTAAGACTGCTTATTAAAACGGCCATTGAAACATTACGTGCAGTTTCCACATACCTGTCTCTAAAACTTTCCACTACTTCCAGCAGGTTGGCAGCCTTTGCATCTTTACACACCAAAAGATTGCGAATGAATTCAGCAAATCCATTCAGAACCAGGTCGCCTTCAAAACCTTTTTGGTTAATGCCATCATATAAAACCAGGGCCCCGGCAGTATCTTGCTGAAGCATGCAATCAAGCAACTTGAAATAATAATCGGCATCGAGTATATTGAGATGTTCCAGCGTGTTGGCATACGTAAGCTCGCCATTGGTAAAGCTTACAATTTTGTCCATTATGCTGAGGGCATCGCGCATACAGCCCTCACTTTTCTGAGCAATGATCTGCAAGGCCGGCTTTTCTGCTTTTACCTCTTCCTTTTTGCAAATATCCTGGAGGTGTTCTACTGTGTCAGTGGTCGTAATTCGCTTGAAATCGAATATTTGGCAACGACTTAAAATCGTCGGTAATATTTTATGTTTTTCAGTTGTCGCCAGGATAAAAATTGCATAGGAAGGAGGCTCTTCAAGTGTTTTTAAAAATGCATTGAATGCAGAAGAACTTAACATGTGAACCTCATCGATGATGTACACTTTATACTTTCCGGCCTGGGGAGCAAAACGAACCTGGTCCACCAGGGTCCGGATATCGTCAACCGAATTGTTGCTTGCCGCATCAAGCTCATGAATATTCAGCGAGGTGCCTTCATTAAAAGAAATGCAGGAGTGACATTTGTTGCAGGCTTCTCCTTCTTTGGTGATTTTTTCGCAATTGATCGTTTTGGCAAGTATACGGGCACAGGTTGTTTTGCCAACGCCGCGAGGACCGCAAAATAAGAATGCATGGGCAAGCTGGTTGTGGCGGATAGCATTCTTTAAAGTGGTGGTGATATGCGACTGACCGACCACCGCGTCGAACAACTGTGGCCTGTACTTGCGTGCTGAAACAATGAAACGATCCATTCGCTAAACGGGTATTGTGCAAATGTAAGTGTTACGATATTTTTGGGTCTAAGATTTTTCAGTGCTATTTTGGTATTATAACAGCGTAAGTACTTTTCAACCTTAAGCTTTAGTGACTTACGCATTTTGGGACCGGCTGTTTTTTCGAAGCCGCAATTCTTGTAATAATTCTGATTTGGATATTCTAAAAGAGACCGATTAATTCACTGCTACCTGATTAAAAAAATGGTTATGAAAATAAAGCGCTATTCCATATACCTAATATTATTTGCTTTCAGCATGTCAACGGCGAGAGGACAGGAAACAAGCGACAAAAAAGACATTGAAATAGTCAACGGAATGTTTGCATTCCAGGTGGGCCTCCCGACCAATAAGATGCAGGAGGCCATTCAAAACAAAATGGGCGATGCAGGGTTTGGCGGCGCATTAATGATTTTGAGCAACCCTGCAGCCTGGGGAAAAAACAAGAAAAACAGCCCATTGAGGCTGGGCGTTGAAGCAGGTTACACCTATTATGGACGATTTATTACGGATGTAGAGGTGGGCGGTTATCATGGAGACTATAAAACAAGCTATGGTATTATACAGCTGAACGGAATTTTACAAATTCGGCCCCGCGTGAGGGAGCAAGTTACCCCGTTTGTCGAATTGCTTGCAGGTGGTAATTTTTATATTTCGACGATCAAAGAAAACTTCGGCGTGATCGAATCGGCGCTGGGAATCGACAACATTGATCTTGACAGTCATTCTTCATCAAGCTTCAACAAGGGGATTGCTGTTGGATGCTATTTTGGAAAACCAAAGAAGGTAGGCGACGGGAAGTTTGCTTTGAGGCTGTCATATAATCGCGGGGGAGATATTAGTTACGTGGTAAGAAATTCTGTTGTCTATAATCCTTCCAACGGCCGCATCGAATATGAAGTGGGTGAAGCTCCGGCTAATTATTTCATGTTGCAAATTGGAGTGGGATTTTGAGGGGCAATAGGCAATGGGCTGCCATTGCGAGCGGAGCGAAGCAACGCAATCAGCAATCAGCAATCAGCAATCAGCAATCAGCAATCAGCAATCAGCAATCAGCAATCAGCAATCAGCAAAAGGCAATCGTCAAAGATCGGGGTTTCTCAACGCAGGATGGGGTGTGGTTTGAATTCTTTTGTGCGATCAAATAGATAGCGATATGTAGTCAGGGTACGGTTGCGGTAGGTGTCGAGGCTTTCTGCGACGTTGATCATTATGGGATTGAATTCGCCGATCCATTGCATCTCACAATCTGAATAAATGGGTTTGCCAAGTCTATATCCACCATTATTTATTGTCAACCCTTGTATTAATTTGCATCCTTCGACGATCATGAAGCTATCCACGCCCTTTCCCTGCCATTCGGGCACCACTCCAAAAACCAAACCTATCATCTTATCGCACTTCCGTGTTTTTTTAATCCAAAGAAATCTAAGCTTCTCCCACAGTCCAAACTTACCGCGCAAATATTTGAACCATTGGTTGAGGTCAGGGAGGTTTAACCATGTTCCAACCGGTTCACCTTTGTTATACACAAACCAGATGATTCGTTCATCCATTACAGGTTTCATCGTTTGAAACATCTTGCGAACCGTTCTTTCTTCGATCTGTTTCAAACCGCCGTGGCCCGCCCATGCCTTGTTGTAGACAATACAAAAATCCCGGGCGAATTTGTCCAACTGGTCCTTTCGTATATGGGCCGCACTTAAATCGGGGTTTTTAGCACACTGTGCATGCCGGGTATAAAGTTTTTCCTGCTGCCGGACACCAACTTTTAGCGCAAAGCAGGCCTGGTTATAGAAATTATTGAAACCATAACTTTCAAAAAGCTGCTTATAATACGGCTGATTATAATTAAGGCAGTAAACCGGAGGTTCAAACCCGTCGACCAGCAAACCCCACCACCGGTCCCTTTCTCCAAAATTGATTGGACCATCCATGGCCTCCATGTTTCGTTGCAACAACCAATGCCTCGCAACATCAAACAACATATCGGCCGCAGCCTGGTCATTGATGCAATCAAAAAAACCTATTCCCCCAACCCGAACATCATCACCCTTGTTTTTATATTTTTCATTGACAAAGGCAGCAATGCGTCCAATGGGTTCCCCGCTATCTGTTTTCAATATCCATCGGATTGCATCTCCATGACGGAAGGCTTTGTTCTTTTTTCTATCAAAGACCTCCAAGATATCTTTATCCAATGGCTGAATATAGTTCGGATCATTTTTATTGATCTGCACATTCACCTTGATAAACTCCTTTTCTAATATTAGAGAATTAACCTCGACCAGTTGCATGTTGCAAATAAAAGCTATTCCCGTTATTTCCGGGCCGTGCTGAATAAACGTTCTGCCATTTTTTTATCGTGGCCATAAATATCATCTCTGAAGTTGAGTTTTCCCTGCCGGTCAACCCAGGCGGTGAAATAACCGATGATAACGGGTATATCTTCTTTTATGGTAACATATTTTTCTTTCCCTGCATGCATTGCCTTCGAGATTTTTTCTGAGTTCCAGGAAGGGTCATTACGTAATAAATATTCGGCGAGTTTTTGCGGTTCAGCGAGGCGAATACATCCGTGACTAAATGCCCGTTTCGGTTCATCAAACAAGCTTTTTGAAGGGGTATCATGAAAATAAATACTGTAGCTGTTAGGGAAAAGGAATTTTACAAGGCCCAGGGAATTCCTGGGGCCCGGCTTTTGACGGACTGCGCCATTGTTCCATTCCATATTGTGATTTGCGAGGTAGTTTTTATTTTTTTTAATACCGGGTAGCACTTCTTTTTTGAGAATGCCCGGGGGCACATTCCAATAAGGGCTGAAGACAATATATTTCAACGTTCCCGAAAATATTACTGTATTATTTGCAACGGAGCCTGTAACAACATTCATATTCCATTTGTATTGTCCTTTTCCATAAACGTGTAATCTGAATTCCGGGATATTCACCAAAAGATAATCGGCCGGTGGTTCTGCCGGTACCCACCTGATTCGTTCCATGTTAATCAGCATTTGCCTTATTCGTTCGTGCACTGGCCGGTTCATCTCGTCAACAATAGAAACATTAATGAAACCCGTTTCTTTATAGCCATGTCGCCGCTGGTAGCTTTTTACAGCTTCAGTCAATGCCGGCGTAAAGATCCGTGTTGTGTCATTGGCCTGCAAGTCTTCCGTTAAAAATAATCTCCTTTTGATCTGTGAAATGGTAGTAGAAGAATCTCCTTGCTGGTATGTTTTCTTATCGGCTGTAATTTTTATCCAGCCGCCATTTTTTTCAACCCGGTAATATTTAAGCAAATAATTTTTAATCAGCCCGTACTGGCGATTTACCGGTTCATATTTAGAAAGATCTTTTCCAACATTATTAAGCAGAGAATCCAGCAGTGCAACATCATTTATCTTTTTACGGGGGATATACCACTCGAGTTCCTGCAAGTTTATGTTTCCTCGCCCGGCATATGCCCTGTTGACATACCGAAAAAACTGGAGCGTAAGCAAAAGCTCGGTTTTCACAATCACTGAATCAGACTTAAGCATTGAATCTTCTGATACTAATGAGTCATAAAGCCGCTGTAATGTGGGATTATACAACGTGCTGTCTCCCGAATAACTGATATATTCATTTTGCAGGTCCATAAAAGAGGACACGTAGGGAGCCATACCTTGTTTGAGAAACCACGCGAACTGGAAATTGCGGCCATTGTAAAAATCGCGAAGTCGCCTTGCTGCGCTGTCGTTCAGAGTCTCTGTGCTGAGAAATTTTTCCAGTGTGACGCTGTCAAAGAACATTTCCGTATAAGAATTAGCAACGGTGATGGAAGTATCGCGTTTCGTTTCCGGAATTGAAGCAGAAGTGGGTTTTTGCTGGCACCCGACCATAAATGATATCACGATGCCGGAAAAAAGCGCAAGTGTTCTTTTCATTCAACAATATCTTTTTCAGTTAAGTTAGTTCATTTCAGTAAGCCATGGCAAACTGTGGAAGTGCCTGCCATATCCAGGCTTAGAAAATTTGAACCACATTAGAAACATTGGAACATAGAGTAATACATAGATAGCTATGTGTTCCTTACTATGTAGCTTATGTGCCTATCCCGTACCAGGTACGGGAAAAGTTGTGGTTCAGAAAACTCACGGCAATGCTGCAATCGGCCGGGCCAGGATATGTTCAAGGGTTACTCCTCACAAAGACCAATCTTTTCAAGTAATAAAAGTTTTTCACTTTGGGAATTTGTAAGCGTTATGGCTTTTTGAAACGCGGCTTTTGCATCCGGTTTCTGATCCAGTCCTAAATACATCTCACCAATAGTGGCATAAAAGAGATGATGATGTTCCAGTCCATTTATCTGGTTCAACTCCTCAAGCGCTTGTTGCTTGCTAACAGCGTAGGCTGACGCGATCGCTTTATTCATAGCCACCACCGGGTTGGGCTGCAACTGGTAAAGCAATTCATATAAATGATGGATCGATTTCCAGTCTGTTGTTTCAAACGTTGGAGAAGCTGCATGTATTGAAGCGATTGCAGCTTCTAAATGATAAGGAGAGACCTCAAATGGCTCTGCTGCCAGCTCGAGGTAATCAAACCCGGTTTGAATAAGTGACCGGTCCCATTTACTTCGGTCCTGGTCTTTTAAGATAATGATATGCGCGTTGTCATCCAGCCTGGCACGTAGACGCGATGCCTGGAAGCAAAACAACGAATACAATGCAAAAGTCCGCGGTAAGCGTGTTAACGGGTGCTGGCAAAGTAAGCGAACCAATCGCATAGCTTCTTCACAAAGGTCTTCCCGTATCAGTAAGTCGGGATGAGATGAATTGTATCCTTCATTAAAAAGCAAATACAGAGATTTTAAAACACCTTCCAGTTTATCGGGTAATTCATTTCCCTGCGGAACCGCCAATTCAATGTCGCAGGTTTTGATCTTTTCTTTAGCACGGTATAATCTTTTCGCAATAGTCTCTTCGTTTGTCAGAAATGCGGCAGAGATCTCAGAAACACTCAGACCGCAAAGTGTTTTCAGGGTCAAAGCTATCTGCGATTCCTGGGGCACAAGCGGGTGACAACAGGCAAACATCATCCTGAGCTGGCTATCCTGTATTTCATTTTCCAGGAACAAATTGTTGACCGTAGGTGAAAGGCTATATTCTGATTGCAGCAAGTAAGCATACTGAGGACTGAGCTCACGAAAAGTTTTTTCCCTTCTCAAAATATCGACGGCTTTGTTCTTTGCAACGCGGTAAAGCCACGCGGAGGGATTGTCGGGAACACCACTATAACTCCATGTCTTCATTGCCTGTAGCAACGTGTCCTGCACTATGTCTTGTGCGGCGTCGAGGTTTTTAAAGCCAAACAGTTTAGATAAAACAGAAACCATCTTACCCGACTCGTGACGGAAGAGATGATCAATTGCCTGGCGAATATTTTCAGGATCGTGCACTGGTTACCTTTAATGAATGCTGATGCAAATCGAATTATTGGTGTGATCGCAGACTTAAGAAAACAGCTTGCCTGGAGATCGCAATGAAATGATTTATTGGATATTTTGAGGAGAATGAAATGTCCTGGGAAAATTAAAAGCAATCTGGTCTATTGCCGGTATCCACTTGTGCCAAAGGCTTCACCCTGGCCCGTCTGACAAAATTGGCGAAGGCTTTCCATATATCTTCCCCATGTAAAAGTGCATCCCGCAAAAAAATCATTAGCATTTTTCCAGCAAGAATGTTCAAAACGCACTCTCGTCTTGGCTTTGTTGCCGTTTTCGTCCAACTGAAAACTCAACCGCGTCCCCAGCCAGTCATCTGGACCATCTACACATTCCCACTGCAGCCACTCGTTTCTTTTCATAGACAATACCTTCATGTCATTGCCAAGCTCGCCAAAACGAAACCGGATTATTCCGCCGGGCCTGCTTTCACCGCAGGTTTGTTTTGTCCACCAGCCGGCAAGTCCCTCAATCGTAGTTAGTGCTTCATATACTTTTTCACGCGGGGCAGTAATATGAAACAGGATTCTTATTTCTGACATTTTTCACGGATTTCTACCATCAGGCTATTCTTTCAGCGCAACAATTTTATTGTTTGCCGTCTTATCATAGGGAACATCAATGGCGCAAACAATCTGGAAAAGCCCGGGCGTTACCGCTCTCTTTAAATTTCATATGGGTCTTGTAATCGTCAATTGCGTGCCATAAAAAACTTCATCGGAAAAGGTGTAAAAGTTGGGGGCATAACGAGTCCCACTCCCACACTCATTCTGCGATTTCATAAATTTAGGATAAATGTTATCCGAAAAACTGTGGATTGAAAGCAATTTCTGAACCAATTCACGTGTTGTTGGAGTTATCCACAGAACGTGGCTGTTATTCACATATGCAGCACGGGAAATTTGGGGTTTGAAACAAATTTTCAGTCTTTCGTCCGTCATATGAGCAACTGGGTTGCCGAATCATTCAACTTATTTCTTTCTATCAATTTAATTATAGCCGGCTATGTCTTTTTCTCAAAATTCAACATAGCCGGTTCGGAAGGACTCAATTTATAAACTGCTTGTTTTCGAAGTTGATTATTCCTTTGGAAAATTCGCATTCGATTTCAATTCCGCGATTTGCAAAGTATGCCTCCTGGAATGGGCAGCCAGGAACAACAAGAGCTGGTAAGTATCCATCAATCCTACGGGTGACGCGGCAAAATGATTCCGAAGATCATCCTGCGTATTCTTGACGTAGTTAATTAGCGCCTCCCTACGTTCATTAAAAACGGCCAGGGTTTGCGCAGCATTTCCGAATTGACCGGTTGGGATAAACCCTTCACGGGTTTTGACCCTTCTCGACCTGTCGCTTATCATTTTTTTTACAGCTTCATCGTCGAATTTCAATTGCGACCTTTTAGACGGATCTGCGTTTTCTTTTAAGGTGCTCATAGCCCAGTCAAAAATATTTTTTTCAGATAGGGCGATGTGCTCGACACATTCGGCGGCGGACCAGACACTGTCTGCAGGTTTCCATTTCAGCTGATTTTCCGAAAGACCCTTTATTTCATCTGCTACGCCTTTTTGCGTTTCTTTTAAATAGCTTATCGCATCGTTTCTTTCTTTTTCGGTCAGTTTGTCTCCGGCATAAGTAAAACCAAAAATGACTAACGCGACCGGTAAAATTAATTTGTACATAATAAAAAAGGTTTAAGTGAATAAACGGCCAACCCGTTTTTTTGACTATTGCGTAATGTTGAAACGTGTTTCTGCGTGGGGAACAAAAACAGGATTTACTTCAGCTAAAGTTAGTAAATCCTGTTTTTGTTCGATTACATTTCCATTTTCATGACCTGCCTTACCTGCACAGTCCCGCCCGTTTCGTAAGTAGGACAATCTTTCGCAATGTTGACCGCATCATCCATGTCATTGGCATTGATAATAAAAAATCCGCCAACCACTTCTTTGCCTTCGGTATAGGGTCCGTCGGTAATTGTTTTTCCAGCTTTGCCACTTACCAGTTTGCCACCCGGAAGTAGGGGCTCGCCGGCAACGTACTGATTCGTTTTCGAAAGACGATCTATCCAGGCCATCCATTTCGACATGTTGGCCTGCATTTCTTCAGGACTTGCCGCATTCATCTGTCCGCCCTGGAAAATAAGCATGAACTTTTCCATAATCTGTGTTTTTAGTTTGATAAGATTTTTCTTACAGACGCACAAACAAGGCCGGTCCGGACAATGAATACAGTAAATATTTTTTGGGGATTCCCGGTATCGGGCTAATACACACTCAAGGCAAGGTGTTGGTGAGCTTTGTAATTTCGGACACTACAAGTTATCCGTAAACATTTTTTTACTTAGCTCAAGATCGTGATCATATATGTCTTCACGAAAATTGAGTTTTCCGTTTTCGTCTACCCATGCCGTATAGTAGGAAATCAGCACCGGGACAGGATCTTTTAATTTCACGAATTTTTCTTCTTCGCTACTCATAGCCTCTTGTATTTTAGCCTTGTTCCAACCCGGTTGATCCTTTAAAAGATACTCCGCCAATTCAACAGGTTTGCTCAGGCGGATACAACCGTGACTGAAAGCTCTCTTATTATTTTTAAACAGCCTTTTGGCGGGTGTGTCATGAAAATAAATATCGAAACTGTTCGGGAAAATGAATTTTATCTTTCCAAGCGCATTTTTTGGTCCTGGCTTTTGCCGGATTTCGGGGATACCATCTTCGGTTTCGCCAATCTTTTCCATGTCTTGTTTTTCCAGGTAAGCTGGATCTTTTTCAATCTCCGGCAGTATTTCTTTCTCAACAATACTCTCGGGCACATTCCAGCCCGGGTTAAATACCACCTGGCTTAAGTTGCCGGTAAAAATCCGGGTGTTGTGTCCCTCCTTGCCTACCACGACATCCATTTTAAAGGCTTCGTTTTTTCCTTCCATGACATGAAGCGTAAAAGCCGGAATATTTACAAAGATCATATTGCCGTCCTGGTCCTGCGGTTGCCATCTTGCCCGGTCCATATTTATTAAGATCTGTTTTATGCGTTGCAGCACCGGTACATTCAATTCGTGTAATGTTTGTTTATCAACGCTTCCCGTAGGCTTTAATCCATGCCTGCGTTGAAAATTCTTAACTCCTACTTGAAGCGAATCAGAGAACAGTTGCGAAGTATCCCCCTCTTCCATATCGCCGGTCAATTGCAACCTTTTCTTAATCGAAACTATTTCAGGGCTTTTCATGCCCTGCTTGTATGGTTTTGATTTGACATTGATTTGCTGCCACCCTCCTTTTTTATATAGGTCGTAATAAGTCGCCAGTTGATCTTTCAGTAGACCGTATGTGGCGTTCACGTCCTCGAAATATTTGTCATCTTTGTGTTTCTTATTTAGTAATGAATCGGCAAGCTTAGCAGCATCCTGCTTTATTGAAGGCACAAAGTGTTCGACCTCCTTTCTTTTTACAGCGCCCCGTTCGTAAGCTGTTAAAGTATATTGAATGAACTGAGCGGTAAGCATCACCTCTGTGTTAAGGATTGTTTTATTTTTTGGATTTGGAAGAAGACTGTCATTTGCTACCAGCTTGTTCATTGCCTTTTTCAATCCTTTATTATTAAGTGTGGTATCGTCATTCGAGGCGAGATAACGATTATAAAGATTCCAAAACCCAAGTGCTTGCTCGGTAAGCCCATCTCCCGAAAACCATGCGAACTGATAATTTCTTACATTGTAAAAACTGCGGATCCGATTAGCAAGGGTATCGGTCATTTTTTTATCGGCCATTATATTTTCTACTGACTGGCTGTCTATGAAAAGATCATTGTAGGAATTGACATGGGTAATGCTGTAATCCCGTGAAGAGACATTTTTATTTTTTGTGAAAGTAGAGCCAGTAGATTCTGCAGTCGTGGCAGTCGTGGCATCGTTGCATGCCATCCAAAACGTTCCTAAAAGGGATACGCAAAGAAGTATTTTGTTCATACATCAGGATTTGCAAAGACTGTGCCCCCGACCTTAACCAGGAGTGATACAAAACAGTTTACAGGCCTTATAATTACGCATAGCACGTTGCTTGGCAGACAATTCAATGCGTGGAATACTGTGATGCCGGGCTTGTTAAATAAACGGGATAACCTGGGTTCGCCGTGTTGGCAAAACCCGAAAGGAATAGGTGGGAACAAATTTGCACATTGATCTCACTCCCTTACCTTTGCCGCCATTGGCAAAAGGAGGCCCAAACCTCGCCAGTTTTCGTTAAAATATATTTATGGCAAACGTTGGTAAAGTAAAACAAATCATCGGTGCGGTTGTGGATGTGCAGTTTGAAAGCACGCTCCCTGAAATTTATAATGCGTTGGAACTGAAAAAGGAAAATGGAGAGACGCTTGTTCTGGAAGTGCAACAGCATCTTGGCGAGGACAGCGTTCGCACCATTGCAATGGAGGGCACGGAAGGATTGGTCAGAGGCACAAAGGTTACAGATACAGGTATAGCCATTGCCATGCCAATTGGTGAAGGCATTAAGGGCCGTTTGTTTAATGTTACAGGTGATCCCATTGACGGGCTCCCTGCTGTGTCGAAAAAGAATGGCCGCCCGATTCATGCAAAACCGCCGGCATTTGAAAATTTGAGCACCGCCACTGAAGTGCTGTTTACCGGCATCAAGGTTATTGACCTGATTGAGCCTTATGCAAAAGGTGGCAAGATTGGATTGTTTGGCGGGGCCGGCGTGGGAAAAACAGTTATCATCCAGGAGCTGATCAACAATATTGCGAAAGTCTATTCAGGTGTTTCAGTTTTTGCCGGCGTTGGAGAACGCACTCGTGAAGGAAATGATCTAATGAGAGAAATGATCGAAGCCGGCATCATGAAATATGGTGATGCCTTTAAGCACAGTATGGAACAAGGCGGCTGGGATCTGAGTAAGGTTGACCTGAAAGAGTTGTCAGATTCAAAAGCAACATTTGTCTTTGGTCAAATGAACGAACCCCCCGGCGCACGTGCCAGGGTTGCCTTGTCAGGGTTGACCATTGCAGAATATTACCGCGATGGTGATGGAGAAGGTAAAGGACGGGATATCCTGTTTTTTGTCGATAACATTTTCCGATTTACCCAGGCTGGTTCGGAGGTATCTGCGTTATTGGGACGTATGCCTTCGGCCGTTGGCTATCAACCTACGCTGGCGACAGAAATGGGTCTCATGCAGGAGCGCATCACTTCCACCCGCAACGGTTCGATTACTTCCGTTCAGGCCGTTTATGTACCGGCGGATGACTTAACCGATCCTGCGCCAGCTACAACTTTTGCTCACCTCGATGCGACAACGGTATTAAGCCGTAAGATCGCAGATCTTGGTATTTACCCTGCAGTAGATCCCCTGGATTCCACATCGCGCATCCTCACTCCGAAAATTGTTGGAGACCAGCATTACGATTGTGCCAACAGGGTGAAAGGGATATTACAGCGATATAAAGAATTACAGGACATCATTGCCATCCTTGGTTTGGATGAATTGAGCGATGATGATAAACTGGTCGTGGCTCGTGCCCGAAAAGTTCAACGGTTTCTCTCACAACCCTTCCATGTCGCGGAAGCTTTTACCGGTTTGAAGGGTGTGATGGTTCCAATTGAAGAAACAATACGCGGATTTAATATGATCATGGATGGCGAGGTTGATGAACTCCCCGAAGCTGCCTTTAACCTGGTAGGCACCATTGATGACGCAATTGAAAAAGGTAAGAAACTTACGGCGCAGATGCAGGGGTAGTTTCAGGCCGCATTTAACGAGATATAGTTTATGAATTTGGAAATACTGACACCAGAAAAGAAATTATACAGCGGGGAGGTATACGGCGTACAGATGCCGGGTATCAGTGGTAGCTTTGAGGTGCTCGAACGGCATGCGCCGCTGGTGAGCGCATTGAAAGCAGGACGTGTAAAAGTTTTAAAGGACAAACAAAATCATTTCGCGTACTTTGATATACAAGGCGGATTTGTTGAAGTGCTCAACAACAAAGTCACCCTATTAGCCGAAGGAGCAAGCCCGGTAGAAACTGCCTAATTATGTAGCCTCTTCCACAAGATAGTAATGTGGGGCAGAATAGACTGGCGAAAAACCAGCCTATCCGGATTTTGAAAACTGTTAATAGCCCTCCCGGTCCAACATGTTGGCAAATTGGGAGGGCTTTTTGTATGTTTGGGTCATGAAAATCTTCAACATCCTGTTTGGAACAATATTCCTGGTCTTCGCTGCACTCCAATACAACGACCCCGATCCTTATGTATGGATTCCGATTTATCTGTACGCAACTATCTTGTGCTGGCTCGCGGCTGCCAATAAGTTTTATCCTACCGCGTATATAGTTGGTATGATCGTTTATTTCGGGTATGCCTTGTATCTCTTTTTTACTACAGATGGTGTTTTGGACTGGATCCAAAAGCACAATGCGGAAGACATTGCCGGGCACATGAAGGCAACTACTCCATGGATAGAAGATACCAGAGAGTTTTTCGGCCTCGTTATATTAATTGTGGTATTGGCGGCAAATTATGTTTATGCAAAAAGAAAGGTTCGAGTAGTGTAAAGCATTTAGCTCGCATTGCGCCTTTTGATCTTAATGTGTAGTTTGGACCGACCTTCATTAGACGGCTTAGCCTGCTTAGGCAGTCCGTTTTTACAACTCACTCCCCTGATTCTTCAACTCGCTCCATTTTCGTTGCAAGCCTGTGCTGCGGAGGGTAGCTTGTGTGACAATCATTGAAATTAACTAAAACCTCAGTTATGAAAATACTAACGACCCTCGCACTTACAGTACTCAGTTTTACTATTATGGAAGCCGACGCGCAGTCTGATATTCCCAAAGGATTTTCAACCGGCACGATTACATTTGCCGACGGTACCCGACAGTCATGTTTACT
>Ga0207701_10001995_pt1 | contig 21163 bp, 21 predicted proteins | sample KBSSwiSSwithPhiX_FD_184294 | JGI IMG/M metagenome (GOLD analysis project Ga0207701, IMG submission 184294) | Switchgrass rhizosphere bulk soil microbial communities from Kellogg Biological Station, Michigan, USA, with PhiX - S5 (SPAdes) (version 2) | ecosystem: Environmental > Terrestrial >... | reverse complement strand
ATTGAAGAGTTGCAAGGCGCGTCGTTCATCGCCGACGGGGACGGCACGAGCCGATTCTTCGATGATCGATTCGGTGGTTGACCATGGCCACATGTGCGGCACCATCTTGGGCTGCGGCTGAGGCGTCATTTGGCTCGCCAGCTCCCAGAGACCGTACATATTGTTGGCGTGCATGCGCTGATGAAACGCTTCGCGAAATGCATCGCCTTCGGATCTAATCTCCGGTTTAGCCATACGTCCTCCTGAAACGGACCTTACGATGAAAGCTTTATAAGCGTAACCGAGGGCAAATTCCGATGCAATATGAGCAATTTGGACAATTCAGGTTCGGGATGAATGCGCGGCTCCGCTCGTTTTTGCGATGGCCGATTACCAAACACCGCAATTGTCGTCCCCGGCGGAGCGAAAATCTTTCTCAATCACTTCGGCAGCGGAAAGCGATCTTTACTGTCGTGATCTCTCAATTGTCACGCGCTCCATAAATTTCGGCGATAGCTCGCGCAGGCGCTCGTCGGTCATGCGCCCGCTGCGGCTCATATAATCGTAAGCCAGCTCCACGGGACCAAGCTGCATCTTTTCCGCCAAGCGCTCGTACCAATAAGAGCTGGCGGTCGCCGCAGCAAGAATTTTTTCGACCACCGGACGCCGTTCGCGCTCGAAAATCACCAGTGCCAAAGAAACATCTTCGCCCGCATCGGCGAAAGCGCGATCGAGAGCGATGGCGTCTTCAAAAGCCATGCGTGTGCCCGAGCCGATGGAGAAATGCACCGTGCGGAGCGCATCGCCGATCAGGATTAGGTGATCCACCGACCAGCGGCGGCATGCCACCAAGGGAAATTGCCGCCAAACCGACTTGTTCGTGATCAGAGAATTTCCCGCGAGATCGGGCGCAAAGACGGCTTCGCAATATGTGCGGCTGTTTTCGTCCGACATCTGATCCAGGCCCGAGCGGCGCCACGTCGCTTCATCGCACTCGACCACAAATGTGCTCATCGATGAGCTATGACGATAATGATGAGCGACAAAAAATCCGTCGGCATTGGCGCGAAAGGTCAGACTAAGACACTCGAACAGTTGTCGTGTCCCATACCAAGCGAAGCGATTCGTGAGCCAGGTAAGTTCTGGCTCGAAATGGTGCTCTGAGCTTCGGCGAATAACTGAGTTTGCACCGTCCGCGCCAACCAGCAGATCGCAGTCGTTTAGCTCAGTTACCGATGTGATCGGTCGCCGATATTCGAACTCGACGCCCGCCGCTGCGCAAAGTTCTTGTAAAAACCGATTGAGCTCCAATCGGCCAATGGCGGAAAAGCCGTTGCCGTCAATATCCACGCGCTCATTGCGATGCACGATCCGTTGTATAGGCCAGGATTCCAGACGCGCCAGCAATTGTGCATGGAAGTCCGGCACATCTCGTTCGAGAAATGCCAGTGCGTTCAAAGAAAAAACTACTCCGAAGCCATAGGTCGCGTCAGGCGGATTTTGCTCGAAGACGTGAACTCGCCAACTGCGAAAGCGGCGCTTGATCAGCAGCGCGAAGAGCAACCCGGCCGGCCCGGCTCCGACTATGTTAATCCGCACGGGAGTTACTCACGAGAAAGTGTTTTCAGAGCACCTACTGTAGCTTCGGAACACGACGCTTCACTGAGTCGTCATTCCCGCATGCTTTTAGCGGGAATCCAGGCGGAATTCGGACTGAACGCTCGACTAAAACATTCGGTGGTGATGGATGTTGAGGGGGGATTCTATTCAGTCCGGGCATTTTTCACTGGAGTACACAGACATATGATGACTTCCGAACTTCGTGATCTTCTCGTCTTCGTGGTGAGTCATTTTTCTCCACTCACTCCGTACTAGTCATTTTGCTCCTTCGCTGTAGAGCTTTTTTACGAACCCGCTCGCTTCGATTTCATGCAACAGACGCGCATCCACGAAATCCTTCGGATCGGCGCCCTTCGCGCGCGGATTGGTTTCTGCGACTTGAGTGATGCCGAGCTTCATATCTTCCGCGGTTGGATAGGGAATCCTCTCAAAGGCCGTGGCATAAACCCGCTGCGTCTCGTCGAGCATGGCGCGGTCCGTTGTATTCGTGTACTTGCCGATCACGTTCATCGCGAAGTTCGGATCGGTTTTGAACCGATGGATCGCCTCGATTTGCGATTCCAGAAAGCGACGAATTGCCGATTCCTGAGTCCGGAGCATTTTCTGAGTGACGATAATGGAAGAGAGCGGATAACGATATCCGAGCGTGTTGTAGTCAACGAGATCGTGGAATCCGGCGGCGCGCGCATGGAGCACGGCGGGAAAACCAAATGTGCCGCCTTGAATCTGTCCGGCTTTTAGTCCGGCGACGATCTCCGGCAAACCTCCCATCCCCCGAATCATTACGTCGCGGTCTGGCGTCAAACCGTTCTGGCGAAGGTAGACTCGAGTGAAGAAATCAGTGACGGTTCCGACCCGGGTAACACCGATACTTTTGCCGCGCATTTCTTCGATGCGTTGGATTTGCGGTCCAGCGACGGTGAAAACGATCACCCGATTCACGGGAATCGCAACGTAGATCGTGTCGGCTCCGGCAAGTTTCGCATCGACACCCGCCGGACCACCGATTGCCGCCACGTCGATGCTGCCACCCACGAGCGTCTGTACGGCGCGTGACCCCGCCGGAATATAAACAAGCTCGACATCCAAACCGTGCCGCTGAAAAATTCCCCCTTCTTTGGCAATCCACGGCAGCGAAAACGCCGCGGTGATCGCGGCGTACGCCACCCGAAGCTTTTGTGGCGCTTCACCCGCAGAAGCTCCATAGGTTGAAAGCTGCAGGAGCAAGCAAATTTGAAAGAGCAGAGTCACGCCTTTTGAAACCGAAATGTGTTTCATACATTTCACTCCGCGGCCTTGTGTCATTAACACCCGTGTAGACTTTCGTGATGTCATCCTGAGGGCAAGCCGAAGATCTAGTCTTCGAACGCAAATGAAAGTAAGATTCTTCGCTCGCGCTCAGAATGACGTGCATTTTACAATTTCACCACGCTCTACGGCATGAAATTGTTTATCCCATGAATCCACACGCACCGACCCGCTACCGCTTTCAGTAATGCCCCTCGTCACCGCCCGCATCGCCGGGATCGGTATCGAAGAAAAGCTCTTCGATGCTCATTTCCTTTTTGATCAAGCCCTGCTCGCGACAATACCGAATGACCGTCTGGAGATTTTTTCGGTTCGCGTCGCCCAATCCGTAGGCCCACGGATCCGGCCCGAGCACTTTGCGCTCCTCATCCCATTCATGGGAAAACCACGCCAGCGGAACAATTCTCGGGTTGACGACTCGTTGATAGCAAACCTGCTTCGCCTTCTCGAAGGCTTTGGCGAGACTCACTGCCGCCCACGGGTACTTCTCGACAATCTCTCGTTTCATAACCGTCACGTGCATGATCGGGAAAATACCGGTCTGCTGAAAGTAATCGCGCTCGACCTGTTTGTAGTCCGGGAATAATCGCGTAACTCGAGGATCGCCGTTCACAATCGGCCGCGGAATATATGGATTGATCATCGCGGGGATTTCGCCATCCGCCAGCATGGTGTCCATGTGCTTTCCCTGAGGAATCATTTCAATCTTCAGTCCTGGCGGCCGCGTGAACTCGACGTCTTCGCTGCGGTCTACCACCCAGGTGATCGACTGGTGAGGTACACCGTAATGCTCTTCCAGGATCCCGCGCAGCCAGATATTGCCGGCGGGTTGAAAGTTAGTGCCGCCGACGCGTTTTCCAATCAGGTCTTTAGGAGTTGTAATACCCGAGTTGACGTTGACGAAGGCGAAGCCATGACGAAACCGCCGGTGCAGAAAAACCGGAATTCCCGTGATCGCCACATTGTGCTCGCGCGCCATGAAGTACGCACCCACGTTGAATTCGCAGACGTCATATTCCAAATTTCGCGCCATGCGCCAGTGACGCTCACGCGGTCCATGAGCGGTCAGGATGACGAGCTCGAGGCCGTCCGCCTGCACGGTTCCTTCCTTGAGCGCGCGGATAATTTCATAATCGCCGCAGGCAACAGACAGTCTTAGTTTGGCTGACATTGAAAGTCTCCCGAAGAAAGCTGGTCTGAACTCCGCGTTAGCAAAATCCCCCTCGATCTCCCTTTGCAAAAGGAGGAAAACGCCCCTCTTTGAACAAGAGGGGTTAGGGGAGATTTGTCGGCTGCCATCAGTCGCTCAACCCCTTCAACTCCCGTACAGCTTCTGGACGAAACCTTCTTTTTCAATCTCATCAATCACGCTCATGTCGACAAACTCCGCCGGGCTTTTCTGGCCGGCGCCGATCGATGTCAAAATGTTTTTAATGCCTTCCAATTCCGTTCGCGGCGAACGCGATAGCCGCTTGGCGAAAAATTCGTACGTTCCCTCGACGGCTTCAGCATCCGTGATCTGCAAATATTTTCGCAGAACCTTCAGACTGCCCTCTTTGTTCGTCTTGACGTAGTGGATTCCTTCGATCTGGCCTTTGATGAAGCCCTTGATGCCGGCGCGGTTTTGTTGAAGATACGAGCGCGTCACGATATTCGAAGTGTTCGTGTAAAAACCGAAATCGCCGATATCTGCCAAGACGTTCATGCCAAGCTTGCGCGCTTGATAAATTTCCGGATAGGACTGCACCGTCGCGTCGACCTTTTTGCTGATCAGCGCCGCCATGCGCGCCGAGGTGCCGCCGGTTTGCAGCATGGAAATCTCTTTCGGGTCGATTTTCCAGGCTTTCATCGCCATCAGGACAGCTGCGTCATTGGAGCCGCCGAAGCGATTGATGCCGATCACTCTACCGCGCAACTGCTGCGGGTCTTTGATTTCCGGCCGGGATATGAGCAGCATCGGTAGCTTGTTTTCCAGCGTCGCGACAATCACAACGGGCGCGCCTTGAGATGCGCCGATCACAGCGGAAGACGCAGCGGTTTGAGTCAGTTGCAGGCTGCCGCCGACCAAAGCCTGAATGTTCGGTGATCCCGCTTGGATCAAAATGATTTCCAGATCGACACCATACTTCTTGCTGAACCCGAACTCCTTGTTGACCCAGAGCGGTAGCTGATAACCGGCCGTCCCGCCATAACTCACGAGAAAGCGCGTCGCCTCGGCTGAGCGCGCCCGCTCCAGAGTCCCCAGCCATACAGTGAATACTGTCAGCGTAACGAGCAGAGCCTGCCGCAGGTGTATCGTTATCGTCATGAACTGCACCTCCGCAGAGTCAATGTGTTAAGTTCGCAGGAGCCCGCCGAGACGTGGAAAAATCCTCAACGCGTTCTGCCGTTCGATATCGGCTCGCGCGACGACATCGAAGCCGTCGTAGCGTTCCCAATGATCGACTTCTTCTTGCAGCCTCGTTCCATAGACGAACGGCATGTCGGAGCCCCAAAGAATCTGACTCGAATTGACAAGCTCCTGTAGCGAACGCAGCGCATAAGCCGAAGTAGTGCTCGCGACCTCGTAACAGAAAGACTTCAGGCTTCGCATTACTCCCGTCACACCTTTCGCTCCCCGGTGTCCTTCCATCATGGCAATTCTTTGGGCTAGGAACGGTACGGTTCCGCCGCCATGAGCGATAATGAAGCGAATATCCGGACAGCGGTTAACCGTCCCAGAATGAATTAGATTGACCACCGCACGAGTTGTATCGAAAACGTACTCGACAACAAATGGCGGCGCATGCAGTTGCGTATGCTCGGGCGCCTCGCAATGCGTCGGATGAATGAACACCGCGCATTTGCGCCGGTCGAGCTCGACAAAGACAGGATCAAACAAAGGATCGCCCAAATACCGATCTAAAACGCTCGAGAACATCCCGACGCCGTCGAGGCGTAAAACGTCGAGAGCATACGAGATTTCTTCTAGCGCGCCGTCGACATCCGGAAGTGGGAGCAGAGCAAAAGCGCCGAACCGGGATGGGCAATTCTCGAGGCGCCGCGCTTGAAATTCGTTACAGCGGCGCGCCACTTCTCGTAATCGGTTGAGATTTTTCAGCACCACCCGGGGAGTGACCGAAGTGATCGCCGCCCCGATGCGCCAATCGTCCATCGATTGCAGTTGTCCTTCGACATCCGGCACTTTGATCGGCAGAGAGTCATCCGCGTACTGCGGCGGGACAACGTGGTGATGCACGTCGATACGCCAGGTCTGCTTTGCATTCGTGCTCATCTCGCGGTCGTCTTTCTCCAACTCACAACAGATCCGATTGCGCTTGGCGCCGAAACTAGATGTTAACCCTGCTCCTGTCAATATGTAGTTGCGGCGCAACTTCGAAGTTTTTTTACTAGTTGGGTCTCAGTTCAATACTCAATGGTCACGATGTCATTTCGAGCAGAGTGAGAAATCTATCGCTAATGAGATAGAGACTAGCCAGCTGGACATTGTTGACGGCTTGCGATATTCGGGTTCAGGCTGCAGTCCAAAGTGCGTGACGCATCAAAATAGAAAGGAGCCAGGCATGGCAGTCCTCGACAAATCAGTCGCTGCGCTTGGATTTTATTTCGCAACCTACCTCGTCTTGGCGCCAGAGCTTTTCGCTCAAGCCTCCACGCTGACCGCCTTTTACACCGCGCCCGTCGCTTCGATGGCGCCGATGTGGATCGCTAAAGAAGCAGGATTTTTTAAAAAGCATGGACTTGACGTCAAATTGGTTTTTATTGCTTCCGGTCCGGTTGGCACAGCTTCCGTGCTCGGCAGCGAGACCGATGTGGGGATCATCGGCGGCTTTGCGCCATTACGGGCGATCGTCGGCGGTGCCAAAGGCTTAGTGATCATCGGACAAAGTAAAAACCGCATTACCAGCAAGATCGTCGGAAAGAAAGAAATTGCCAGCGTCCAAGAGCTCAAAGGTAAGCGGTTAGGCATCGACCGGATCGGTTCTAATCCAGACATGTTTGCTCAGGCTGCGCTTTCCCGATTTCACATCGATACCTTTAAAGATTTGCAGTACGTCCAGCTCGGCGACGTCGGCAAGGTCGTCGCTGCTCTGAAGGCCGGCGCGATTGACGCCGGCATCGCGGGCGCGCCGCACGATCTTTTTGCTCAGCGACTGGGGTTCAAAGTCATTCTCGATATCGCCTTGCTGAAAATTCCTTTTGCCGCCACGGTGCTCATGTCGGGACGGGACACTGTGGCGCGTAAACAGCCTGAGCTTACCAGATTCATGCGTGCGTACGCCGAAGCGATGCACTACTTCCTGACCAACCCGGAAGGAACTGCACACGTCGTGACCAAATACACCCAAGTCACTGAGCGTGACGTACTTGCTTATTCCATCGACTCGGAGGCAGCAGCGATGGAAAAAACCCTTCAGATCGACCCAAAGGGACTGGAGCTGATACTTGAATTCATCGGCAAGACTGTTCCCCAGGCCGCTTCAGCCAAGCCGGAGGATTTTTACGATTCGCGTTTCGTCAACGATTTACGTACGAGTGGATTGCTCAAAAAGCTGTGGGGTGACAAGTTGTAGCCCTCGCGGCGAAAACCAATGAACGGCCGGATCGTGCAAACTAAACTCTGAAAAAGGAGCAACGCTGATGGCGCAAGCTCATGTTTTGAGAATCGATTCGCTTCCGGTTATCGATCGCGGCAATGGCATCCAAACCACTCCGCTGGTAACGAAAGAAATCGGCTTGCAGCATCTGACCACGGGAATTACTCGCTTTCCCGTCGGCGCGAGAGTTCCCATGCATTCGCACAACTGCGATGAGCAAGTAACTATTCTGGAAGGCGAGGCCGAAGCCGAAATCGGCAAGCAGCGTCACCGCGTTCGACCCTATGACACGACTCTGGTTCCAGCGAACCTACCGCACCGTTTTGTGAACGTGGGTACGACGCCGCTCGCGATTCTATGGATCTATACCGCAGCGGACGTCACTCGAACTTTTACTGAAACAGGCGAGACGGTCGCTCACTTGTCCGAAGGGGATTTGGCGGGTGAGAAAAATGTTCATAAATAGATATTGACGTCTATTCAGCGCACAATCATATTCCATAGCTTTGTAGCGGCACATGGCATGCGCCTTCCGCTCGCGCGTCGAGGAGAAGCGTTTCACCCTGACAGCGTTAACTATTTTCCCCAGATTTTTTTCACAAATCCTTCCTCGTCCAGCCGCTTCAGGTATTTATCGGTCACATAATTTTTTGCATCGATGCCACGTGCTTTGGAATTCGTCTCGGCAATCTGATCAACGACGGCCTGCATCGCTGGGATGGATGGGTAGGGTACGGGCTCGAGCTGTTTCACGAAATAGTCATAACCCTCCTGCACTGCTTTGAGATTTTGCACGCGAGTGAACTGGGCCAGCGCTTTGATTGAATAGTCCCGTTCGGTTTTGAGCACTTTGATCGCTTCGATGTAAGCACGCAGGAAATTCATCACCTTCGCTTCTTGCCTGTCCAAAAATCGCCTGCTGCCGAGCAGACCGGTGTTAAAAAAAGGAATATCCATCTTGAGCGAATCGGCGAGCACATTGAGCTTGAGCCTTTCCGCTTCGATACCGAAGGGCGCATTGGCAACCGTCCCGTCGATGTTGCCGGACTTGATCGCGGCGACGCGCGATGGTTCATCGCCAATCTGCAAAATGGTCGCGTCCTTCACCGGATCGACGCCGAGCTTTTTAAGCATCGCGCGCATACCGAAGTCCGCAGAAGATCCATAGCGGCTCACACCAAATTTTTTGCCTTTTAGCTGTTCGACGTTCTTGATCTCTGGCCGTGTAATCAGCTGATAGTTGAGCTTATCGAGCAGCCCGGCGAAATAAACGATATCCGCGCCCTCAAGATTCGCGGCGACACCGGGTGCGCCGCTGAGCTGGGAGAGATCCAGATTGCCGGAAATGAGCACGTGAATATTGGTCGAGCCGCCGGGGATGTAAATCGTTTCGGCCACGAGGCCGTATTTACTGAATAGCCCGCGATCTTTGGCGATGTGCAGGAGGCCTGATTGCAAACTGATCGAGCCCTGTCCCACTCGGATCTTTTCTTGTGCATAAGATAGCTGGATCTCAACTGTAAATATCAAAAAGCCAATTAGTATAATCCGTTTCATGGCGCCCCTACTATCATAACGCGAACGCCCCTGCCACTGCGTGAATCACCTGAAACTGTTTCACCTAAATAACTTGATCAAATATTCTAGCTAGACGACAGCAGGCGTTGCGCCGATTTCCTCACTGTGAGATGTTTTCGCGAGATTGCTCGAAGGGGGAAAACATGGCCGAAGTAATCATCAAAACAACGAAAAACGGTCCGTTAGAAATCTGGGGCGGTGCCAAGTTAGTCGACGAGGCGGGCAAAGAATATGCCGACAGCGGTAACGAGCCGCTTTATCTCTGCCGCTGCGGTCATTCAAAAACAAAACCGCTTTGCGACAATAGCCACGAGGAGATCGGCTTCAAGGCCGAAGAGACAGCGGGGTAAAGAATCCTTCCACCCAATATTCCAACACTCCAGTACTCCATCGCTCCTCTGGGGCAAACTGAGACCTGGAGTACTGGAGCGATGGGCATGGGAAATAAAAAAGAGTCAATAGAAATTTGTACGGAGGGGAGCTCATGCAAGGGAAAGTAGTAATCGTCACGGGCGGCGCCAAAGGGATTGGCCGTCATGCCGCGCATACGCTCGCAAAAGCAGGCGCAAGACTCGTTCTTGCCGACAGCGATCTCGAACGCATGCACAAGACGCTCGCCGAAATTCGCAATCTCGATGCGGAAGCGATCGCCGTTCCGACGGATGTGCGCGATGAAAAAGATGTTCGGCGGCTGGTGCATGAAACCATCGACCGCTTCGACCAGATCGATGCATTGATCAACGACGCCGGTATCGTACCCCATTTCAATTGGGGCATTCCTCGTTGGCCTCGCGTGCGACACCTCAGCAAAGACTTCTGGGATAACGTGATCCAAACCAATCTCGGCGGGACGTTTCTTTGCACGAAATATGTGGTGCCGTTTATGGAAGAGCGACGCTCGGGAAACATTGTGAATCTATGGGGTGGCGGCCGGCCGGAAAACCACGGCGCATCTCCGTATGTCGTCAGCAAAGATGCGATTCGGACCTTCACCCGGTTTGTCGCTGAGGAAGAGCGCGAATGGAATGTCTGCGTGGTCGCGTTCAGCCCGAAGCAGGCAATCGCGACTGAAGACGCGCCGGAGGAAGCGCGCAAGCGTCTTCCCGGTCCGGAAGTCCTGGGAAATGGCTTCGTCCTGGCGGCGCAAGCGGGCATGGGATTGACCGGCAAAACTGTTGAGCATCGCGATGGAAAGCTGGTGGCGGTGGATTAGCAATGGTAGGACTTGACCGCAGCACTGCCCATTGCGCGAAAGCAGTAACGTTGAATTGTAAGGCGCGGGACGCGTGGAGCGCCGATACTCAGCATTGAGTCCCGTCGATGCCGAGTGGAGCGAATCCTTCGATACGGAAGCCTTACGCCTGCCTACTCAGGATGGTCGGCAGTACGGCATCGAGGAATTGCGTTAATCACCTGAATGATTCGATTTGACCGCGTGGCAATTCTTCTGTAATTACTACGCTCCGGGGAGGTGATTTATGATTTCCATAAGCGACCAGATGAAGGAACTTATCGATAACGCATTGGCCAATGGCTCTCCATGCATTCTTGCTACCGTTTCCGCAGACGGCGAGCCGGATATCGGCTACAAAGGCAGCATGATGGTTTTCGACAACGAATCCCTTGCGTACTGGGAACGTACCAAACGAGTGCATATGAAGAATGTTAAAGAAAACCCTCGTGTGATAGTGCTTTTCCGGGACGCCAAAACCAAAGCCGCTTGGCGTTTTCACGGCACTGCGACGATGCACGAGAGCGGGCCGATCCGTGACCAGGTCATGGCGCGCACGGTAAAAGACGAATTGGACAAGGATCCGGAGCGGAAAGGTGCCGCGGTGGTGATTCGCCTGGACAAAATCACCAACATGGGCGGCCAAGTTCTATCGAGCCGATAATCGACACTTCCGGCGGCGAGAAAAATCTCCAAGATTTTTGGCGCGCATAAGTTTACGGTTTCGTGCCGAAAGCCCGGCCAGCATTGTCATCCGAGGGCAAGCCGAAGGATCTCCTTCTCAGATCCAGCAAGGAGATGCTTGCCCGGCATGATAGTATCGGGCGCCGGAGGCTCGAGCCGCGCCTTCGAACCTGTCAGTATCATTGCGAGCTTGTATCTGTAACTCACATGACGATGAATCTCTGAGGCAATCTTGAAAAAACTTTTGGGTTTGCTGGTCATGAGCGGAGCGGTTTTGGGCGCGCTTTTTCTTCTCACCAGCCTTGCGCATATGGGCGGGGGCGAAGCCACCCAGGCGGTCACGCTCAAACCGGCTTCGATGGTTCAGGAAGGTTCGATCGTTTCCATCGAGTACACACTTCGTGACGAAGCCGGCAACGTGATCGATACGAATGCCGGTAAAGAGCCGCTCACATTCGTTGAAGGCGCAGGTCAAATCGTCAAGGGACTGGAACGCGAGCTTAACGGCATGAAAGTGGGCGATGAAAAGAAAGTTCAAGTGAAACCCGAAGACGGTTATGGCTTGCCGGATAAAAACGCCTTCCATGAAATTCCGCGCGACAAGATTCCGCTGGAGGGACAAAAGCCCGGCGCTATGCTGATGACCAAAGCGCCCGGCGGCGGAACGATTCCCATGCGCGTTCATGAAGTCAAGGAAAAGACCGTCATCGTCGATTTGAATCATCCTCTCGCCGGAAAGACCTTGAACTTCGACGTCAAGATCAAAGAAGTCAGAGCCGCGGAAGCGAAGTGAGCCTCGGCTAAATTGGAGTGTTGGAATGATGGAGTTTTGGGTTATCCGAAACCATCACTCCAATCCGTCTGATGCGTCCCCACTTTTTTTACGGCTATGTCATCCTCGGCCTCTGTTTCGCCAATATGGTGGTGATGCGCGGCGTCAATGGAGCTTTTGGTGTTTACTACTTGGCGTTGTTGGAAGAATTTTCCTGGTCGCGCAGCGACGGCGCTTCCATCGCATCCATCAATTATGTCGTATATGCCCTCGCCGCGCCGATCGTCGGTTTGGCCTTCGATCGCGTGGGGCCGCGGCTGCTGATGCCGCTCGGCGCGGCTTTGGTCGGCCTCGGTTTGATGCTTTCGTCGATCTCCAAATCACTGTTCGATCTTTACTTTTCCTACGGTGTCGTCACGGCTCTGGGCCAAGGCGCACTAGGTTTCGTCGGCCACAACGCGCTGATCTCCTTCTGGTTTGTGAAGCGCCGGGCCACGGCGATTGGGATAGCTTCGATGGGCCAGGGTTTGGGCGCACTGGTGATGGTTCCCGCGACACAGATACTGATCAACTCTCTCGGCTGGCGCTGGACTTACGTTGTTACCGGCAGCCTGGTGCTGCTGCTTCTCGTCCCGGCTAATGCACTACTTCAGCGCCGCAGCCCGCAAGACGTGGGGCAGTTTCCCGACGGCGAACGAACGGCCACGGCGGAAAGCCTACATCGCCAATCCGCGAGGGAAACGAAGGAGCGCGACTGGACGCTACGCGAGGCCGCGCATTCCTTTCCGTTCTGGTGCATTACCGTCGGTCATTTAGCGCTCGGCACGGCTATCTTCATGATCAATACTCACATAATCGCTCACTTGGTTGCAGTCGGTTACGAGAAGCTTGCCGCATCTTTTTATTTCGGCCTGATCGGCTTCATCCGCATCGGCGCCACAATTCTGTGGGGCTCGATCTCAGACCGCCTCGGTCGGAGTGAGACTTACGGCCTTGCCATTTTGGTTACCGTGATCGGCGTACTTGGAATGATCGCGATGACGCTCGAAGCGCCGCTGTGGTTGGTTTATCTCACTGTGGCGCTCTACGGCGTAGGTCATAGCGCCGGCAATCCAACCTACGGCGCCGTCATCGGTGATATTTTTTCCGGCCGCAAGATCGGTTTAATTTTTGGCTTCTTGGAAATCGGCTTTGGACTGGGCAGCGCCTTTGGCTCCTGGGTCGGCGGCTATCTTTTCGATTCTACGGGTTCCTACGCCTGGTCGTTCACGGTGTGTATCGCTTGTTTCATCATCTCGGGTCTAGCCATTCGCAGCTGCACGGTTTGGCAAGTACGTCAAAATCCTTTGCTTACCACAGAGACACTGCGCGCACAGAGATAGACTTTATAAACTCTTTCCATTCTCGGCGTCTCCGTGGTGATCGCGGCTTACGATCTGGGGCTTGAGTGCTTGCGACCACGCAGCGGTGTGATAATCAATTTCCAATCCTCGCACCGCGCGGATTGACCGAAACTTTCATGAAGTTCTGTCTGCATAGTTCGGCGCGTACGGTTCAGGAAACTGTGGCGCGCGCCCAGCGCGCCGAAGCGCTGGGCTTTGAAGCGATCTTTTTAGCGGACAGCCAGATGAACAATGTCGATCCGTACCAGGCATTGGCCCTATGCGCCATCAACACAAAAATTATTCGCTTGGGCACAGCGGTGACCAATATGGTGTATCGAGATCCGACGATTACGGCCAATTCGTTTGCCACCCTGAACGAAATATCTCAAGGCCGTGCGATCATCGGCATGGGCACAGGAGATGGTCCGATTTACAGCCTCGGTCGGACTGCGACCAAACTCGCGGATTTCGAAAAGGGGCTCCGTGTGATGCGCGATCTGCTTCATGACCGCGGTATTGATGTACCGGTAAGCCACGAACGCGCCGGCGGAAACGTGCGGCTTAGAGCGGGCAAGCGTCCGGTGCCACTCTATATTTCCGCCGAGGGTCCCAAAGCTCTTCGGATCGTCGGTCGCGTCTGTGACGGTGTAATTCTCGGCACGGGTTTCGATCAACAAGTCACCGATTGGGCGCGCCGGCAGATCGGCGCAGGCGCCCAAGAAGGTGGCCGCAGTTTGGAGGAAATCGATCTGATGCCCGCCGGCATGATCGCTGTCCATGAGGACGGGAACATCGCGCGGCGAAGCGTGCGCACGCGCATGGCCAATCGAGCGCACCACAACTTTCGCTTTACAATTGAAACCGTTCCCGAGGGCGAAGCTGCCGGTGTTCAGCGCTTCATGGATAACTTCGATATTTCAAAACCGATCGAAGAGCGCGTTGATCCTGAATTAGTCACCGATTATCTACTCGAGCGCTTTACGATCGCCGGCACGCCAGCGGAGTGCATGGCCAAGATCAAACGGCTCGAAGCGGACGGCATCAACAGAATACTTCTCACACCGCCCAATGCGATCTACGACGGAGTTCTGGAATCTTGGGGGAAAAAGGTGATTGAGAAGTATTAACGCGGATTGCTCCAGCCCTCGCACCTACGTCGCCCAACTGCCGCGGTGACGTTGCTTCGTTTCTTTGTTTGTGTTCCGCCGATCCAACCGCTAACCTCATCGCATAACGATTTGATCGAGGAGAATTTTTGATGCGCATCCGTTTAGCTGCGTTTTTGCCAATAATCGTCATCTTTATTGCCGGTGGACAGGTGTTTGCCGCCTCCGCGGAAAAACCGGAGGACAATCGCGTTGTAAAAGACGGCATGTTGGTTAGCTTGGACTACACAGTCAAAACACCTGACGGCAAAGTGCTCGAGACCAGCAAAGGAAGCCGGCCATTGCAATATATTCATGGCAAAAAAATGATGATTCCCGGCCTAGAAAAGGAATTGACCGGGATGAAAATCGGTGCCGAGAAGCATGTCACGGTCAAGCCCGAAGAGGGCTACGGTAAATTGAATCCCAAGGCGGTCCAGGAAATCCCGAAGGAAAAGATTCCGCCCAATGCGCTCAAGATTGGGGCGGTGCTCGTCGGCACCGACAAAAACGGTTCACCGATACCGATGACGGTGCGAGAGATCAAAGAAAAAACCGTCGTAATGGACTTGAACCATCCGCTCGCTGGCAAAACGCTAGTGTTCGACGTGAAAGTCGTCGACATCGAGCCAGCGCCGCCCGCGCCAACGCAAAATCAGGCTGGTGCGCCCGCACAGCCCAGCGCGGCGCCGAAACCGGCAGCTCCGGCAAAAACAAAATGAGATTCAGGCGCACACATGATCTTTGACGAATTTGCCGCGAGATTGCGCGTTTCACGGTCAGTAGTTTTTTTCACCGGCGCGGGCATTAGCACGGAATCCGGCGTACCTGATTTTCGCAGTCCCGGCGGCGTCTGGACAAAATATCAGCCAGTGTTGTTTGAAGATTTCCTCGCAAGCGAGTCCGCGCGCGTGCAGCATTGGCGTTTGAAAAAAGCCACCTACGAGCTTTTCAAAACGGTCAAGCCGAATCTCGCTCACTACGCGATCTGCGATTTTGAAGCCCGCGGGCAGTTACTTGGCTTGATTACACAGAACATCGACGGGTTGCATAAAATCGCCGGCACTTCCGAGGAAAAACTGGTCGAGCTCCACGGCACCGATCTTCTTGTCACTTGTTTGAATTGCGCTAAACAGTATCAGCCCGCACAGGTCTACGAAGATCTTCCCGAAGATTTTACCGCGCCGACGTGTGACGACTGCGGCGGATTTTTGAAATCGGCAAATGTGTCATTTGGGCAATCGATGCCGATTGCTGCCATGCAGCTCGCCCAAACTTGGAGTGAACGAGCGGAGATTTTCGTGGTTGTGGGTTCTTCGCTTCAGGTTCAGCCGGCGGCTTCTTTTCCGGTGATTGCCAAGAGAAGCGGTGCGCTACTCGCGATCGTTAATCGCGACCCGACGCCCCTCGATAATATTGCCGACTTCGTCCATCACGGGGCCATCGGGGGTTTCTTTCAAGACCTTCAGCCGCTACTGTCCGATGCGTAGAATCGTCGGAGATCGACCAGATCATTTGCCGGGCTTATAGGCTTTCGCCTCGGTAACGATCTTACCGACGTCGAACTGGTTGATCTCGTCGATCAGCTCGTTGGTGATTAAATCCTTGGCATCAACCTTTTCTTTGATGATACCCCACTTGAGCAAAAAATCGGCGTAAGCAGCGAAATTGCGCTCCGAGCTCTCGCCCCAGCGCTTTACGCCGGCTTTCTCAAGCTTCCAGTTTACGATCCGCGCCTGCAATACTTTGGTGTCGTCTCTGATCGCCGTTGCTTCATCTTTTCCGGTCGGCTTGAGCTCGGGAAAAATCTCATAGAGAATGCGGACCGCGGCCTCCGGATTGGCGATGGTGAAGATCGTCCCTTTCGCATACCCTCTCGCAAGCCCCACTGCGTCTTTTCTGCGCGCCTTTATGACCTCCTCCAGCGCGAGGAAACCGTTGGACGGATAAGGGTCGATTTCTTTCGTCTCGAGTAACCGGAGCTTGACACCGGCGTTCTCGACCATCGCGTACTGTGTATCGAATTGGCTAAGCGCATCGATCTGCTTACTTCTCAACATCGCCGCAGTCTGCGCGCCTTCGCCGGCCACCACGATAGTCACGTCTTTTTCCGGGCTCATCCCTGCCGTTGCAATTAGCGCCTTTGCTACCGGCACGCCACCGGTGCCCATGTTGGTAACACCGATGGTCTTCCCTTTGAGGTCGGTGATCTTCTGAATGGGGCTGTCAGCCGGCACGGCGATGCCGTAGATGTTTCCCTGATAGGCGGTGTAAAAAATCTTGGCTTTGACTCCCTGGGCGCGAGCGGCCGCCAGGGGCTCCACGCTCGGCAGAGTGAACGGAACCTCTCTGGTAGCGGTCGCCTTGACGCAGTCCCCCGAGCCAGCCAGAGCTACCAATTCGACCTCGACACCGTCTGTCTTGTACCAGCCCAGCTTGGTGGCGATGGCGAACGGCGCTGCCGCCGAAGAGATCGTGCGGGAGCAGAAGCCGACCCGAAGCTTCGATGTTTGCGCCGGGACGGTCGCACGTAACCCGGCGATCAATAAACAACTCACGAACGCCACAACTACTGGTTTCATAGGGTTATCCTTTCTTGCTGCAGCCGCTCCTTTTCCGATGGATCCCAGAAAAGGATGCGCCGGCGAATCAGAAGAATGCAGCGGTTGAGCAACAGTCCCACGACCGAGAGAATCAACAGCACGGAGAATTGTCCTGAAACGTCCATATTGAAGTTCATGCTTTGAATCAGCATGCCAAGTCCGGCCCGTGCCCCGACAAACTCGGCGACGATGGCGCCGATCAACGCAAAGATCATCGCCACATCGAGACCGGCCATGACGAATGGAAGGGCATTGGGCAATTTCAACATCCAGAAGATTTGGCTCTCGCTCGCTGCGAGGGAGCGCATGAGGTTCAGGCGGTCCTCATCGGCGGACTTGAGCCCGACCATGGTATTGACGAGCAGCGGAAAAAAAGCGACCAGGGCCGCGTTGACGACTTGTGATTGAAGTCCGAGACCGAACCAGACGACAATCAGCGGCGCAAGCGCCACCTTGGGCAGCGACTGGAACATCACGATATAGGGATAAAAAAAGTATTCGACGTAGCGGTTGAGTGCGACGGCCGTGCCCAAAAAGAAGCCGAGCGCCGAGCCCAAAAGAAAGCCGAGCACTGTTTCGAGAAGCGTGTGGGCGAGGTGCTTCTGATAAAGCCCGCTCGCAAATCCGCGCCACAGCGCGACGGCGACCTGGGAAGGCGCCGGAAAAATAAACGTCGGCACCTCGAAGGCGCGCACGACCAATTCCCACACGAGTATCGAGGAGCAGAAGAGGATTATCGTGAGCGCGGTGTTGCGCACACCTTTCAAGCGTCAATCACTCCCTTCGCGTCGAACCGGCCGCGGATCGAGTGGACGTACGCGCCGAACTCGGGGATGTTCATCGCTGCCAGCGTGCGCGGGCGCGGAATCTTCACCTCGATGTCGTCCATAATGCGTCCGGGACGCGGCGTTATCACGAGAACGCGGTCGGCAAGAAAGACCGCCTCGGGGATCGAGTGAGTAATGAAGAGCACGGTCTTCTTTCGTTCGAGCCAGATGCGCTGAAGTTCCAAATTCATCTGTTCCCGCGTCATCGCGTCCAGCGCACCGAACGGCTCGTCCATCAACAGCATCGCAGGGTCATGGATAAGCGCGCGCGTGATGGCGACTCGCTGCTGCATCCCGCCCGAAAGCTCCCAAGGATAGCGCCGTTCGAATCCGGTAAGTTCGACGAGACTCAACAGATCCATCGCGAGCTTCTGATGAGTGCTCCGCCCGAGGCGTTGCACATCAACTGGCAGCAGCACGTTGTCGAGCACGCTTCGCCAGGGAAGCAAAACGGGTGATTGGAAAACGACCCCGATATCGCGTCGCGGCATCGTGATCGGCGTGCCGCGAAGACGGGCTTCGCCTTTGGAGGGAGGCAGGATCCCGGCCAGGATCTTGAGAAGCGTTGACTTCCCGCAACCGGACGGTCCGACCACCGCGACGAATTCGCCCTCGCTGACGCTGAAGCTGATCTGCTGGAGCGCAGGCACAGAGCCGTCACGGGTGGAGTAGACCTTCGAAAGATCATTGACGGCAATCGCTTCCATGGTCTGCCAGCGAGGACGTATCAGTCCCTATCCGATAGCGATCGCTGATGTCAACTTGACCCGGGTTCTGTGAGAGATTGAAGGACGGTTGCTGCAAAAAGCAACGGGTCGGGATCCACTTCTAGCTTTTCCGATAAGGTCATATCATTTCGCGCTACTGTCGAGATTAGATTTGGTTCAAAGCATCACAGTGAAGGTTGAGCACCAGTGCGCGCGCGGACGTCAACATCTGTGCGAACTGCTGCTGATAAAATCTTTGGCGTGGAAGCAGAGGACCCGCGTGAAAAAGTAAGGGCGGGTTTCAAACCCGCCCTTACGAAGTTTACCGGGAACAGCGCAAATATTTTTTGGATTTTCGGCTATTCCGAAATATCCAACAGTATGCCGTCCGGATCCGCGAAAGCATGCTTGCCGATGGGGCAAGCTTCGATATCTTTGAGCAGCCCTCCGCCCTGTGGACCACCGCCGACTTTTTTCGGTGCGGATTCGGGATGCTTCGCCGCAAGCTCGTCCAAGTCTTTCTTGGTCTTGTCGACGCTTTCGACATGAAAACCGACGTGATCGAAGCCCTGTCTTAAACTTCGGTAGTATCCGTCATGGCAGCGCCGGATGATCAGACGCACTTTGCCATCCGTCAAAGTGATCGCCCCATCTTCGCCACCTTCTTCGACACCCTTCAGCTCCAATACTTTAGTATAGAATTCGGCGACCTCTTCCGGTTTCCGAGCACGCAGCGCGATGTGATTCAGCCAGCGCGGCTGCTCCCATCCATCGGCAAGGTAGCCTTCGCGCACATTGGCCTGGCCTTTCTGGGATAAATCGAACTGCGTTCCCGTCGGATCTTGGGCTCGTGTGCCCGCAAAGGGGACATAGGTCAGCGCCCGCGTGTGTAAAAGATCGGGATAAAATTGGTTCAGCCGGTCGACGACCTCGTTGACATCATCCACCTCGAAGCCGAAGTGGTCGATGCCTTGCTGGCTCCCCGGGCGTTTTGCCAACAGTGCGAGCCCGATGACACCATCGCTGATGTGACCGCGATCTGGATTGGACTTGCCGTGTTCATCCACTAATCCGGTGGTGATTTGTTTCATGCCGAAGACCGTATTGTAGAACTTGAATTCGCTGTCATACCGTTCCGTGCATGTGGCAAGGTGTCGAATTTTGGCGATCATAGCGACGCTCCTCCGCAGATTTGGATTAGCTCACTTCTAGGTCAGCCGTCGCGAGGTTGTCAAGACACACGACAATTGACTCAACGGCGCGCAATTGTCATTCCGAGCCCAGCGAGAAATCTTTCTGGGATCTAAGAGGACCGACCGAGATACGGCCGTCTAAATGCATTGACCCAAACCGGACGCCTTGCTAGGCTCGGCGCTTGCTCGAGGTAATGCTCCTAGGAAAACAAAAGTAAACGGAATTGAGGCGCGCATGCACATATCCACGGCCGCTCTAGTGCTGTCGATTTTAGCCCTGAGCTCAGCGCCGGCATCCGCGCAGCTCAAAAAGATTCGCTTTTCGACAACGTCCATAGCGGTTACCGAACTTCAGTTCCGGATCGCACAAATGAAAGGCTTTTATCGCGAAGAAGGGCTCGATCTCGAAACCCTGCTGATACGAGGTTCGGTGGGCATGCAGGCATTGATCGGCGGCTCCGTCGATTATTCGTCCGCGGCCGGTTCGATCATCGCTGCCGGGGTGCGCGGCGCGCCGGTGCGTCTCGTTTTGATCGTCAACTCGAAGCCGCAATTCGATATGGTCGGCCAAGCGGATGTTAAAACGGTTTCGCAGCTCAAGGGCAAAGTCGTCGGGATCTCTTCACGCGGCGGCGCCGTGGATCTGCTGACTCAACTAATCTTGCAGAAACACGGCCTGACACCGAACAAAGACGTCACTTCGATTGTGATCGGCACGCCGGAAGAGCTAGCGACGGCGTTGCGCACCGGGCGCATCGCAGCTTGCCTGCTCTCACCGCCGCGGCAGCTGATCCTCTATCGGGAAGGGTTCAGCCGGCTCGCCTATTCCGGTGATTATCTTCCCAGTTATCCCTCCGGGGGCGTCGGCGCCACTGAGGAAAAGATCAAAAACAATCCGGCCGAGGTATTGTCGTTTGTGCGCGCCAGTCTCAAAGGTCTGCAGTATTATTCGCAGCATCGGTCGGAGTCGATCGACATTATTTCGAAATATCTTGGCGTCAAAGATCTCTCCCTGGCGGGCGAAGTCTACGATCTTCACTTGAGCCGGATCGGCGGCCTAAGTTATTTGGAAGATTCATGGATGCGCGGCGCCATCGATTTCACGAAAAGGAGTATGGGTGTAACCAAGGAGATTCCACCGACCCAGGTATTCGATTTTAGTTTTGTCGAAAAATCGTTGGGACAGACACGTCACTGATCCGCCAAGATCCTGCCCGTATGCCTTCTCCGATTCAAACAAAGACCCAGGCTGGTCCTGTATAGAACCGACCTGGGTCTAGAGCTACAGAAGAACGGCTGCGATCAAACCGCTTTCAAGTTTCTGTTGAAGTGATCGAGCGTCCGCTGCCAGGCCAGTTTGGCGGCGGCTTCGTCGTAGCGCGGCGTCGTATCGTTGTGAAAGCCGTGGTACGTTCCGGGATAAATATAGGCTTGGTATTTGATCTGGTTCTCTTTCAGCGCGGTTTCATAGGCGGGCCATGTGCCTAGAACTCTGGGATCCAGCTCGGCAAAATGAAGCAACATGGCGGCTTT
>Ga0207701_10001991_pt1 | contig 21173 bp, 17 predicted proteins | sample KBSSwiSSwithPhiX_FD_184294 | JGI IMG/M metagenome (GOLD analysis project Ga0207701, IMG submission 184294) | Switchgrass rhizosphere bulk soil microbial communities from Kellogg Biological Station, Michigan, USA, with PhiX - S5 (SPAdes) (version 2) | ecosystem: Environmental > Terrestrial >... | reverse complement strand
CCGTTGGCGATGTGGCTGACGACGACCCATGAACACCTCCTCTCGTCCGAGAGATTTGCGGTGTCCACTAAATCGGGGCAACTCCACGCTCCTCGGAACTGAGACCTCCGCTCGCAACGAGCCGGGGTTGAGAATGAAAGACCCCGGGACGCATAGGCTTCCCGAGGCTGTTCACCAAAGATCCCGGCTCGTTGCGCTACCATCGCGTTTGATCAGGGACCGATCCGGCTGATCCGCCACATCCGAAACATCCGAACACCCCTTCGTCGTAGATGCCAGACCCGAGAGGGCCGGCCCCACGAACACTGCCTCCCGAGCTCCGCTACTCGGACCGCAACGCTGTAACGGGATCCACACGTGACGCGCGCCAGGCGGGCAGCGCGGATGCCACGATGGATGTCAGCGTGAGCAGCACGACCACACCCACGTACGTGAGCGGGTCCACGTGCGACACGCCGAAGAGCTGCGTTGCCAGGAGTCGAGTCGCGAGCAGGGCGCCGCCGATGCCGACGACAACGCCCAGTGTCGTGAGCCGCAACCCCTGACGCAGGATCAGGCCCATGATGTCCCGGCGCGATGCGCCTAACGCCGACCGCACGCCGATCTCGCGCCACCGTTCCACGACGCTCCCGGCCAGCACGCCGTAGAGTCCCGCGGCCGCGAGCACGAGCGCTGCGAGCCCGAACGCCTCGAACAGCCGCAGCGCGAACCGACGGCTCGCCGCCGACCCGGTCAACAAGGCGTCCATTGTCGCCACGCGCACGATCGGCTGATCCTTGTCGACCGCCCACACGGCCGCGCGAACTGCAGACGTCAGGCCCGCCGCATCCGAGCGCGCGTGGACCACCAGCGACATCGGGTTGTCCTCGAACTTCCACTGGCTCGGCGCCATGTACACGGCGTCCGTCTCACCGAGCGCGAGGGACTCCTGTCGCACGTCGCCGACGACGCCGACGACGGTGTACGGTCCCGCCGGACCAACGCGAAGCTGCCGCCCAATTGGATCGAGACCGGGCAGGCGCCGTCTCGCCATCGATTCGCTGATCACGGCGACCAGCGGGGCGCCGGCGCGGTCGCGTGCGTCGAGCAGGCGACCCCGTCGGAGCGGAATCCCCATCGTGGCGAAGTAGTCTCCCAGCACCGCGTAGCGGAACGTTCCACGCAACGATCCAGGATCGTTCGGAACCGCGGGCTCGAAGAAGACGCCATAGATGTCGGCATCACCACTCAGCGGGAGCTGACTCGTCATGGCGGCGTTCGTGACACCGGGCACCCGCCTCACGTTGTCGAGCGCCTGCTCGAAGAAACGGCCGGTCGCGCCCTCTGGGTCGAACCGGTGCCCCGTCGCCTGGATCTGCATCGTCAGCACGTTCGACGAGGCGAAGCCGACATCCACGGCGAAGAGCCGTTCGACGCTGCGCAAAAGCAGGCCCGAGCTTACGAGTAACACCAAGGCGATCGCGACTTCGCTGCTCACGAGCACCGCACGGGTGTGACCGAGGCCGCCGACCGTCCGCCGTGACGCGTGCTGAAGATCGTCCCCTGGATTCAGTCGCATCGCCTGGATTGCCGGCGCCAAACCGGACGCCACGCCGACGAGCGTCGTGACCACCAGCGCGAAGGCGAACATCGTCCCGTCGATGCCAATCGCTGCAACGCGTGGAAGCTCGGCAGGACTGAGCGCCACGAGGGCGCGCAGGCCGAGCACTGCGACGACGAGACCGAACGTGCCGCCGACGCCTGCGAGGAGAAGAGTTTCGGTGAGCAGCTGTCGCATGACGCGACCTCGCGCGGCACCGAGCGCTGCTCGCAACGAGATCTCGCCGCGTCGGCGAACGCCGCGCGCGAGCAGCAGGTTCGTGACGTTCACACTCGCGATGACGAGAACGAGTGCGACCGCGGCCATGATGGCGAGCAGCGCCGAGCGGACTCCGCGCGTGAGCTCACCACGGAGCGACGTGGCGTCGAATCGCGTCGCGGGGTCGTAAGTCTCCGGCCGCTGCTCGGCCAATACCGCGCGGCCGATTGCATCCACTTCACGCGTTGCGCGATCGATGCTCACGCCCGGCGCGAGCCGGGCGATCGTGCGCAGGTGATGCCCCCACGCGCGGCCCTGTGAGAGATCGTATTGGAGCGGCGCCCAGAGCAGCGCTTGCGGTGCGAGGACGTTGTCGAAGCTGGCCGGCATGATGCCGATCACCATGTAGCTGTCGTCGTCCAGCGTGACCGTCTTCCCGACGATGGCACGGTCGGCCTGGAAATGCCGGCGCCAGACGGCGTCGCTCAGTATAACCACCCGCGGCCCGTTCAGCCGGTCGTCGGACGCATCGAACTCGCGGCCCATGGCCGGGGCGATGCCTAACGCGCGGAAGTAGCCGGCGCTGACGCGCTGGCCCTCCAGCCGTTCCGGCTCCCCTCGTCCGGTGATGGTCGGCTGCCACGAGCGGAACACGGCGATCGCGTCGAGGGATCGTGCGCGGTCGGCCATCGCGCGGTACATCCCGAACGTGCCGGCGTTGGGGGCACCGTCGGTGCCGAATTCCCGGATCGCGACGACTCGCTCGGGATGCGGATAGGGCAGGGGATCGAACAGGATGGCGTTGACGACGCTGAAGATCGCGGTCGTCGCGCCGATCCCGAGCGCAAGCGTGAGCGTGGTGACGAATGTGAATCCGGGCGACGAGCGGAGACGTCGCGAGGCGTAGCGCAGGTCGGCGAGGGTGGAATCGACGATGTTCTCCCACCCGTACCCGCGAACCTGCTCGCGTACGTTGGTGGCGTTGCCGAGCTCCAGCCGCGCCATGCGCGCGGCTTCGGCGCGCGGCACGCCACGGCGCTCCTGCTCGGCCGCCGCCTGCGCGAGGTAGTGCTGGACCTCCTCGTCGATCTCGCGATCGGTGGCGGAGCGATTCGTGAGCGCGCGGAGCCCGCGGGTCAGTTGGCGGAAGAGACGCATGTCGGTTCAGGCGTCGGCTTTGAGGAGCCGAGCGACCGCGGATGCGCGCCGGTTCCAGTCGGCGGTTTCCTCGTCGAGCTGCTTTCGGCCGGCGCGCGTGAGCGTGTAGTACTTCGCGCGCCTGGCGTTCTCGGTGTCGCGCCATTCCGCGTCGAGCCAGCCGGCGCGCTCGAGTCGCTGGAGGGCAGTGAGGAGCGATCCGGGGTTGACCTTGAAGACCCCGCGCGAGATCTGCTCGATGCGACGGGCGATGCCGAACCCGTGGAGTGGCTGGAGGCTCAGCGTCTTGAGGATGAGCATATCCAGCGTACCCTGAATGACATCCGTATTGTTCTCTTCCATGCCTGACGATAGCACCCGTTCCTCTTGATTGTCAAGACGTGAACATCAAGATGAGGGGGGCATAGGGCCCAAACGGCGCGAACTGACTAACGGCGCCAATCCAAAAGGCGCCAATCCCAACGACCGCCGATCCCCAGCGCCGCAACCGCCAACGGCGGAACGGCGCGCGCCCTCTCCGCCGTTCGAGATAGGCGCCGTTCGGAATTCAGCGGTGTTCGGGATTGGCGCCGTTCGGAATTGGCGCCCTTTGGGATTGCGCGCTTCTAGTCAGTTGCGCTGTCAGTCGGCCACGATGTCGTCGAATGTCTCGATTGCCTGTTCGTCCTCTCTCGCTGGCTCGGGGTTTCCGGGGCGAACGCAGAGCATGGCCTTGAACCCCGCCGCGCGCGCCGCCTGCAGCTCGGCGTGGACGTCGGAGAGAAAGAGCAGCTCGTTAGGCGTACGGTGGAGCTCCGACGCGATGCGCCGATAGCTGTCCGCCGACCGTTTCGGGCCGATCGTCGCGTCGAAGAACTGGCTGATGCGCGGCGTCAGGTCACCGGACGCCGTGTGGCCGAAAATCAGGCGCTGCGCGAGCACGCTGCCTGACGAGTAGATGGCGACGTCGATCTCGCGTGAGCGCCAGCGGTCCAGGGCAGGGGCGACGTCGGGAAAGAGCTCGCCCCGCAGCGTGCCGTCCGCGAAGCCCCGCTGCCAGATGAGCCCCTGGAGCAGCTTGAGCCCGGGAGACTTCCGGTCGCGATCCATGAGCCAGAGGACGTACGGCTCGAGGTCCACGGCGTTCCCGCTGCTCACGTCGGCGGGGAGGGGCGGTGGCGCGTCGCCGCGGGCAACGTCCGCGGCGTGTTCTTCTCGCAGCAGCCGGTCCACCTCCCGCAGCAGTCCGGATGGCCCGTGCGTCGTGAGAAACTCCCGGAGGTGCGTCCGGGCATACGGGAACAGCACGTCGAAGACGAACGAGATCGGCGTCGTGGTGCCCTCGACGTCGAGCACCACGCCGCGCACGCCGAGCGAGCCTAACGCGACCATCACACCTGCACGCCGGGGTCGACGTGCGCGGCGGGGATGTACGCCGGGCCGAAACAGAGCGGCTGGAACTTGGTGTCCTCTCCGCTCTCGGTGTAGTGCGGCGTCCAGCCCGACTGATCCTGGAACAGGCGAATGGCACGAATGCGTTTCTCTCCGCACAGGTCGAACCAGTGGTGCGTGCCGCGCGGAACGCGAATCAGGTCGCCGGCCTCGACTTCCAGCGCGAATACGGGCTTGCCGCGGGGGTGGATGTGGAAGAGCCCGCGTCCTTCGACGATGAGGCGCACTTCGTCCTCATCGTGCCAGTGCTCGCTCGAGAAGCGCTTGAGCATCGCGTCGAGGTTCGGCGTCTCGGGCTTCACATCGATCACATCGGCGACGACGTACCCGCCGCGCGCCTTGAGCTCATCGATCTTCGGCGCCCAGGCGGACAGGATCTCGGCGGCGCTCGAGTCGGAATTGACCCCGGGGGCCGAACCCGCGCGCTCGTATTCGATCCCGTGCTCGGCGAGAAAGCCGCGAACGGCCTCGGCGTCGGTGAGGGTGCGATTCTCTTCAGGAACCTTCAGCAGTGCCATCATATCCTCCGCGTAACCGGTACGCCCGCGTGCGTCCCATGGTCTCGAGCAGGAACTCGAGGATCTCGACGTGCCGCACCGCGTCAGCCAGCGTCGCACCCCAGGTGTAGATCCCGTGACGTTGGAGCAATATCGCGTGCGCGCTCGGGTGGTCGTCCAGCGTGCGGCCCACGACTTGGGCGAGCCGCGTCATGTCCTGGTCGTTGGGCACGATCGGGACCCATTCACGATGCTCGTGTGTGCGCACGCCGTCGAGTCCCTTGAGCATCTCGTAGCCCTCGATCGCGAGCCCATGGTCGAGCCCGTGAGAGTCGGACAGTATCGTGCTCCACACCGAATGCGTGTGCAGAACGGCTCCCGCGCCTCGGCGCCGCACGATCTCGAAGTGGAGCAACGTTTCGGCCGAGGGGTTCCCGCTGCCGCCATGAACGCTGCAGCTGTCGTCGATGTCGAGAATCTGGGAAGGCTCGAGGGCGCCCTTGTCCACCGAGCTCGCCGTGATCGCCAGCCGCAACGGCTCGCGGCAGGTGACCACGCTGAAGTTGCCGCTGGTGCCGAGCACCCAGCCGCGTGCGTGGAACCGCCGGCCGGCGGCGATGAGGCCATCGGCTGCCTGGGTATGGCTCATGCGCGCGTTAGGTCGACGGGCATCACTACCGTGGGAAGTTGGCGATCGAGACCTCAAGATACGCCCCTGGGGGGTTGCGAGCGAGGAAAACACCCCCGCAGTGTATTCCGTCGATACGAAAGCCGATCGGCTTGTGAACTCTTGCCACGACAAACGCGCCACGATGCGTTCGCTGGTCACGATGGCGACCGTTCTCGCGCTGGCGTGCGGACCAGACACCTCGGCACCGGTCGAGCAGCTCGGTGCCGACGCCGAGTCCTACTGGCCGGACGTGAGCTGGCGCACGGCGTCACCCGCCCAGGTCGGTGTCGACGAACGCGCGATAACGAACCTGGTAGCACAGCTCCGCGCCGGGTCGTTAGGCGCCGAGCACGCGCTCGTGATCGTGCGCAAGGGTTACGTGATCGCGGACGAGTACTTCGCCGGCTGGACCGCAGACTCGATCCACACCGAGCAGTCCGTGACCAAGAGCGTGACGTCGCTCGTCACCGGTATTGCCATCGCGCGCGGTGACCTACAAGGCGTCGACCAGCCATTGGTCGAGCTGTTCGATCGTTACGCGCCGATCGCGAACCTCGACGACCGCAAACAGGCCCTGACGGTTCGGGACGTCCTCACCATGCGGACCGGCATGGATTGGAACGAGGACAGCTACGCGGGCTCACCGCTCGAGCAGCTCAATCAGCTACGGACGGACTGGCTGCGCTTCGTGATCGATTGGCCGATGCGCGAGCAGCCAGGCACGCGATGGCAGTACAACAGCGGCGGCGTCATCGCGCTTGGCGGCGCGATCGGGCTCGCCGCGGGAATGAACACGGCCGATTACGCCCGGACGTATTTGATGCGTCCCATTGGCATCACCGGGGACAAATGGGTTCGTGGGTTCCCGGATCTGCTGCCTCACACCGGGGGTGGGCTGTTCATGACCACGCGCGATCTTGCGCGCGTCGGGTATCTCGTGCTGCGTCGCGGAAAGTGGAACGGGACGGAGATCGTGCCGGATGCGTGGATCACGGAGTCGACCCGGCCACTCGTGACCCCCACCTACAGGTTGGGCGGCCGGACGTCGAGCTATGGCTATCTCTGGTGGCTGTACACGCTTGCCGGAGGTCAGCCTGACGCGAGCACGACCGACCTCGTCATCGCGGCGATCGGGGCGCAGGGCCAGTGGCTCTTCGTCGTCCCGAAGTACGACCTCGTCGTGGCGATCAACGCCGGCAATGCAAATCGGCCGGATCCGGGGCTCGACATGCTATTCGGGACGATTCTGCCAGCAATGCGCTAGAGCCCTCTATCTTGAGGATCGCGATCCCTCGCTTCGCTCGGGATGACTCAGACCAGGCGGGCGAGAAGGCTCAGCGCGTTAGGCGTTGCAGCGAACAGGGCCGTATTGTCGAAGATGCACCAGACCTCGCGCGCGCGTGCTGCATACGCGCGCATCCGCCCTGCCAACTGCTCCAGATACGGCTCGTCATACGTCGAGTAGTAGACGTGGGGTGAGCCATGGAGCCTCAGGTAGACGGTGTCCAACCAACCCGCCGGCTCGGCGGCTTCGGGCACGACCGCCGGATCCGCGGCGACCTGTCCGACGTGCTGGGCATAGAAGTGAGACGTCACCTCGGGCGTAAACCAGCTTGGATGCCGCGCCTCGACCACGAGGGCACCCGCATATCGCGTGCGGAATGCCTCGAGGAAACGCCGGACGGTTGGCGCGTCATACGTGAGGCTTGGTGGCAGTTGCACGAGGAGACAGCCGAGCTTCGAGCCGAGGCACCTCACCTCGGCCAGAAATGCATCGAGTACCGTGTCCGTGTCGATGAGTCGCTTCTTGTGGGTGATCGTCTTGGGGATTTTGGCAGCAAACCGAAAATCGTCCGGAACGCTCGCGGCCCATCGCGAGTACGTGGCCGGCCGATGCGCGTTGTAGAAGCTCGAGTTGATCTCGACGGTAGAAAACCGCGCGGCGTATCGTTGGAGGTGCGATCCGCTATCCGGAAACTCGGACCGCTGGGCTTTGGGGATGGACCATCCAGCGCAGCCAACTCGGTACTCGGGCATGGCTGCCTCCAGTGCAATGCACGCACCTGTCCGACCCCATCTTTACCGCCAGCCAGCGAGGATGACGCCCGCAATCACGAACGCGATCAGGTTGAACCCCGAGTCGATCAGCCACAGCGCCTTCGGCTTGCCGGAGAACAGCGCCGTTCCGAAGCTGGTCGCTCCGGCGAACCCGAGCCAGCAGAGAGCGCCGATCACGGCGCCGTCCAACGCGGTCGCCGTCGCAAAATTTCCGACCACGAGCGCCATGATCCACGCCGTGACCAGCCCGCACAGAAACACGAACACGTAGCTCGCTGGAATGTTGCCCGCGTTCGCCCTGAGCTCCTCCGGCGTCTTGCCGATCAACGCGACCCAACGCTTGGCGAACAGCACGGGCGAATACCAAAGCCCGCCGAGCAGGAAGATCACGACGCCACTCACGAGGACAGCGACGTTGTTGACGACGGGGAAGGACATGGTGTGCTCCTGAAGGTTTGTCGACGCCATCGGGCACCGTGGGCCCGATAGTTTCCTGTGGAGCCAGACTGCTGCGTCCGACCGACCGTAACCCGATTCTGCTTATGTCACCTGTCCGCTACGCGGGCGGGATCCTGGATCGTGCGGCCAAGCTGCGCGAGGATGATGACTGGATTTCCGCCGCGCTCGTGAGCGACGCCGCGATGGCCGTCCTCATCCACAACGATCAGAACCTCGTGACCCGGGCCGACCGTCCCGAAAACGCCCGCGCCGCCGTTCTCCAGTTTGCAGCCGTGCGCGAACGTGTGATGACGACCAACGGCGGAAGCTGGGTGTTCCTCGGGCTCGACGGCGAAGTCCCGATGTTCGGCGTCGACGCGTCGACCGAGCTCATCGCGACGGTCCGCGAAATCCAGGACGCCGGCGAGTTCGCCGATCTTCGTCGCATCGGATCGCTCGTTCCGCCGGAGGAGGCCGCGATGCTGGCGTACGCGCGTGCAATGATCGCGTGGCACAAGCGTCACCGCTTCTGCACCGTCTGCGGATCATCCATGGAAAGCCAGCGCGCGGGGCACCTCCGGCGATGCATCAATCCCGAGTGCAAGGCCGAATCGTTTCCGCGGACGGACCCGGTCGTGATCATGCTCGTCACACGCCAGGCCTCCGGCGATCAGCCCGATCGCTGCCTCCTCGGTCGTCACACTCGCCTGCCGCGCGGCGCGTATTCGCTGCTGGCGGGGTTCGTGGAGCCAGGCGAGAGCCTCGAGGACGCGGTCGCTCGAGAAGTGTGGGAGGAGACTGGCGTCCGCGTCCACGACGTCCGCTACCAGGCGTCGCAGCCCTGGCCGTTCCCGTACTCGATGATGGTAGGCTTTCGCGCCGCTGCCGAGAGCGAAGAGATCGTCGTCGACGCGGACGAGCTGGAGGACGCGCGCTGGTTCACGGCTGCCCAGGTCTCTCGGTTCGGAGAGTGGGAAGATGACACCGCGACGTTCCGTGTTCCGCGACGGGACAGCATCGCCAGGTATCTGCTCGACCAGTGGATAGGCGAGCAACTCGGCTGAGGAACAAAACAGACACAGGTAATTGGTTACTGGGATGGGTTACAGGTAATAGAACCCTCGGGATGCTTATCTCGCCGAGCGAGGTGTCCCGAGGGTTCAAATGACCAATAACCAATTCCAGCAACCAGTAACCTGTGAAGTACTATCGCTTTGGCCAGAGTACTCCCTGGTTCCCTCGAGGTACGGAGCCGATGCCCTTGTACGCAAACTTCTGCACGCGTTTTCCCTCGTACGTCTCCGTCGTGTAGAGGTTGCCCTTCGAGTCCGTCGCGATGCTGTGCACCGCGAAGAATTGGCCCGGCTGACGGCCGCCATCGCCGAAGCTCGTCAGGATCTGCAGCGACTGCCGATCCATCACGTACACGCGCTCGTTCTTGCCGTCCGCGAGGAACAGGTACTTCTGTTGCGGGTCGCGTGAGAACGCGATGTCCCACACCGAGCCATCGCCGCGCGTCGCCGGGGCGATGCGCTGTTCCTTCACGAATGAGCCATCCTTCCGGAATACCTGGATGCGGTCGTTCGGCCGGTCGCACACATAGACCAGGCCGTCGAGCGTCGGCTCGGCGCAGTGCACCGGGTTGCGGAACTGCTTGTCGGGCGGAGCGGATGGGTCGTAGGGCGGCAGCCGTGTGTCGTCGGGCTTTGCGCCATACGCGCCCCAGTAGCGTTTGAGCTTTCCGGTCGCCATGTCGATCACCGCGACGCGCTTGTTGCCGTAACCGTCGGCGATGAACGCTTCGCCAGCCTTCGTGTCGAAGGAGATCTTCGCTACGCGTCCGAAGTGCGACGAGTCGTTGCTGTTCGGCTCCCGCCCAGGTATACCGTACTGCGCGAGGAACTTGCCGTCGTGCGAGAACTTGATGATGTGTGAGTCGTGATCCCCGTTTCCGCCGATCCAGACATTGTCCTTGTCGTCGATCGTGATGCCGTGATTCGAGCCCGGCCACGTGTAGCCTTCGCCGGGCCCACCCCACGCCTTCACGAGATTGCCGTCGGGGTCGAACTCCAGGATAGGCGGCGCGGAGCGACAGCACTCGCCTAACGGTGGCTTGGCATCCGCGCCGACCTCGGTCCGCTGATTCAGCGTCGAGTCGCCGCGATGGATGATGAAGATGTGGTCGCGGGAGTCTACGCCGACGCCGATCGTGGACCCGAGGACCCAGTGGTTAGGCAGCGGTTTGGGCCACATCGGGTCGACCTCGAACCGCGGAGCCTGGATGCTCTGGAGGCGGACCTTCGCCACCAGCGCGCGCTGACCGAGGCCGAGCGCGGCGAAGGCCGCGACGAGGGTGCCACCAATGACGACGGTACGCCGACGGGTCATCGACTGCTCCGTTGGGGTTCACACACGCGTTGTCGGCGGATTCTATCGCGACCGCATCCCGGGCGTCCAGTCCCTCGCCCCGAACCGTTTCGCAGACGTATACTCGTCCGCATGAGACGAGCGATCGGATCCGGATGGTGGCCACGCACGTGGCGAGTCCTCGCCATGGTCTGTGGGCTGACGGTTGCACTCCCGTCGCGTCCGTTCGCGCACGAGATCCCGCCGTCGGTCATGGTCCTGGCGTATGTGAAGCCCGAACCGGGACGTCTCCGGCTCGTCGTCCGGGTTCCGCTGGAGTCGATCCGCGACTTCGAGCTCGTGCTCCGCGGCCCGGGCTACCTCGATCTCCCGAGCGTGAACCCTGAGCTCAAGAACGCTGGCCGAGTGTGGGTCGCTGACTACGTGGAGGTCTATGAGAACGATCGGCCGCTCGAGCGCCGCCAGGTGACTGCGGCGCGACTCTCGCTGCCGTCCGATCGATCGTTCACCTCCTACGCCACCGCGGTGGCCAACCTGCTCGGCCCGCCGCTCGCGGACTCGGTGGACCTGCCGTGGAAGCAGGCGATGCTCGACGTGATGATCGACTATTCCATCGCGTCCCCGACGTCGCGATTCTCCATCCGTCCCGCGCTCGCGCACCTCGGGATTCGAACCACGACGGTGCTCCACTTCGTGCCGCCTAACGGCACCGAGCGCGTGTTCGAGTACCTGGGCGATCCCGGGCTCGTGAGGCTGGACCCGCGGTGGCACCAGGCGGCGCTACGCTTCGTCGCGCTCGGCTTCCAGCACATTCTCGACGGTCTCGATCATCTGCTGTTCGTATTCTGCCTGGTGATCCCGTTCAGGCGACTGCGCCCGCTGATCGCGATCGTCACGTCATTCACGGTCGCGCATTCGATCACGCTCATCGCGTCGGCGAGCGGGCTCGCGCCTGATGCCCTCTGGTTCCCGCCGCTCATCGAGGTGCTGATCGCGCTGTCGATCGTGTACATGGCGGTCGAGAACATCGTCGGTGCGAAGGTCGAGCGGCGGTGGATCATCGCGTTCGCGTTCGGGCTCGTGCACGGGTTCGGATTCTCCTTCATCCTCCGGCAGTCGCTCCAGTTTGCCGGGTCTCACCTCGCGACGTCGCTCGTCGCATTCAACGTGGGGGTCGAGCTCGGGCAGATGTTCGTGCTCGCGATCGCCGTTCCGGCGCTGGCGCTGCTGTTCCGGTACGTCGTGGCAGAGCGGATGGGGACGATCCTGCTGTCGGCGCTCGTGGCGCACACGGCATGGCACTGGATGCTGGATCGAGGCGCGGCGCTGAGGCAGTACGAGTTCGAGTGGCCTACGATCGACGGGGTGTTTGCCGTGAGCGCGATGCGGGCGCTCATGCTCGTGCTGATCGTCATCGCGGCGGCGTGGGTCCTGTACGCACTGTATCGAAGGCTTCTTGGCGGACCTCGCGCGGAGAGGCGACCCTCGGATCGGGTCGAAATGACCCCATAGGGTCATTACAACCCTATCGACTGATCGGGTGTCAGACAGGGTGACCTGTCCGCCATCGGCTCGAAAATGTCAGGTAATACAGATCCCGCGCGCTTTCTGCCGCTTCGTCCCGTCGAGCTGCTCATCCTGACCGCGCTCGGCTCGGGAGACCGGCACGGCTACGCGATTCGCAAGGCGGTTCTGGAATCCACGCAGGGCAGGGTCTCGATCGAGGCCGGCAACCTGTACCGGTACATCCGGAGCCTCGAGGACGACGGCCTCGTCGTCGACGCGGCGACCCGTACCGCGGATGCCGACGAACGCCGGATTTACTACCGACTCACCTCACTGGGTCGACGGGTTCTCGCAGCAGAGCTCGAGCGCCTCCGCACCCTCGTGCGGTACGCCGAGGCCGAGGGGCTGATAGCGCGGTTGCGCACATGAGGGGCGACCGCGTCGTCCGGGCGCTGATCCGGCTGTACCCCCGGGAATTCCGAGAACGGTACGGCCGCGCGATGCTCGCCTTTCATGGCGAGCGCCTGCACGAAGGCGGGACGACGTGGTCCCGCATCGTCTCCGACCACCTGGGGTCGGCCCTTGCAGAGCGCGTCCGCTCGCTGTCGAAACGCCGGCGTGTGGACCCAACCGCGGATTCGGTTCCCATGCTCGGTCAGGACATTCGGTTCGCCCTGCGCACGCTCGCCCGGCGCCCGATCTTCGCGACGATCGTGATCGGGACGATTGCGTTAGGCATCGGCGCCAACTCAGCGATCTTCAGTGTGGTAAACGGGGTACTGCTGCGGCCGCTGCCGTATCCCGAGCCGGACCGAGTCGCGAGCTTCGGGCACGCGCCGCCGACGTTGCTCGTGTCGCCGCCGGAGTATTTCGACTATGCGCGCGATCTCCGGTCGTTCGAGGCGCTGGCGGCGTACACGCTCGGTGAAGGGAACCTGGCCACACCGGACGAGCCGGAGCGTGTCGGGCTTGCCGCGGTGTCGACGAATTTCTTCTCCGTCCTCGGTGTGCGGCCACTCGTGGGACGCACCTTTCTGCCTGACGAGGATCGCGTCATGCCGGCGACCGTCGCGGTGCTGAGTTACGGACTTTGGCAGCGCCGCTTCGGCGGCGACCGGACGATCGTCGGACGCACGATCCCGTTCAACGGCACCTCGCGGACCATCGTCGGCGTGATGCCGCAGTACTTCGACTATCCGACCGCCCACGTCGATGTCTGGCTTCCGATGGCGCGCTTCAAGTCCGACAGCCTCGGTGACCGAGCGAACCATTACCTGTTCCTGGTCGGGCGGCTTCGGCGGGACGTGCCGGTTGCCCGCGCCGAGCGTGAGGCCAGTACCGTTGCGCGGCGTCTCATGCGAGACTACCCCGGCAAATACGATCCGAACGCGCCGCTCGCCCCGGTGCTCACGCCGGTCAGCGAGGCGCTCGTTGGCGCAACCCGGCCGTACGTGTGGATGCTGTTCGGCGCAGTCGGGTTCGTGCTGCTCATTGTGTGCGCGAACGTCGCCAACCTGCTGCTCGCTCGCGGCGAAGGTCGGCGTCGCGAGATGGCGGTCCGGGCGGCCCTCGGAGCGTCACGGCGTCGAATGCTCGCGCAGCTCCTGACCGAATCGACGATCTTCGCCCTGGGAGGTGGCACGTTAGGTGTCCTGCTCGCCTGGAGTGGCACGCGGGCGCTCGTTGCGCTGGCTCCGCGGTCGATCCCGCGAGTCGAGCAGGTCGGGCTCGACTGGGTGGTCCTCGCATACGCGCTCGCAACGTCGCTGGTCGCTGGCATCCTGTTCGGACTCGTGCCCGCGCTGCGCGCGTCGCGTGAGGCGCCGGCCGAGACGCTCAAGGAAGGCGGGCGAGCCTCGAGCCAGGGCGCATCCGGTCGCGTGCGCCGCGCTCTCGTGGTCACGGAGGTGGCGCTCGCGGTCGTGATGCTGTGCGGTGCCGGCGTACTGCTGCGCAGCCTGTTGAAGCTCCAGTCTGCGGACCTTGGGTTCGATCCGCGGTCAGTGCTGACGGCAAGGGTGTCGCCCACCGCGACCACCTACGAGGAATCGCGCTTGATCGTCTTCTACACGCAGCTATTGGAGCGCGTGCGTGCGATTCCAGGAGTTTTGTCTGCCGGGGCGGCGGGATGGCTTCCCGTGGTCGACAACGGTGGAATGTGGGGTCTGCTGGCCGAAGGCCAGTCGTACGATCGCGTGCCACGCGGTCCGGTCGCGGTCCCGCAGCAGGCGACGGCGGGCTACTTCGAAGCGATGGGGCTCAAGGTCACCGTGGGACGTGGCTTTACCGACGCGGACCGCGAGTCCGGGCCGTACGTGGGGATCGTGAGCCGATCGCTGGCAACGCAGCTCTGGCCTAACGCCGATCCGATCGGCAAGCGGTTTCGGGTCGGCGCCGGTTCGACGTTCATGACGGTCGTGGGCGTGGTGGATGACATCCGCGGACGCGGCTTCGGCGGCGCCCTGGAGCCAGCGATGTACTTCGCGTACCCGCAGACGCGCGAGACGGCCTACTTCACGCCGCGAAGCATGAACCTCGTCATCCGCACCAAGGGCGATCCTCTGGGCATAGCGAATCAGGTGAAGGCGATCGTGCGGTCGCTCGACGCAATGGCGCCGGTATCGAACGTACGGTCCCTCGAGCAGATCGTCGGCATCTCGGTTGCCAACCGCCGGTTCAGCACGACACTGCTCGGTGCGTTCGCGGCGCTGGCGTTGGTGCTCGCCGGTGTCGGCATCTTCGGCGTGATCTCCTACGGCGTGTCGGAACGGCGCTTCGAGATCGGGGTGCGGATGGCGTTAGGTGCGGAGCGGTCGCGCGTGCTCGTGTCCGTGCTCGGGGAGGGTCTTCGAATGACCCTGGTGGGCGTGGCAATCGGCATCGTGGGTGCCGCGGGCGTGCTGCGAATACTTCGCTCGCTGCTCGTCGATGTTCCCGTCGTCGATGCGGTGACGTTCGCTGGGGTTGCGGCAGGCCTGGTCATCGTTGCCGTCGCGGCGTCGTTCGTCCCGGCACGACGCGCGACGGCCATCAGCGCGATGGACGCGCTCCGAGGCGGCTAAGTGTCAGCGCGTCCGCCGACGCATCAGTCCCTCCTGCGCGACCGATGCCACGAGCGTCCCGTCGCGCGTGTAGAAGCTTCCGCGTGAGAAGCCTCGTGCCCCTGCCGCGGCCGGCGAATCCATCGCGTAGAGCAGCCACTCGTCCGCGCGGAACGCCCGGTGCGCCCACAGGGCGTGATCGAGCGTCGCGAGCTGAATGGTTGGCGATCGGGGAGCGACGGCGTGCGGGAGCAGCGCCGTGCCTAACAATCCGTAGTCCGACGCGTACGCCAGCACCGCCTGGTGGATGATTGGCTCGTCAGGCAGCCGGTCGATCGCGCGGAGCCACATGTAGCGAACGGGCTCGCGGGCTTCGGGGTGAAACGGGTCGTTCGGCGAGACCGGCCGAAAGTCGATCGGCCGGTCCTGGGTGATGACCTCGCGCAGCGATTCGGGAATCTTGTCGGCGATGTTGCGGATCAGCTCGAGCTCGTTGGTGAGCTGCTCTGGCGGCGGCACGTCAGGCATTGGCGTCTGGTGCTCGTAGCCGCCCTCGGCGATCTGGAACGACGCGGAGAGGTTGAAGATCGCGCGGCCGTGCTGGATTGCGGTGACCTGGCGTGTGGAGAAGCTCGATCCATCCCGGAGGCGGTCGACGAAGTAGACGATTGGCGCGGCGAGATCGCCGGGGAGGATGAAGTACCCGTGGAGCGAATGGGCCTCACGCGGCTCGTCGACCGTGCGCCTCGCGGCGACGAGCGCCTGCGCGAGCACCTGCCCACCGAACACCCGGCCGGTCCCGATATCCCGGTTGCGACCACGGTAAATGTTGACCTCGAGCGGTTCGAGATCGAAAAGGTCGAGGAGATCGGCGAGAGGGATAGGCACGGAATCGGGAACCGGGAATCGGGAATCGGGAACCGGGAATCGGGAATCGGGAATCGGAACCGGGAACCGGAATACGGACGACGGACTACGCCGCCCTCGGCTAACGACTAACGACTAATAGCTAATGACTAGCTGATGGTGAATCGTGGAGTAGTCCGTCCACCGACCGAATGTCCGCCTCCCTTCGCACACAACTCGAAGAGGCTCTGAGGCCTGCCTACGAAGTCGAGCGCGAGCTCGGCGGCGGAGGAATGTCGCGCGTCTACGTCGCGATGGAAACCGGGCTTGGGCGCCGCGTCGTCATCAAGGTGCTCTCGCCGGAGCTCACGGCCGGCATCAGCGCCGAACGATTTGCACGCGAGATTCAACTCTCGGCCAGGCTGCAGCAGGCGAATATCGTCCCCGTGCTCGCCACCGGGAGATTGGCGGTCCACGATGTGGTCGAAGTGGATGGCACAACGGCTCGTCTCGATGACGGGCTGCCGTACTACACGATGCCGTTCATCGACGGGGCCTCGCTCCGGGCGCGGCTCGCGGCGGGACGCATCCCGACCGCGGACGCGATCTCGATTCTGCGCGACATCGCGCGTGCGCTCGCCTTTGCCCACGAGCACGGTGTCGTCCACCGCGACATCAAGCCGGAGAACGTGCTCCTGTCGGGCGAGACCGCGGTTGTCGTGGATTTCGGGATCGCGAAGGCGCTCAGTGCCGCCCGAGGGGACGGCCCGTCGGGACGGAAGGACATCGCGCCCGGCGCCGCACTCACGGAGCGCGGCACCTCGTTAGGCACGCCCGCCTACATGGCTCCGGAGCAGGTGGCCGGCGAAGAAACCATGGATTACCGGGTGGACATCTACGCCTGGGGGATGCTGGCGCACGAGATGCTTGCTGGCCGCCACCCGTTCGCCGGCAAGTCATCCTCGAAGCTGCTCGCCGCCCAGATCGCCGAGGTCCCGCCGACGCTCGAGGCGCAGGATGCTCCGCCGCCGGTGGCGGAGCTGGTGAGGCGATGCGTCGCCAAGTCCCCCGACGATCGGCCCCAGCACGCGACCGAGCTCCTTCGCGCCCTCGATGCCGCGACACCGCGCCGTCTCGGTCGCGGGCTGCGGAATGGGCTGCTCGTCGGGTTCGCGCTCGCCGTAGCGGCCCGCGTCACCGCGGTCCTCATACGGCCCGGGACCCTCACGGCAGGGCGCACAGTCCAGATCACGGCAACGCCGGACCTGGAAGTCGATGCGGCGATCTCGCCGGACGGGCGCTTCGTTGCCTACGCCGGAGGTCCGAGCAACCTCCTCCGGATCTATGTGCGATCGCTCGCGAACGGGCGATCGGTGATGGTCACTCCCGACAGCGGTCCGTCTCAGCGCTGGCCGCGCTGGCTGCCCGACGGATCGCGGCTCCTGTTCTCTGCGCGGGGAGCCGTATTCGACGTCCCGGCGCTCGGCGGTGCGGCCAGACGCCTGTTCGAGACCGACAGCGCGTTCCTGCGCGCCAATCCGACCGCGACGCTCTCGCCGGACGGGGCGACGATCGCCTACGGCGATACGTTAGGCATCGAGCTGCGGCCAATGGGAGGTGGCCCGCCTCGACTGCTCGTGCCGGGCAACGAGCTGCACTCGCCGGCCTGGTCGCCCGACGGTCGCCGGCTCGCGTACGTCGCCGGCAACAGCCAGTACGTGAACATCATCGGCAACACCGCGCCGAGCGCGATCTGGACGGTGTCGCTGGACGGCGGACCACCGGTGCGCGTCACTGGCGACACGTACCTCGATACGAGCCCGGTCTGGACCCCCGATGCACGTGGGCTGCTCTACGTGTCGAATGCGGACGGCGAGCGCGACGTGTACCACGTTGCGCTTCGCGCCAACGGCACGTCGATCGGCAACCCGACGCGTGTCACCACGGGCCTCGCGCCGTACACGATCTCGCTGTCCGCTGACGGTACGCAGCTGGTGTACAGCGTCCTGCGCCTTCGCTCGAACATCTGGCAGGCCCCGATCTCGTCATCGGGCATGACACGCCCGGACCGGGCGACGCAGGTCACGCGCGAAAACCAGCGGGTCGAGGGCATCGATCTGTCACACGATGGGAAGTCGATCCTCTACGACGCGAATCGATTCGGGAACGCCGACATCTTTCGCCTGTCGCTGGCCGGGGGCGATCCTGTGCAGCTCACGACGGATTCGGCCGACGACTTCGAGCCGGTGTGGTCCCCGGACGATCGATCGATTGCCTTTTACTCGTCGCGCACGGGCGATCGCGATCTGTACGTGATGGACGCGGATGGACGGACGGTCGAGCACGTGACTTCGCTCTCGACCGCGGAACGCTTTCCGACGTGGTCCCCCGACGGGCGTCGCCTCGCCTTCGCGTCCACGGCAGGTGGCCCTCGAGAAGACCTCTACGCCACGACGCGAACGGGACCTGGCCAATGGTCGACGCCGGTCCGATTGACCGCGTTCGGCGCCGCGTTTCCGCGATGGTCGCCGGATGGTCGGTGGATCGCGGCGATCTCCCGGGGAGGCCTGATCCTCGTCGCCGGTGACTCGGCCGGACCGCCGGTGACACTCGTCCCGGCGCCGCCTAACGCGGCGATCGTGTTCGCGAACTGGGGTCCCGATCCGCGCACCGTGTATTACCAGTCGATCGACTTCTCCACCGGCCACTGGGCCATCTGGTCCATTCCGGTGACCGGCGGCTCGCCCCGAGAGCTGGTCGGGTTCGACAAGGGGACAGGCGGGGTCGCGTTCTGCACCGACGGACGCCGTGTGTTCTTCACGATCTCGTCGGACGACTCGGACGTCTGGACTATGCGCCTCACGCGTCGCTGAGGGTGACTCGCCGCGGCGTTACGGCACGACTCGGAGCAACAACGTTCCCAGCGTGAAGCCCTGGTTGGCGATCGCCATGAGCTGCATGTCGCCCGGCTCGCGTGGCGTGACCTCGAAGTCCATCGTCTGCCCGATGGTGAGCGGCTGCTTTGCGGGCCGGGAGATCTTGCGGCGCTCCGGGAGCTCCGCACCGTCCCGCGCGAGCGGACGCCAGGCAATCACCGACGTGTCGCGCCGCAGCTCCACGCGAAGCCCCGGACGAGCCGTCGTGATGTTGATGAGCCGAATCCGATGCGACGTCCCGAGTTTCACGGTGAGCGGCAGCGGATCGAGGCGCCCGTTGATGAGCACCGATCGTGACTCATCGAGCGAATCGACTGGCGACGAAAACGCGACGACCAGATCGGTCGCGGCGTCGTACCGATCACGCGGCCCGAGCACGATGATCGGGCCGATCAGGCCCGATGGCTGCTGGCGGCCCTCGTCCACGTGGCTGTGATAGATGAACGTTCCCGCCCGCGGCGGCGTGAACCTGACTTCGAACGAGTCGTTAGGTGCAATGACCGGGGCGAGCCGGTTGCCGGTGCCGCTCAGTCCCGCGATACCGTCGAAGTAGCTCTCGAGCTCGATCCCGTGCCAATGGACGGCGGTCGCGTGTGATGATTGATTGACGACCTCGATCGACACCGGCTCACCGACGCGCACGACAATTGGCGGCCCGAGACGCCCCACCGAGTCGCGTACGAAGGGCGCCGACCCGTCACCTAACGCGAATCGAAGGCCGGCGGTGGTCACCGCACCGGGTCGCTCTTCCACCGCCAGTCGGAACCGATGCCGCCCCGGCGCACCGCGGTCGGCGGTCGACGGCTGCCCACGCCGCGGGGACACGTGCACGCCGAGCACCAGCCCACCCATGGCTTGCATGGCGTGGTTCCCGTCGTGTGTTGCCACGCGGAGTGGCAGCATTCCGAGCGAGCCGCGCGGCTCGATATGCTCGGAGATATGGCAGTGGAATGCCCAGTTGCCGTCTCGCTCCGGCACCCATGTGAGGCCGAACGTTGCGCCGGCCAGCAGAAGCTCGGTGACAGCGCGCTCGCGGTCGGACGCCGCGTAGGCCGTATCCGTTAACTCATCACCACGGTCGTCTATTCGGAAATAGAACCCATGCAGGTGCATCGGATGGAGGTCGCCGCTCGCATTGATGACGCGCCAGCGCACGGTGTCACCGACCGTGTACGAAAGTCGCTCGGTGTTCGGCCAGGATCGGCCATTGATGACCGCGAGCTCTCGCCGACGGCCGTGAGGCGCCGCGCTGCCGACGGTATCCGTCCACATGCCGATCACGAAGACCCGGTCTTCATGAGCCGTCATCCCGGCGGGATCCACCACGATCGCACCGGTCAGTTGCGCGTCCTCGTGGACGCGATAGCGAAGGGGCCGGCGCATGGTCGTCGCCCAGTAGTAGTAGGTGCCGGGTACTCGGAGAACGAATTCGACCATGCGCTCCTGGCCTGGCGTCAGCTCGATCGGCGCAGCGGCTCGGCCACCGGGCTCGCGCGTGTAGAGGCCGTGCACGAGCAGCGTGTCGTTAGGCAGCACGTTCCGAACGGTCGCCGTCACTCGCGTTCCGGCGGCCACCCGAATTAGCGGACCGGGGATCTGCGGCGCCTTCCCGATCTCCGCGAACGCCGGAAGCTCGGCGCCCGGAGCCTCGTCGCCATCGGGGTGCCAGTCCCCCAGGCGCGCCTCCAATCGCAGGGTGAGCACGCCATCTCGAAGCGTCCCGGCAGGCGCGCGATTGTCATTCGGGTTCACGCGGTCGACCACGGTCGTGCCGCGGTCGACGCTGGCCGTGAGCCACAGGAGCAACCCCACGGCAATTGGGCGAATCACTGCGACCTCCAGGTCGCTGGTTCAGCGGGCGGTGCGGCGCCCAGTGATCACGTTGGAGCGTCAGGAGGTGGTGTCAAGGCTGACCGACGACTAAATAACCGGCATGAGACCGTCCGATCAGAGGGCCGGCTGATGCGTTGGGCTGGCGCGACTGTCATTGGGGTGCTGGCTGCCGCGCTGAGTCATCCTGCGCTGGCGCAGTCGTCAGTCCCGCAGTCAGTGCGGTCGACCGCGTCCGGCGTGTACACGGACGAGCAGGCGACGCGCGGCCGCGACACCTACCAGATGCAATGCAAGAGCTGCCACACGCCCGCGTCGCATACAGGGCCGACCTTCGCATCCTGGTGGGACCGGAAGCCGCTCTCCGATCTGTATCAGTTCGTGACGACGCGGATGCCCAAGAACGAGCCCGGCAGCCTGCAGCCTGACGAGTACGCCGACCTCATTGCGTATCTGCTCAAGCTGAACGATCTGCCGAGCGGCAGCGAACCACTGCCGGCCGACTCCGTGGTGTTGAAGAAGATCAGGATCGACATGAAGACCGGGAATCGGGAATAGAGGGAACCGGGAACGGGGAACCGGGAACGGATCAGAACC
>Ga0207701_10001990_pt1 | contig 21176 bp, 22 predicted proteins | sample KBSSwiSSwithPhiX_FD_184294 | JGI IMG/M metagenome (GOLD analysis project Ga0207701, IMG submission 184294) | Switchgrass rhizosphere bulk soil microbial communities from Kellogg Biological Station, Michigan, USA, with PhiX - S5 (SPAdes) (version 2) | ecosystem: Environmental > Terrestrial >... | reverse complement strand
ATCCCGATATCTCCGCGGCCCTTGTTCGTTGCCCGCAATGCAGCTCTTCGAATATCGAATATCCACAGATGACTCGAAAATTTATGACTCCTGCGCTCGTTGGTGTGCTTTGCGCGCTCAAAATCATTCCCAAAGAGTTTTACTGCCAGGATTGCCATTTTACATGGAGCAACCGGGAAGAGCCGACAATCGGACGGCTCTGGCATCGCTTCTTTCCAGGGAGCGAATCCGGCACTGAGGCCTCATAGGCAAGGCCGATTTCAGTGGCGGCGATTGATTCCTCGCACAGTATTCTTCTTGTAATGGATCCCGGGTTGCCTTGGTGTTTACTGCTGCGGGGCTTCTCTGGGATTTCGCTCGGCGCCTCGATCACATTTTGTCAGCCATGAAGTGGCTCTTCGTGTTGTTGCTGGCGTTGATCATCTTCGGCGGCGCCGCCTGGTTCGGCTACAACACCTTTGTAAAGGAAGAAATCGCGGTAAAAAAAGAGCAGCGCGGAGAGGTCACACCGGCGCCTGTGCCGGACATCAGTCTTCCCGAGTTTCAGGCGGCAGCGCAACTGCGACAGGACGGAAAACTGACCGAAGCCCGCGACGCACTCATTGTCCTTATTCAAAAATATCCCACCGGAAAACATCTCGAAGAAGCGAAGGATTTACTCGGGGAGACGAATGTTGCTATTCTGCTATCGCGCTATCCATCTCCGGAAAAGACGGAATACGTTGTGAAATCGGGAGATGTGCTGGCCAAGATTGCGCGGAAGCTTAAGACGACCCCCGAACTGATCATGCGCATGAACAATATGAGCGGCACCATGCTGCGCATTAACGACCATCTTCTCATCTCGCATCCAGATTTTTCGATGGTTATTCAACGGAAGGCGAATTCAGTCGTACTTTTGAATCACGGCGCATTTTTCAAGCAGTATCATGTTCGCGAGGCAAAGTTGCCGGCTAAACAACCAGCCAAAATCTCCGCAAAAGTTGCGGAAACCATGGCTTGGAAGGACGGAAAACGGGTCGGCCTCGGCAGCAAAGAGTACCTCAGCAGCACCCGGTGGATCCGGCTGGCCGGGGCGGCAGGTTATACCTTGTATTCGGTACCGGATTCAGCGCATCCCAATCTCGATCAACCGCCGCCGCCGGTGGGTCTTGGCCTGGCGGCTTCGGACCTTGAGGAACTGGGCAGCCTCGTGAACAATCGCACCGCTGTCACGATTACCGACTGATTGAGAGTCAAAAAAACGTTGCAATGTTAAAACGGACACGAATTGGACATGATCGCGAGTTTCTGGACCTTGTAACTCTTTTAACCGTTTAACTTTCTAACTTCCATGGATTGGCAACCGCTCGATTTTGAAAAACCGATCTTTGAGCTGGAACGGCGCCTCGAGGATTTAAAGAATCACTCCGACGCGCATGATGTCGATCTTGATTCGGCCGTTAAGGCCGTTGAGGAGAAACTTCGTGAAACACGGCGCAAAATTTATGGCAATCTCACTGCCTGGCAGCGCGTGCAAATCGCACGGCATACGCAGCGGCCATTCGCGATGGACTACGTCGAACGGTGCTTTACAAACTGGATTGAGCTGCACGGAGATCGCCGCTTTGCCGAGGATCGGGCCATGCCTTGCGGTTTGGCCACCCTTGGCGCGCAGCGCTGTGTCGTCATCACTCATCAAAAAGGTCGCAACACAAAAGAAAATGTGATGCGCAATTTCGGGTGCGCGCATCCTGAAGGTTATCGCAAAGCACTGCGATTAATGCGACTGGCCGAAAAATTTCGCCTACCGGTCATCTCATTAATCGATACGCCGGGCGCTTTTCCCGGGATCGGATCGGAGGAGCGTCACATTTCGGAGGCCATTGCCGTAAATCTTCTCGAAATGATGAGGCTTCGCGTGCCGGTCATTGCGGCAGTGATTGGCGAGGGCGGTTCGGGCGGCGCGTTGGGCATTGGCGTGGCAGACCGTGTGCTCATTTTGGAAAACGCTTATTATTCGGTGATCAGCCCGGAAGCGTGTTCCGCGATTTTATGGAGAGACCGCAAGCATGCCCCTGAAGCGGCAGAAGCGCTTAAGTTGACGGCGCAGGACTTATTGAAGCTGGAGGTGGTAGACCAAATCATTTCTGAACCGGACGGCGGCGCGCATCGCGACTATGACTGTGTTGCTGCAAATCTTGGTTCAGCGCTGCGCCGGGTTCTGCAGGAGATTTCCAAGGTGCCAAGCGACGAATTATTGGAAAAACGGTATCAAAAGTTTCGCCGGCTGGGTATCTTCTCCGAAGCCAAAACCACTACCGACTCGGCTCGCTCTTGATGTGATGTTTGGGACTTGTGGGAAACTGGCGAGTGTTGTTGCGTGGCTCAGCGCGGTCGCGATCAGTGCGACAACTGCAAGGGCTGCGGAGCCAAACTTTCATTTCGACCGCGATACCTTCGCGTTCGCAAATCAAACCGTCTTTGAATATCATGACGGACACGCTTCTCTGCGGAAAAAATCGACGGTGAAACGAGACGCATACAATCGCCACTGTTTCGTAATGTGCCGGACGGCCATGCAATTCAGGAAGTTCGCGCGCTTCGACCCCAAGGGCGCTCCGTTGGACGATACATCGTTGGCTGCTCGCGTTCGTGCCGTGACGCACCGAGCGGCCTGGGCAGGGCCACTGCCCGAAAATCAACGAATTGTGTTTCCAGGATACAGGAACCTGCGGGAAATGAGCGAGGCACGTCGGGAAGTTTTGCAACTAAACATCGGGCATGGCTGGCCCAGCTACTTCCGACTTAGCAATGCGCGCATGATGTTTCAAGAGGGCGCCGGCTATCAGGAGAAGACTCACGCTCGATTGAACGCAGCCTTGGCGCGCGACGAGGTGTTTATCGGATTCCTTACTACCTATCCTCGTCTCAGCATCAATCACTCTGTGTTAATTTATAAACAGAAGTCTTTTTCTCCGAATCCTGGAGTTGAGCGCTATTTCGTTTACGATCCCAATCACCCAGAATCACCGCGCGAGCTGACCTGGTCCCCGCGCGCTCGCAGTTTTTCGTACGAAAAAGATTGGGATTTCATTGGGGGCTCCGTTCGTGTTTATCAAGTTTATGACAAGTGGCTGCAGTAAGAACGATTCTCTGAAGAAGGTGCTAAATGCCAGAAACTCCGTCACCACCCAAACCGGCTCCGCCAACTCCCAAACCGCCTCCGGAGCCATTGCCGCCGAATCCGCCGCCGGTTCCCGCCGTGGGAGAGTGAGATTCTATCTTGCCGGCGGAAACAAGAACTGCAGCGCCGGTTTAACCCGCGCTGCCCAAGCCGCTTCGCTGTGATCGCCGGACTGAGCTTCCATGTATTGAAGATCCCTGGGAATTTCCCAGCCTTTTTCAACGAGACGTTTGAGTAATTCGCGTGCTTGTTCCCAACCGGGTTCGGCTGTGCCGGTGTCGAGCCAGATTCTCAATGGTGGTTTCTGCTCGATGGAATCGACGAGTCGATAAATCGCGAAATCATCCCACCAGATTGATGGCGACATCACCATGAGTCGACGAAAGGCCTGCGGATACAAGATTCCAATCGCAAGCGTGGCGAGACCGCCCAGGGAGGAACCGCCTAATCCTGTAAATTCCGCATCCGGTTTGGTTCGATATTTTCGGTCGATGTAAGGTTTGAGTTCTTCGATGAGGAACTGCCCGTACGTTCGGGCGAGACCTTTGCTGCGTTTCTTGCGTTTCGCCTTGGCATCGATCACTCCCCGTGTCGGAGCGTACTCGTCAATACGTTGTTCGCCGGTGTTCGCAACTGCAACGACAATCAGCGGCTCAATGAGATTCTCTTTGATTAAGCGCTCAGCGGACTCGTCCACGCCCCATTCCACGCCTGAAAACGACGTCGCGGCATCGAAAACATTTTGGCCGTCGTGCAAATAGAGGACCGGGTAATGCCGTCGGGAGAGGCGCCGATAGCCGCGTGGCAAATAAACCAGGACGTCGCGTCGGTTTCCGAGGATCTTCGATGGAAATCCGCGGTGCCGGTTAATGTTTCCAGTAAGAGTATGCTTGGGCATCGAAAAACGAGACGCTTCGCCGAAAATCAAGCGTAGCGCAAGCGCTTCAACTCCCGGATTCGTCTTTACCGGGCTTGCGATTTGGCCATCCCGCAACCAAAATGCACGGCCTATTTTCAATGAACGAACGTTACATCAAATGGTACACGCCGTGGCTGAGCCGCGAATTTGAAATGATGGTGTTCGGAAACGGCGGCGGACTGCCGCTCATTCTTTTCCCGACCTCATTCGGCCGCTATTATCAAAACAAAGATTTTGGTCTGGTCGGATCTGTGAGCAGCTATGTCGATGCAGGCAGGCTGACGGTTTATTGCCCGGACGCCATCGACCTGGAAAGCTTTTACAATAAATCGATTCATCCAGCCGACCGGATGCGCACACATAACGCGTATGAAAATGTGATCGTCCGCGACGTGTTCGATCTCGCGCGCCGCGAATGTAACAGCCAGCGTGTGGCAGTCTGCGGAGCCAGTCTGGGTGCCTATCACGGCGCGAATATTGCTTTTCGTCATCCCGACACCGTCAGTCATCTGATCAGCTTGAGCGGGTCGTTCGACATCAGCTCATTTTTCGACGGCTATCACGACGACAATATTTATTTCAACAGTCCCTACGAATACCTGCCGAACACGCCCGATCCATGGAAATACAACCACATGGGCATCGTCCTCGGCACTGGCGAATGGGACAACACGCGCCATGAAACCTATCGCCTGTCGGAAATTTTGAATTCAAAGGGCATCAAGCACTGGCTCGACCACGGGAAATGGCGCGGCCACGATTGGAACTACTGGCGCGACATGTTGCCGTATTATCTGTCGAAGTTGTGATCGCTGCGCGCCTGTCATCTCGAGCGTTGCTCCGGTTGCTCCGGTTGCTTCGTGGGATTCCTCGACTACGCTTCGCTCCGCTCGGAATGACGGGAAAACAATGAAACTTGTAATTGCCGCAACCGGTGCCAGCGGAGCGATCTATCTGCAAAGATTACTTACGCAGATTGATTGTGCGGCAAATGAGGTTCACCTGGTCATGAGCGCGCATGCCGGTCAGGTTGCGAAGCAGGAGCTCGAAGATTTTAAAGTCCCATCAAATGTTTCGCAGCATTCTGAAAATGATATGAACGTCCCATTCGTCAGCGGCTCGGCGCGTTTTGACGCGATGGTGATTGTCCCTTGTTCGATGGCTACGCTGGGACGAATCGCTTCCGGCTGTAGCGACAGCGCGTTATTGCGAGCGGTCGACGTTTTTCTTAAGGAACGCCGGAAACTGATTGTGGTCCCGCGGGAGACACCGTGGAATTTAATTCACGCGCGGAATGTTGTGACCTTGCTCGAGGCCGGGGCGATTGTGCTGCCGGCGATCCCTTCGTTCTACAGCCGTCCCGATTCTATAGCCGCAGTCGTTGACACAGTGGTTTGGCGTATTCTCGACCAGATCGGTTTGCCCAGTCAGGCGGCCTACCGCTGGGGAAAAAAGGCGCCCACAAAAACCGCGCGAAAGAAACGTTGAAAATCCAGGGACGGCTCGCGCGATGGTTGATCGCGTTTGGATTTTGGTTGCTGCAAATTTGGGCGCGTACGCTGCGTTATGAAGTCGATGACCGAGCGGGCGTCGTCGGCAAACCCGTGGCGGAAAATTACATTGCCGCGCTCTGGCACAACCGATTGCTTTTGATTTCATTCGTCTTAAAAAGGTTCCTGCCGCAGCGGCCCGGCGCTGGGCTAATCAGCGCTAGTCGGGATGGCGATTTAATCAGCGATTTGACGCGGCGCTTCGGTTTTGATGTCGTGCGCGGTTCCAGTTCACGTCTCGGTGCGAGCGCGCTGCGGGAGCTTGAGAATGTGCTCGCGTCCGGCCACGACGTTTTGATCACGCCAGACGGTCCACGCGGCCCAGCCTATGAGCTTGGGCCGGGCATTGTTTTTCTCGCGCAAAAAACCGGCGCCGCAGTCGTGCCGATCAACATGGAATTTTCCAGCTGCTGGAGAGTCAACAGTTGGGACGGTTTCATTTTGCCGCGTCCGTTTGCAAAAGTGCGTGTGATTTTCGGCCGGGGGCATCGAGTAAGGGCGACTACCACACCGGAGGCATTTGAAGCTGAACGGCTGGTGTTGCAGAACGCGATGATGTCGCTGGTTGAAATGCGTTGAGGCTACCCTGTAGCCGCTTCCCTGTGGGAAGCGCGGCGCTGAGATGTTTGCAAGACCTGCATTGTGCGTCCCACAGGGACGCGGCTACAGCAATGCTTGCTTGCGCATCGGGCGCTCGCAGGCAGGATTGCTGCTCACTATGCCCAACCTCATTGATGGACGCGCGATCGCGGAGAAAGTTTATGTCGATCTTCGTCGCGAAATTGCGGAACTGAAAACAAAAGGCGTCACGCCGGGCCTTGCCGTGGTTCTTGTGGGCGACGACCCGGCGTCGCGCGCATATGTGCGCTCGAAAGACAAAATGTGTCGCGAGCTTGGGCTGCATTCGGTGAAATTGGAGTTGCCGGCATCGACCACGCAAACGGAGCTTCTGCAATGTGTCGAAGAATTGAATGCTGACCCGACCATCCATGGGATTTTGGTGCAATCACCGCCGCCCGCGCATATCGACGAAGTGGCAATCGTTCGCACGCTTGATCCGCGCAAAGATGTGGACGGATTCCATCCAGAAAACGTCGCAAAGCTTGTGCTCGATGATCCCAGTGGCTTTGTCCCGTGCACGCCGCTTGGGGTCCAGCGTTTGCTGATCGAAAGCAAGATCAACATTAACGGCGCACACGTCGTGGTTCTTGGCCGCAGCATGATCGTGGGCAAACCGTTGGCTCTGCTTCTGATGCAGAAAAATACAAACGCCAATGCCACAGTCACCGTGGTGCATTCCCGCAGTCGCGATCTCGCGGAGATTACTCGCTCGGCCGACATTATTGTCGCGGCAATTGGTCGCGCTGGATTTGTCAAAGCCGATCACGTGCGCGACGACGTCGTCGTCATTGACGTTGGGATTAATCGCGTCGATGACGCGGCGACCGAGCGTGGTTATCGACTGGTCGGCGACGTCGCGTTTGACGAAGTATCAAAAAAAGCAAGTGCGATTACGCCGGTACCGGGTGGCGTCGGGCCGATGACCATCGCGATGCTGATGTCCAACACGGTAAAGGCGGCGAGACAATAGCTATCGCTTCGACATTGATTGGTCATTTGTCAGTCGGATTTTGTCATTTCGAGGGCAACGATTTTTCGCGTGAGCAGCCGCAAAATCGCCGGCTGAAGTCGGGCTGCCCGCACAAATCCGGACGCGATGCGAGGCAATAAGACCGCGTCGCGCGCCAGTCGATTGATCCAGAGTCTTCCTCGATACATTTCGGCGGAGGCGCGAGTGAACTCGCGGAGTGCTAATTGTCGGTCTTCGCCTCTGATGATCTTCGCAACCGCCCCTGCTGCCAGTTCTCCTGAGCGGAGTGCATAATAGATTCCTTCGCCCGTAAAAGGCTCCACGACGCGGGCGGCGTCGCCGACGAAAAGAAGATTTTCATGTGCGCAGTGAACGGGCGAACGGGTAAGCGGCGTGATGGTGCGCCAGCGTTGATTGGCGGGGATTTCGAATTGGTGTTGTGCCCATTGCCGCAGTCTGGAAATGGTGGATGGCCTTCCAACGAGGCAAAGATTAAGCTCGTTTTCGTTCACTGGAGCCTGACCGGAGTAACCTTCTCGAAGAAATTGCAGGACGACGCGCTCGTCAAAATTTAGCGGAAGTGGAATGTGCGCTTGCAATGCGACACGTTCGCGCGCAGGGCGTGGCAGCAAATTGCGCAGCCGCGCAACGGTGGAATTTCGTCCATCTGCGCCGATTAAGATCCGGGCGCGAAAACTTTCTCGGGTGGCGGTTTGGATTTTCCAATCCTGATCGTGGACCAACGCGGTGACGGTTGTTCCCTCGCGAATGTGCGCGCCGAGTTCGCAAGCGCGCTTCAGTAGGAGATCATCGAAAAGGCTGCGTTTCACCGAAATCTCGCCCGCTTCAGGCGGGTTTCCAGTCGGAAGATCGACACTGACTTTGCGACCGTTGATGGCGATGAACTCGACTGAGGTCAGTTTGGAATGCGGCAAATCCAAAACTTGCCGCGTGAGTGCGAGATGCTCCAATACAGGCCAGCACGAGGGATTTAAACAATCGCCGCACACTTTTTCTCGTGGAAATCTTGCCCGCTCCAGAACAAGCGTGTGCAAACCAGCCAGAGCACAAAATGCGGCACAACTCGATCCGGCCGGGCCGCCACCGACGATTGCGACATCAAAAATTTCCATCGGGCGTAATTTCACAGAAGGTAACGAAGACAACGAAGTTTTTTCGTCCATGCAGGCTCTCTGTTTTCTTTGTTCTCTTCTGTTTATGATCTTCGCAGTCGGGCTTTGGCGGCACTGGCGCGCGATTCAATACCAGAGCAAATTGACTTAAATGAGCTGGTCTCTCCCAATCTTCCGCATCGCTGGCATCCAATTGCGGATTCACATTACCTTTTTACTGCTGATTGCCTGGTTGGCCTTCGGCTATTACGCGCAAGGCGGTTCCGCGGTGGCGTTGAGCCGCGTCATATTCGTCTTGCTTCTTTTCCTTTGCGTGGTGTTGCACGAATTCGGGCACGCATTCGCTGCGAAAGCGTTCGGAATCAACACGCCGGACATCACCTTGCTGCCGATCGGCGGTGTGGCGCGACTGGAGCGCATGCCAGAGGAACCAGTGCAGGAATTAATCATCGCAGTGGCGGGGCCCCTGGTGAACGTGGTGATCGCGCTTGGTTTGTTCGTCGCAGGCGGATCGCAAGCCTTACTGAATCCCTCGAGCGTCGAAGGCGGCGGTCTCGTTGCCCAGTTGCTGACGATTAACATCATGCTGGTGCTTTTCAATTTGCTGCCGGCATTTCCAATGGATGGCGGACGAGTGCTACGCGCTCTGCTCGCCACACGGCTGAGTTATGCGCGCGCTACACAGGTCGCCGCCACCGTCGGCCAGGGTTTTGCATTCGTCTTTGGTTTCATTGGTTTGCTGTGGAATCCGTTTCTCCTCTTCATTGCGCTTTTCGTTTATATCGGTGCCTCTCAGGAAGCGGCTCTCGCACAGATGAAAGATGTGTCGCGCAGGTTCCCGGTCTCCAGCGCGATGGTGCGGGAATTTCGCACGCTCTCCGAAGACGCCAGCCTGCAAGATGCAGTCGACGCATTGCTTGCGACTTCGCAGCACGATTTTCCAGTCGTTGGTGATACCGGCAACGTCGCCGGTTTGTTGACGCGTCAGGACCTGATCGCTGCGTTGCGCAAGAATGATCCTGCGCTCCGCGTCGGCGACGTGATGCGACGGGACATTCCTACGGTAACTACCGGAACGCGTTTTGAAGACGCATTCCGCATCATGCAGGAGTGCAATTGCCCTGCGGTACCAGTGCTGGACCGGATGAAGCGCCTGGTCGGGTTGCTCACGCCGGAGAACGTCACCGAACTGATGATGGTGCAATCCGCCATGCCGAGACGGCGGGTAATGCGAGCCGAAACAAATTAATAACCACAGGCCCTGTAGCCACGGCTCTGAGGGCCACCTTTAGCCCAAAGCGCGGGGGGTTCTGACGTCGACGGTCAGGCCGGCGGCCATAGCCTTTACGAAACGCCTAAGAGCTGATGCGCATCGGCATCAGGACGTAGAGAAATGGAGTTTGAATTTTCAAAACACCCGGGCTCATTTCGTCGATGAGATCGAGAAAGACTTCGTCCTCAGTGAGCGCTCGCAGGGGCGCCATGAGAAATTCCGGATTGAACGCGATGGAAAAATCGCGGCCTTTGTAGGCGACGGCGAGGGATTCCTTGGCTTCGCCAACTTCCGGGGTGGTAGCGGTAATATCGATATTGTTTTTGGTGAAATTCAGTTTGACGGAATGCGACTTGTCGCTGGCGAGCAGCGAGACGCGTCGCAGTGAATTTAGAAAGGTTTCGCGCTCGAGTTTAATTCGCTCTTTTGCCTCGGACGGAATGACCTGGCGATAGTTTGGATAATTGCCTTCGATCAATTTCGAGACGAGCAGCGTCTTGTTGAGGTCAAAAGCGATCTGCCCGCTGCCCATGCTCACCTTGATTTCGCCATCATCGGCAAGCAGGCGTTGCAATTCGGTTACCGCTTTGGTTGGAACAATAAAGTCCGCCTCGTGGCTGCGCGGGAATTCCAATTCGATTTCGACCATGGCAAGCCGGCGGCCATCTGTCGCGACCAGCGTCAGCTTGTTCTCCTTGAAGCTGAACAGAACGCCATTGAGCACGTAGCGAGTCTCGTCTGTTGATATCGCATAGGAAGTTTTGCGCAGACCGTCCCGCAAATCCTTTTGTCGAATCGTGACAACCTTCGCGTCCTCGAATTTGGGCAGCGGTGGAAATTCCTCCTCGGGCAGTCCGAGAATTTTGAAGAAACTTTGGCCGCTCCGGATGGAGGCGGCGTTTTTTCCGTTAACATCTATCTGAATCTCACTCGAAGGCAGTTCACGGACGATGTTGAAGAGGCGACGAGCGGGAAGCGTGGTCGCTCCTTCTTTTTCTACGTTCGCTTCACAACTGCCGCGCACGCCAACATCAAGATCTGTTGTAGTGAGGTGAATTTCCTCACCGTGTGCCTGCAAAAGAACGTTGGAAAGGATAGGAAGAGTAGTGCGAGTGCTGACGACGTTTTGAACCTGCTGCAGACCTTCGAGCAGTTTTTCTTTCGCTACACTAAATTTCATTATGACGGTCTAAGATGTAAAGCTTTGGGTTTTATTCGGCAACCGCAAATCTCTCCAATGTCGGGGCATATCCACCACGGCGGATTCGTGTCGTCGTGGCGACCGAATCTTGTAGCTGCGGTAGCCGGAATGGCAAGCTGGAAACGCGCCACTCAACGTTGAAGGGAACTGTCAATGAAGGATATCGTCTGGCGAATGTTGTCTTGTTCGACCATCCGCTTCTTTACCAGTTTGCAGGCATGCAGCACGGTGCCGTGATCGCGTCCCCCGAATGCATCGCCAATTTCGTTCAAGGACGCCTTGGTAAGCTCGCGCGCCAGATACATCGCCACTTGCCGCGGAAAGGCGATGCTGGCCGGGCGCCGCTTGCTTGTCATGTCCGCTATGCGCACATCGAAATGTTCGGCCACGCGCCGTTGAATCTGTTCGATCGTGATGGAATGGCGTCCTTCCTCCTGCAAAATATCTTTTAGCAAATGCTCCACGACCTCCTGCGTCAATTCCTTGCCGCTGAGCGACGCAAACGAAGCCACACGCATAAGCGCGCCTTCCAATCGGCGCACGTTCGTCCGAATGCGGCTGGCAAGAAATTGAAAAACTTCATCGCGCAATACGATCTGCATGCCACGCGCTTTCTTCCGCAATATCGCCATGCGGGTCTCGATGTCGGGAGGCTGAAGCTCAGCGGTGAGCCCCCACTCAAAGCGCGAAACCAGGCGGTGCTCCAGGTTTGCAATCTCGGAAGCCGGCCGATCGCTGGAGAGGACGATCTGCTTATGTCCATCGAACAGCGTATTGAACGTATGAAAGAACTCTTCCTGGGAACGCTCTTTCCCCCCGAGAAATTGGATGTCGTCAATCAGAAGAAGGTCCACCTGGCGATAACGCTTCCGGAACTTGACCAGATTACTGTGCTGGATCGCATCGATGAACTCGTTGATGAACAGTTCACTGGAGACGTAAATTACCTTCACGTTCTTCTTCTTGGCCCAAACGTACTGGCCGATGGCCTGCATCAGGTGGGTCTTGCCAAGACCGACACCGCCATAAACGAACAGCGGGTTGTACGTGCGTGCGGGCGCCTGCGCCACGGCCAGAGCGGCGGCATGAGCAATTTCATTGTTCGGACCAACCACGAAAGATTCGAACGTGTTCCGTGGATTGAGTCCGGGCACGGTCGCGCCTGGTTTGGTGTCGGTCGCCGGCTCAGGCAAAATTTTTTCCAGCGGTGCGACATCCTCGGTAGGCGTTTGCGTGCTAGTTCCCGACGGTGAGCAGAACTTCACGGGGCGCGGGCTGCCGAACGTCGTCACGATCGCAGTTTGCAATGCCGGCATGTAATTACTTTCTATCCAAAACTGATAGATGTTGTTTGGAACGCGAAGCGTGAGCGATTTCTCTTTGGCCTCAACGAGTTCGACCGCCGAGAACCAGCGTTTAAAGCTGTCCGAGCTAATCTGTGGTTTGAGCGCGGCTGATAATTGCTGCCACAGCTGCGTACAGTTCTTGTCCATAGCCGACTTGTTAACAGTGTTACACGATCGCCACACTCGCTGATACCGCGGAAAATCGTCCGGAAAAAGAGGAGCGGCCTTGGGCCGGTCTCAAACCTGTTCCGCTGGAGAAATGCGGGAAAAAAACGTCAAAAGCACGTAGATACGAGGGAAAACAGGCTGTGCCGCGCTTCGGCGACCCGTTGCATGCGCCCAGCCAGACTGGCGCGTTCCATCGTTGTTCCGGGAAGCTTTTCGTCTCGTTCATTCTCGCTGCTAGGAGTTTCTCAGAAATGTTCACAACTTATTCACAGGCGCTCTTGTTTCTTCCTCGCCAGCGGGCTTGAGACTAGAAATCGCTTTCAAAATCGACAAGAAAAAAAATGAAAAAAAAGAATTTTATTTTTCATCACAACCAAAAATCTTCTTGACTAGAAAGAGAAACACGCGTGTCCGAGAAAAAACAAAAAAGAATTTCGCCGTCAATTTGTTGGTGATGGAAGCCGTCGTTGTAGCGAAGCGATCAAATCGATTCACGTCGCCGTGGCTGCCATTCCCGATTTGACCGAATTAACCCGTGCACGCAATTTTCCCGCCTCCAGAGTGCCACTGGGTGGCCATTAAAATGCGGGCGACGCACACGAACAACAACCATGCCAATTGCGCTTTTGATTGGAACCGGGGCGCAATATGCCGAATTCTTTTGATCAGCGTCATTGGACTTCTTCTTTCTGCGGCGCCGGCATATTCTGTTGATGAGCTGTTGCCGCCGTTCGGCTTTCGCTGGAATGACTCGATGGCACATGTGGAAGCGGTCCTGCGCGGCGCGAAAGCGAAAATCACTTCGCGAGAGAAAAAGGAAAACCGGGATGTCTGGACAGTGGAAGGGCTGATTCATCCCGGGTTAAAGCGCACGCTGTTTACTTTTAAACAGAGAGCGCTTGTGGCCGTGGAGTTGCAATACGAATACCCGGATTGGTCGATTGAACGCTACAACCAGCGGATGGGGGAAATTCGCAAATACTTCGACGAGAAGTACGGGACAGGAAAACTTGTGTCACGTTCCCGCGACACTGACACCGACGTCATCCAGACCCTGGTTGGGTATCAATGGATGGTCGGCGCGACGATGCTGGAGCTTTTCTATTTCTCCGCGCAGCACGGCGCCATGCTTTATCGCACTATCACGGTCGACTATAAGGCGATGTAGAGGGCCGCCCCGCCATGGAGCGCGCATTGGGCATCGCTGTTTGTTGGATTTTTTCTAATCATCGAAGACCGGACCAGTTATCACGTCCTCCTATCGAATGAGCCGAGGAGTTATTCATGGCAGAGCCTGATGCCGGGGGATCCACTAGTCCCACCGTCGCAGAAATTCTGACAAAACTTGGGACTGATCCCAAGGTGGGTCTGAATTCCGGCCAACTCCAGGAACGGCTGAGCAAATACGGCCCGAATGCGCTGCCGGAAGAAAAAAGAGCGCGCTTTCCGCCTTTCTCGTTTATTTCTGGGGACCCATACCATGGATGATCGAGGCTGCGGCCCTGATGGCACTGGTTGTCGGAGACTGGGGGATCTGGCGATCATTACTTCGCTTCTACTGTTCAGCGCCTTGTTAGGCTTCTGGGAGGAACACGAAGCTTCCAACGCACTCGACGCTTTGAAGAATTCTCTGGCTTTAAAAGCGCGTCTGCTTCCTGGGCGCGATTGGTATTTCTAGTAGGAGGGGTGGCGTTTTCACCAGTGACTTCATTGACGCGAGAGGAAGCGCTGTCATCGATTTGTTTCTGCTGTTCGGTTTTCTTGTCGGAATTTGGGCCGTCCCGCGATACGGGCGCATCCGAATGCAGGCAGTCGGTTTCGCGGGCATGGCTTTCGGCATTTTGGCACTGACGATCGCTGTTTCCCAATCGAATTCTCCCGAAGGCGCAGGACACATTCCGCTCGTTTTCGCCGGATTCATTCTGTCCAACTTGTTAATGAACGCCGGCCCTAATTCGACCACGTTCACGCTTGCGCCGATCTTGTTTCCGACACAATTGCGGGGTACCGCCAGCGGTTTCGCTGCGGGTGTGGCCAAAATCGGAGCGACTCTCGGTGTTTTCGTCCTGCCAATCCTGAAAGGTAAGTTCGGCGTTCCAGCGGTGCTGGGGATGATGGCCGTCGTTAGTGTCCTGGGTCTGATCGTTACCGTGGTTTTTGGGCGAGAGGACACTGAATAGGCTTCTCTCTGCCTGTCTTGGGAAACAGCGGTTGCTACAAGGGTCTCGCACGTGCCCCGCTCCTATTGCCAGACAGACCCAGACGCAATCGGATTATGCAGATTTCATCTGCAATTAATTACAGATTTTGGGGCCGAATCCTCGTTAGGTGACGGAAGGCGACGCGATGTTTCCCGTGGCGCAGCGCGAAAATTCTTTGCATTGGCGGTGCCCGCCTCCCGTTCAAGGTGCGACCAGGGTCCAGCCCACCGGCAGAGTTGAGCCATATGCGGCGCTAACGTACACGTTGTTGTTCAGATACCAGATCGCTGTCCGGCGAGTGGTGGAATTGTAAAGCAGATAATCCGGGTGCCCGTCAACGTTAAAATCAGCAACCCCCGATAGCATGTAGCCGCTGACAATAGTCGGACCGTAGGCACCGCTGACGTACACATTGTTATTCAAATACCAGATGGCTGTTCGACGGGTGTTTGCGTTGTAAAGCAAATAATCCGGGTTGCCGTCACCGTTAAAATCAGCAACCCCTGATAGCACGTAGCCGCTGGCAATAGTCGGACCATAGGCGCCGCTAACGTACACATTGTTATTCAAATACCAGATGGCTGTTTGACGCGTGCTCGCATTGTAAAGGACATAATCGGGCTTGCCATCTCTATTAAAGTCACTAACCGCTGCTAATCGCCAACCGTTGGGCAATGTCGGACCGTAGACACCGACAAGGTAGAGCCTGTTATTTAGGTACCAGATCGCGGTTTGACGCGTGGTCGGGTTGAACAGCGCATAATCTGGGTGAGCATCTCTGTTGAAGTCGGCCACATCAACTACTGTCCATCCAGCCGGAAGACTCGGTGCATAGCCGCCGCCGATATAGATATTGTTGTTCAGATACCAAACGGCTGTTTGCCGCGTACTTGCGTTATTGAGGACGTAGTCCGGGTAGCCATCGCCATTGAAATCATAAGGTGGGGCAGAGCCGCCGAATTCAAATGCGCCAACGTCCGGAACTCCCGCACGGCTATATCCGCGCTGGTCCCGGGGTGGCGCAGCAGGATCACCGCGGTTGATAGCCGGGCTGCCGGGTTGAAGAGCAAGAGTTAAAGTTGGCCCCCCGTTATCGGCCAGAGGCCCCAGGAGCGGATCGATTGGAGAGGCGGGCGTACCAATTTGATCTGTAGGCTGCGAATTAATGACAGCGTCAGCATTGTTACCAATGATATTGTAGCCGGTCGACTCGAGTGCGCCTCCTGTGAAGTCCGGTCCAACGAGAGCACTGTTAAGAGCTAAGATACTGCTGTCTGTTGTCGTAGATCCATAAATCCCTCCGCCGAATGCATTATCATCACCTGATGCAGAATTATGTGCGATGGTACTGCTCGTAATTTGAAGATCGCCACCATTCGAAATTCCGCCGCCCTCCCCCGTATCCAAACTCGAGATGCCCGTCGCCACCGCTGAATTGCCGCTAATCGTGCAGTTCGTGATAGTCATGGAACCCAAGTTGTCAACGCCACCACCAAATGCAGAGGCTGGAGTTGGAAAGAGGGGGTCGGAGCTATCGGCAGAACATGTATTACCGCTGATGGTAGAGTTAGTGATAGTTAATGAGCCGCCCGAGTCGTTCAATATCCCGCCGCCTACGGAAGTATCCGGAAGAACGCATCCGGCAATGCCGCATTGACTCGCGGCGGAATTGTTACTAATCGTACAACCCGTAATGGTCATGGTACCACTTTCGTTCAGCACACCTCCTCCTCCCTTACCCTGAGACTCATAATTGTTACTAATCGTACAACCCGTGATGGTCATGGTGCCATGGTCGTTCATCACACCTCCTCCTCCCTGACTGCTTGTGATCAAATTATCTGAGATAGCGCAGTTGGTAAGTCTCAATACGCCAGCGCTCAGAATACCTCCGCCCCCGGGGCCATTCGGCTCATAGCCATTTGAGATGGTGATCCCGGAGATCGAAACAGTTACCGTGCTCGAGCTGATGTTGAAAATTCGAAAATAAACAAAGTCGCTGTAGCTCGCTGTTACGGTCAAGCGGTTGGCTCCAGGGCCCGTGATGGTGAGGTTCTTATCAATCACCAACTCGTCACTAGTTAGAGTAACGGTAGTAACGCTTGGGGCGAAATTGATTGTATCGCCGGGCGAAGCGGCAATGATCGCTTGCCGCAAGGAACCTGCCCCGCTGTCATTCCCATTCGTGACCGTGATGGTCGCCGCTGGCATGTCGGTCGCACCCAATAGGAGCGCAAAAACCAGACAAGCCGGAAAACGCCAGCGCGCCAGCAAATAGCCAATGAGACAAACGTAAGGCATTGCAAATGTAAGCGACCTCTTTTTCTGAAATGCTGCCGGCGATGTCAAGACAGTCGCGTCAGTTAGCCGGCGATTTCGGCTCGTTGCGACACGTCCAGCCCTTCGTACGTTTCTGCGACGATATGGTCGACCACCGCTTTCATATCACGCGTGCGTTCGAACGCGGCAAGTTGTCGATCCGCGCCGGTGCCTTCGCGCATGATGCGCTCGATGTGCGCCATCTCGCGGTGCGAGCCGAGCTGGTCTGCCTCGCTGGCCACAAATTCGAGCAACTCGTTTAGCAGACTGCGCTCTTCCACTTCCGCTTCCCTGCCAAAGTCGATCAGTTTTCCGTCGATGCCGTAGCGCGCCGCGCGCCACCGGTTTTCATCCAGAAGGCGACGCCGGTAAATCCGGAAAGTGGTGTTTCGCCAAAGCAATTTGAAAAGCTTGGCGACAACTGCCTGGATCAATGCCGCAATCGCGAGCGTGTCGTCTACGCGTGTTTGGGCATCGCACACGCGCACCTCGAGCGTATCGAAGAACGGATGCAACCGGATGTCCCACCAGATTTTTTTTGCGTTATCGATACAACCGGTTTTGACCAGCAGCTTGCAGTAGTCGTCGTACTCCGAAAGGCTTTCGAACGCGTCTGGAATCCCGGTGCGTGGAAAGCGTTCGAACACTTTGAGTCGATAACCTTTCAAGCCCGTGTCCTGGCCAACCCAGAACGGTGAGTTCACCGAGAGCGCGTAAATGTGCGGGAGAAAATAGCGCGCTTGATTCATGACGTGAATGGCGCCCTCGCGATCGGGCACTCCGACATGGACGTGCAATCCGAAAATGAGATTGGCGCGTGCGAGCTGCTGCATGTCCTTGACGATCTCCTGATAGCGCTCGCCTTGAGTAATGAGTTGATCGCGCCAGTGCGAAAACGGATGTGTGCCCACCGAAGCAATCTGTAGTCCGCTGCGACCCGCGAGTTCCGCGAGTCTGCTGCGCAGTTCGATCACATGGGCACGCGCATCGACAACGGACTGGCAAATTTCAGTGCCGAGCTCAACGACCGATTGGTGCATCTCCGGCTTGATTTGCTCTTTGAGCGTAACTTTCCCGCCCTCGAGGATCTCCTGGATGTGCGACCGAAGCTCGCGTGTCTCCGGATCAATGATCGCAAATTCCTCTTCGATGCCGAGAGTAAACGTATGATCCTTTGCGCTCATCAGGGGTAGGAAACTTCCGTCAAAAACGGCTCGCTGTCATCGTGGATCGAGCAGTCCCCTGTCCGCCAGTCGGACGGACTGGTCCCGCGGCGCGCTCGATACTAAAATTAGGCGGCGAAGCCGCATTTGTTTGGCATCGTCCGCGGAGCGGTCGATCCACCTTCGCCTTCACATTATTTCTTACGCGAGCTCTCCCAGCGCTCGCCTTGTCACCGCGGCTTGCACGTATTTGCCCCAGCTCAAATTATCACTTCCAGGTTTGTGTTCGCGCGCTTTACGGATTGCCATTTCGGAGACCGCTTCGACCACCCATTCGAAATTTGCCTGACCGACGTTGGCCGCTTCCGCATCCGGGGCGGGATTGCAAAAATCGATCGCGACCGGCACGCCGTCGCGAATCGCAAACTCGACCGTGTTCAAGTCGTAACCCAGAAACTGGTTCAGCGTCAGCACATCCTGCTCGACTCTTTGGAGGATTTCTTTCGGTGCCTGCCATTCGGTTTGATACCGCAGGTGATAAGGATGCCGCGGCTCGTATGGCATAATCCGAACATGCCGTTGATCGATTGAATAGCAGCGGAAGTACATGTCGAATTTCACCTCTTCCTGCAACATCATCACTAGCTGGCCAGTCTCGCCGTAGGCGCGATAAAATTCCTCCGGATTATGCAAGCGATAGACATTCTTCCAACCGCCACCTGCGAACGGTTTAAAAAATGCCGGCCAACCGACATAACTGAAAATTCCTTCCCAATCGAGCGGGTAACCCAGATTACGAAATGATTTGTCGTTCGTGTCCGTTGGCGGCTGATTCGACGGGAGTAAAACCGTTCGCGGGACGGCGACGCCAATCTTAGTCGCCAGCGCGTTGTTGAAGAATTTTTCATCGGCGCTCCACCAGAACGGATTATTCACGACTGCGGTGCCGGTGAGCGCTGCGTTCTTGAGCCAAGCCCGATAGAATGGGACATCTTGCGAGATGCGATCGATGACCACGTCGTAACCGCACGGCTCCCCCTGAATCACCTTGTCGATTCTGACAAATTCCGCGACGATGTCTTTGCCGCCGGTTTTCTGATTCACCCGCTCCACGAATGCCGGGGGGAAACTGTGTTCCTGGCCAAAAAGAATTCCGATTTTTTTCATAACTGTATTTTTGTCAATTCGAGCGGAGCAAAACCGTAGTCGAGGAATCCCGCGGAGCAACCGCTGATGAGGCCGCGAGCTCCCTCGACATGGCAAGCAGGATGACGGGCATGCATGTGAGTTTGAATCCGCATCGAGCGAGAATAAGGTAAGCCATGGTCAAGAAACTGCTGCACACGCGATACCGGGTACAGGACCTGGAGAAAACAGTTTCTTTCTACAGGGATGTTCTGGGACTCGAGGAGCTTCGCCGTCACACTTCCGGTCGCGGATCACAGCTCGTATTTTTAAAAGCGCCTCATAGCGAGGGGGAGATTGAGATTTGTAAATTTGACGAGAGCGGGCCGATCGTGGTCGGCCCAGACCTTACGCATCTCGCATTTGAAGTGGACGACCTGGAAGAGTTCGCCAAGCACGCGAAGGCAAAAGGTTATCCGCTATCGGATGGGCCGCATTCAACTGGCACCGGTAAAATCGCATTCATCGACGCGCCCGAAGGTTACGAGATTGAATTGATCGAGCACGGGCGGAAATCCTAGACATAAAACTGGCAGTTGCTTCCCGTACTTGCGCCGTTAAAAGTTTTGTCGCTAATTTCCGACCCATGAAATTGTCGCGCCGCTGGCTCTGGCTCCTTTGCGTTTTCGTCCTGGCGTCAGTTCCAAACACGTGGGGCCAGGACGCCGCTGATTCCGAGGCCGTACGACCGGCTGGGGTCTCCGGTCCTGTCCGCAAAGCGAAAGCGGTTAGTGCGAAAGAAAAGCACGCCAAGGCGAGCTCGTCCGACGACCAACAGGACGCCGATGCTGAACCCACTCCGACTCGTAAATCAAAGACATCGAAATCGACTCATACCCGCTCCCACCGGGCCCGGGCAAAGTCGAAAGAAACACCCGAAACAATCCCCGCGCCGACCGAGTTCACTCCGGAAGGGATACCAAAGACCAGCGCAGCTTCAGTGATTGTTGTGGACGCGAATAGCGGCAAAACCTTGTATGAAAAAAATCCGGATCAATTCAGGGCTCCGGCGAGCACGCAAAAATTACTGACGGCGCTCATTGTAGCGGAGAGCGGATTTCTGGATCGGCAGGTCACCGTGCAACCAACGGATACCATGGCTGATCCCGTGAAGTTGAACATCAAGGCGGGCGACACTTATCAGCGAATGGATCTACTGCGCGCATTGCTGGTGAAAAGCCCCAATGACGTCGCACGATGTCTTGCCCGGGATAATGCCGGCAGCATCGACGCGTTTGCAGAGGTCATGAACAGGCGCGCGCAACAGCTTGGAGCTGTGCATTCGCACTTTGTGAATCCAAATGGTTTGCCGATACCTGGACAATATTCCACTGCGCGCGACCTTTCGCTCATCGCGCGCGCTGCTTATGCGAATCCGACAATCCGGTCGATCGTTTGTCTCCCGCAGCTTGTTTTTCGCTTCGCCAACGGTCGCACACGCGAGCTTGAAAATACCAATAAGCTTCTCAGACGGCTCCCTTACTGCAACGGGATGAAGACTGGTTACACCGATTCCGCAGGCAAATGTCTGATCGCAAGCGGTACGCGTCCCGGGAGGGATGTAATCGTGGTGGTGCTGGGCGACACTTCAAGCCGCGTCTGGCGCGACGCGTCGGCGCTACTTTCCTGGAGCCTCTGGATGTAGAGCCTCAAACGATTCGCCTTCATCGGGGCTATGGCGTGACACTTTCGCTCCGGGTTGTCGCGAGTGAAGACTGGAGCCGACGACGGGATTCGAACCCGTGACCTGCGGTTTACGAAACCGCTGCTCTACCAGCTGAGCTACGTCGGCATATTATTGTAAGTGTGGTATTTACAAAGGAACTGCTATTCCATACGAAATCGTTATTGACTCCATGTTGACCGTATGGAATGATTTTGGGCATGAAGAAGCCTGTTTTAGTCGTCCGGCCATACAACCATTCGGACACGCACAAGTTTATACTTGATCTGCGCGCCTA
>Ga0207701_10001989_pt1 | contig 21176 bp, 15 predicted proteins | sample KBSSwiSSwithPhiX_FD_184294 | JGI IMG/M metagenome (GOLD analysis project Ga0207701, IMG submission 184294) | Switchgrass rhizosphere bulk soil microbial communities from Kellogg Biological Station, Michigan, USA, with PhiX - S5 (SPAdes) (version 2) | ecosystem: Environmental > Terrestrial >... | reverse complement strand
GTTCGGGACGGTGGGCGCCGCATACGGCACCATCGCCAGCAGCACGATCGTCGCGGTCTACGGTATGTGGCGCCTGACGCGGCCTCACTCCGTGATTCACTTCGAGCACGGCATGAGCCTGAAGCCGGACTTCACGATCATTCGCTCGTTGTTCCGGTTCGGTCTGCCGACGGGCGTTCAAGGCATCGCGATGAACATCGGCGGCGTGCTGATGCTGCGATTCATCGGCTCCCTGGAGCAGAGCGCCGCCGCGCAGGCCGCCTTCGCCGTCGGCTACACCGAGCTCTTTTCGCTGATCACCTGGACGTCGGTGGGCTTGATGGGTGCGTCGGCGACCATCGCCGGCCAGAACCTTGGCGCGGGCAATGCGGAGCGTGCCGTCGATGGCGTCAGAGTCGCCTCGAAGTTTGGCCTTGGCGTCGCCGCCGCCATCGGTCTTCTGTTCGTCGCGGTGCCGCAGTACCTGCTCGCCGTCTTCGGCATGAACGATCCGACCGTGCTGTCACTGGGCCGGTCGCTGCTGGCGTTTCTCAGCGTCTCTGGACTCTTCATTACGGTGGCGCTCAGCTACACCGGCGGACTGCAGGGAACGGGCGACACGCGCAGCCCGCTCTACATTTCCATCATTTCGCAGGTCGTCGTTCCGCTCGGACTCTGCTCCGCCTTTCAAGCCACGCGAGGTCTCCAGCCGACGGATATCTGGCTGGCAATCGTCGTCGGCCACTTTATCCGCATGTGTCTCAGCGTGATGCGGTTCAGGCAGGGTAAGTGGCGAAATATCGCGGTGGATATCGAACCGGCGAGACCGTAAGGCGGAATGCAGAATTCAGAATGCAGAGTGCAAGGCTGCGCTGGACGGTCGCGAAATGCAGGATGCAGAATTCTGAATTCAGACTTCATCCCGATGGTTGAAGAATCTGCGTACTTCGATGTAGCTCGTACCAGGACAACGTTAAAGACGGGCCTAATCTGACATCGCCAATGTTTGGCGAGTGGCGTGCACTACGTGCTGCATGCCACTTGATTCTGCCAAAGACATTCGTGACCGGGCGTTCTCTTTCGGATGCAAGGTCGCGCGCCTCGCACTGAGTCTCGCCCCAAAACCAGGAATTCGCGCACTCGTCGATCAGCTGCTTCGGTCTGGCACGAGCGTTGGCGCAAACTTGGAAGAAGCGAAAGCGGCTTCGACCAGGCGGGAGTTTCTTCGCGACGTCGAGATTTCTCTTCGGGAAGCGCGTGAAGCTTGGTACTGGCTGCGAATCTACAAGGAGTTACAGCTTGGGGATCAGCACACCGTGCTCGAGCTGGTCAACGAAGCCGACTCGATTGTGCGGATTCTCACCTCGATCGTCATCACCACCAAACGTCGAATGGTCACGATCGCCGTCGTGTCTGCATTCTGCATTCTGAATTCTGCATTGCTGCTATCGTAGATCATGGCTTTCAACGGCATTCCGAAAGTCCCCACGCCGGTTAACGACGTAAACCGGTCGTATCTTCCGGGTTCACCGGAACGAGCTGAGCTTAAGGATCGACTGGCTCACATGTCGTCCGAGCAGGTCGACATTCCCATCGTCATCGGTGGCAAAGAAATTCGAACGGGCCGCGTTCAGCCGGTGGTGATGCCGCACAACCACCGTCACGTGCTCGGACAGTGGCATGCCGCCGACGCAGAGCACGTCCAGCAGGCGATCGCGGCCGCGGCAGAAGCAAGCCGCGAGTGGGCGAGCTGGGCCTGGCACGAGCGTGCGGCGGTGCTGCTGCGCGCGGCGGAACTGCTGACGACGACCTGGCGCGCCACGATCAACGCCGCGACGATGCTCGGGCAGTCGAAGAACGTGTTTCAGGCGGAGATCGATGCGGCGTCGGAGATGGTGGACTTCTGGCGCTTCAATCCGTTCTTCGCGCAGCAGATCTACGAAGACCAGCCGATCAGCAGCCACACGATGTGGAACGCCCTCGAGTATCGACCACTCGAAGGCTTCGTCTACGCGGTGACGCCGTTCAACTTCACCTCGATCGGCGGCAATCTGCCGACCGCCCCCGCGCTGATGGGCAACACCGTCATCTGGAAGCCGGCATCGAGCGCGGTCCTGAGCGGCTACTACATCGTGAAACTGCTCGAAGCCGCAGGTATGCCGCCTGGCGTCATCAACTTCATTCCGGGCAACGCTGTCGAGATCTCAAACGTCCTGCTCGATTCGCCACACCTGGCGGGGATTCACTTCACGGGCAGCACGGGCGTGTTCCAGTCGATGTGGACCAGGGTCGGCCAGAACATCGCCCGCTACAAGAGCTATCCGCGTCTCGTCGGCGAGACGGGCGGCAAGGACTTCATCGTCGCGCACCCGTCTGCTGACGTGCAGGAATTCTCCGTCGCGATTGTCCGTGGCGGTTTCGAGTATCAGGGACAGAAGTGTTCAGCAGCGAGCCGCATCTACGTACCGAAATCGCTATGGCCGGACGTCAAGGATCGCGTCGTGTCGATGATGCGCGAGATCAAGGTCGGGGACGTCGCCGACTTCCGGACCTTCATGGGCGCGGTGATCGACCGCAAGTCGTTCGACAAAATATCCGGCTACCTGGAAGACGCGCGGAAGAATGCCACGATCATCGAAGGTGGATCCGCGTCTGATGCAGTCGGCTACTTTGTCTCGCCGACACTGGTCCAGGCGCCGAAGGCGGACTATCGGCTGATGTGCGAGGAGATCTTCGGTCCTGTCGTCACGGTCTACGTCTATGACGACGCCAGATGGACCGAGACGCTCTCGGTGATCGATCAAACGTCACCGTATGCCCTCACCGGGGCCGTCTTTGCGCGCGACCGCAGGGCGATTCGTGAGGCGACGCGGGCGCTGCGGAACGCTGCCGGCAACTTCTACATCAACGACAAGCCAACCGGCGCAGTCGTCGGACAGCAGCCGTTCGGCGGTGCCCGAGCGTCCGGCACGAACGACAAGGCGGGATCGAAGATGAATCTCTTGCGGTGGGTCAGCGCCCGGACGATGAAGGAAACCTTCTCGTCCCCGCGCGAGTACACGTATCCGTATATGTCGGAGGAGTAGGTCCGGCTGAAGCCGGACACCACATCGTCGTAGTGTCCGCCTTCAGGCCGACCTATTGGATCTTGACCAGCTCGATGTCGAAGACGAGCATTCCTTTCGGCTGACCGGTTTCGCCCTTGTAGGCGAGGTTCTCCGGAATCCAGAAGCGTGTTCGCTCCCCTTCCACCATCAGTGCGACGCCCTCGGTCCAGCCGGGGATCACGCTGTTGAGATCCATCGTGATCGCTTGTCCGCGCAGCACAGAGCTGTCGAACATCTTCCCGTCCGTCGTCCAGCCGGTGTAATGCACGATCACTCGCGACCAGGCGGCAGGATTCCGCGCGCCCGTGCCGGGACGAAGCACCTTGTAGGCAAGGCCCGTTGATGTTTTCTTCGCGTCATCAGGCGGACCTTTGACGTCGGATGGGGCCACCGTAGGACTCGGTCTCGCCTCGAGCAGCTCGATATCGAACACGACGGTGCCAGTGGGCTTGCCGGCCTGGCCCTTGTAGGCGAGCATCTCGGGGACCCAGCAACGGCGCTTCTCGCCGACGGTCATCAACTGAACGCACTCGCGCCAGCCGGGGAGCGACTTGTTCAGTGGAAAGGTCGACGGTGTGCCGCGAGCGATCGAGCTGTCGAACATTCGGCCGTCACTTGCCACCCAGCCGGTGTAATGCACCGTGACGATGTCTGCGGGCGCAGGCTTCTGCGTACCGGTCCCCGGCGTCAGCACGCGCGAGATCAGGCCGGAGGCGGCTTTGGCGGCATCCGCCGGCGGCGCGGCCAGGTCGGACGGCGGCGTATACGGCGATATCTGCGCGCCTGCGCTCGAGGTCAGAGCAATGAGTAATAGTCCCGTCGCAAAAACTCGTGTGAACATGAATCAACTTTCCAGCAATAAGCGCCCAGGGTCTTCGACGAACTCCTTGATCTTGACAAGGAACTGCACCGCCTCGCGTCCGTCCACGATCCGATGGTCGTAAGAGAGCGCGACATACATCATCGGCCGGATCGCGGGCTCTCCGTTCACCGGAAGGACGCGATCCTGGATCTTGTGAAGACCGAGAATCCCAACCTGCGGTGGATTGAGGATCGGCGTGCTCAGCAGTGAACCGAAGACGCCACCATTGGTAATGGTAAACGTGCCGCCCTTGAGATCCTCGAGCGTGAGGGTGCCATCGGCGGCGCGCTGTGCAAAATCCCGAATCGCCAGCTCGAGCTGAGCAAACGACGTGCGGTTGGCATCGCGGATCACCGGCACGACCAGGCCGCCTTCGGCGCCGACGGCCACGCCGATGTCGAAATAGTTCTTGTAGACGATTTCGTTGCCCTGGATCTCCGCGTTGAGCTGCGGAAAAATCCGCAGCGCGGCAACGCTCGCCTTCACGAAGAACGAGGCGATGCCGAGGCTGACGCCGAACTCCTTCTTGAACGCCTCTTTTCGGCGCTCGCGGAGGCTCATGACCGCCGTCATGTCCACCTCGTTGAAGGTCGTGAGCATCGCCGCGTTGTGCTGCGCTTCAACGAGCCGCCTGGCAATCGTCTCGCGCCGCTTGGACATCCGCTCGCGGCGCTCACTGCGATCGCCGGATGGTCGCGGCGGTGGTGCGGAAGGCATCGCTTTCGGGAGGGCAGCCGGAGCCGCCGCGGTCGGAGCGGCTTTCAGGGCTGGCGGTGGTGACGCGGGCTCGGGTGCGGCTGGCGCAGCCGCGGTGCTCTTCGTCGCCGTGTCGCCAGAGCCGTTGCCGGATGGTGGTGGTGATGCCGGCGCCGGCGCGGACGCCGATTCGTCGACGACACCGAGCAGTTCGCCAATCTTGACGTCTTCGCCTTCCTGGCGCTTGATACTGGCGAGCACACCGCCTTTGTCCGCGTTGACCTCGAGGTCGACTTTCTCGGTTTCGAGCTCGACGAGCGGCTCGCCGAGCTCCACGCGGTCGCCTTCCTTCTTGAGCCACCGCGCGACGCGCGCTTCAACGACCGACTCACCAAGTTCTGGAACAACGATGTTGGTCATGACTTAGGGCTTGGATCCGGCGAGACTCCGGACCTGCTTCGACAGAACCATGGACGGGTCACCGGCTCTGACACCAAGGTCGAATGCCTGCTCGATCAGCACCTTCTGATTGAGCTGGTGCCACGCTGCCGATCCTTCTGACGGACTCGAGCTCCGTGCACGGCCGATGTACCGGAGCGGACACCGGTCGCCGATCAGCTCTTCGAGAAGCGGCCGCACGAACTCCCAGGCGCCCATGTTCTCCGGTTCTTCCTGCAGCCATACGACGTCGCGCAGCGCCGGATAGCCGTCGAGCACCTCGCGCAGGGATGTTTTCGGGAACGGATACAACTGCTCGACCCGGCAGATGGCCACCTGACTCGCGTTCTGGCGCTGCTCGCTGGTGATCAGATCTACATAGACTTTGCCGCTGCACAGCACGAGACGGCTGACGTTCGGTGCCCGTCCGCGCGCCTCCGCGTCGTCAAGTACCGAGTAGAAACGACCTTCCTCGAACTCGACGGGCGTCGACAGCGTTGCAGGATGCCGGAGGAGGCTCTTTGGCGTGAGGACGACGAGCGGCAGCGGATCCCGTCGGAGCAGGGCCGCCTGGCGGCGCAGCAAATGGAAGTACTGGGCCGCGGTCGTGCAATTCACGAGGCGAAGGTTGATGTCGGCGGCGGCCTGAAGGAAGCGTTCCGGCCGCGCGCTCGAGTGCTCGGGCCCCTGGCCTTCATAGCCGTGCGGCAGGAGCAGCACGAGTGATGGCTGGAGACCCCACTTGGCGCGCCCGGACGTCACGAACTGGTCGAGGATGACCTGAGCAGAGTTGATGAAGTCGCCGTATTGCGCTTCCCAGATCACGAGCCGGTCTGGCTCCTGGATGTTGTAGCCGAACTCGAAACCGATCGCCGCGTTTTCCGACAACGCGCTGTTGTGGATTTCGAACGACGCGCGCGCCTGTGGAAAGTCCTGCAGCGGCACGAACTGGAGTCCGGTAGCAGCGTCGTGAAACACCGCGTGACGTTGGCTGAACGTGCCACGCTCAACGTCCTCGCCGGTAAACCGGATCGGGACTCCGTCCGCCAGGATTGTCGCGAACGCCAACTCCTCGGCGGTGGCCCAGTCGACCGATCGCTCGTTGGGGTTCGCCAGCGCGGCCCGACGCCGTTGTCTGCCTCGCTCGAGCTTCTTGTGGAAGGTGAAGCCAGCCGGCGCTGCGAGCAGATTCTCGTTGATCTCGCGCAGCCGTGGCAGCGGCACGCCGGTCGGTGTACGTCCGGCGACGCCCGCGGGCGCTGGCTCGGAGATCGGCGGAACGAAGTCCTGTTCCGGCTTCAACGACGCGAACGTCTGTTCGAGCTTCGTGAAGTGCTTTTTCACGAGGGCAGCCACCGATTCGGCCGTCTGCGTCCCCTGCTTGATCAGTGTGTCGGCGAACAATTCGCGCACCGTCGGGTGCTCGTCGATGGCCTTGTACATCAGCGGCTGCGTGAACGCCGGCTCGTCGCCTTCGTTGTGGCCGTGACGTCGGTAGCCAATCAGGTCGATCAGGAAGTCACGTCGGAACCGCGCGCGATACTCCCACGCCAGCCGTGCGGCCTCGAGGCAGGCCGCCGGGTCGTCAGCGTTGACGTGGACGATCGGAATCTTGAATCCGCGGGCGAGGCCGCTCGCGTAGCTGGTGCTGTACGACTCGCCGGGTGTCGCGGTGAACCCGATCTGGTTGTTGGAGATGATGTGAATGGTGCCGTCGGTGTCGTACCCAGCGAGTCGGGAGAGGTTCAACGTCTCTGCGACGATGCCCTGTCCCGGAAATGCCGCATCGCCATGAATCAATATTGGAAGGGTGCTGGCGCCCTCGAACCGCGGGCTGCCGGGCTCCCGTGCAACGGTCCCCGCCGCCCGGGCCATCCCCACGACCACTGGATTCACGGCTTCGAGATGGCTCGGGTTCGGCGCCATCGAGACATGCATCTGACCGCGTGGCGCGGACGTCCTGGCGCCGGCGTGATACTTCACGTCGCCCATCCAGCCCAGGTCGAGTCTCAGCGCCTGCGTAGCGACCGGATCCTTGAACTCCGCCAGGATCTGCGCATAAGGCTTCTGCAGGATATGAGCAAGGACATTGAGGCGCCCGCGGTGCGCCATCCCGATCACCGCCTGCCTCGTTCCGCTGTCCGCGGCGCCGCAGATCACCTCGTCGAGGATTGGCACGAGCATGTCCAGCCCCTCGATCGAGAAGCGCGTCTTCCCGGGGAAGGTACGATGCAGAAAGCGCTCGAAGACCTCGACCTGCGTAATGCGGTTCAGCAGCGAGCTGGTGCTGCCGGCATCCATCGGCGGCAGGAACCGGCCCGACTCCGCGGCGTGGCGCAGCCATTCGCGTTCCTCGGGCACAAACACATGCGCGTAATCAAAGCCCGTCGTCGAACAGTAGATGCGCCGCAGCTTCTCGATGGCGTCGTACGCGTTGGAGGAAGACTCGGCGACCGGCCCGCCGACGAGCGACGCGGGCAGCCGTTTCAAGTCGTCATCGGTGATGCCGTGCGCACGGGGGGACAGCGACGGGTCGCCCACCGGTACCGATCCGAGTGGGTCGAGGTGAGCTGCCAGATGGCCGTAACGGCGAATCGATTCGACGAGGTTCGCGGCGCCGACGACAACGCGGGTATCCATCCCCGGCACGGCGGATGGCGGCGGCGCGGTCTCGGGCGTCCAGCTCTCGAAAGCCTTGCGCGTCTCTGGATCAACAGACTCGGGATTCTGCCGGTACCGCTCGTAGAGCTCGAGAACGTACGCGGCATTCACTCCCGCGAACTGTTCCAGGTTCATAACCTTCTTATCGTAACTCGGTTGGTTTGCCCCAGCCGGCCGGCAGGCATTGGTTTTCGGGTGTTTTCTGCGTGATTCGCCTGATCGGCATCGATGTCGATGGCACGCTGCTCGACAGCCGCGGACACCTGCCGGACGACAATCGTGACGCCATTTTCGAAGCTGTTGCGGCGGGCATTCACGTGGCGCTCGTCACCGGACGAAGCTATCCATTCGCCAGACCGGTTGCCGAGACGCTTCCGGAATCCATCACACTCATCGTCAGCAGCGGCGCGGTGGAACGCGCCATGGACGGGACGGTCCTCGTACGACGGCTGCTCGACCGGCGCATTGCTGAGACAGTGCTGGAGGCGACGCGCCCGTACCGCGACCATGCCGCGCTCATCTTCGACCGTGACGACTCAAACCAGATCGTCTTCGAGACTATGAACTGGGAGCATCCGGGACGAAAGCATTACTGGCTCCGGAATCAGCACCTCATCGGGCAGACCATCCCGCTCGAGGAGGCTCTCGTCGAGGATCCGATTGAGGTGATGTTCAACGGCGCCGCAGCGGGCATGCGCACGCTGACCGATTCATTGCGTCGCGAGGCCCACAGGGCAGGGCCTAAGGCCGAAGAGAGGAACGAAGCATCGCGTCGTTACGCCGTATCGCTGACTGAGTATGTGCACCGCGACTTCTCGCTGATCGATGTCACCGCGCCGAACGCAACGAAGGGACACGCCCTGGCGTGGCGCGCGGAGCAGATGGGGCTGACACGGGATGAAGTGATGGCCGTCGGCGACAACTTCAACGACGTCGAGATGCTCGAATACGCCGGCACACCAGTGGTGATGGGGAACGCCGTGGAGGGACTCAAGCGCCCTGGCTGGCTCGTGACCCGGCATCAGGACGATGCCGGGCTTGCCCGTGCCATCCGCCAGTTCGCTGTAAGGCTGTCGTAGTGTGCTGTCCGCCTCAGGCGGACCCCAGGGATCAGTTCGCCTTTGCAGTCGGTCGGGCCGCGCCCTTCCGTTCCACCTGAATCTTGCCGTTGAACGTGGCGCCCTCACGCAGAATGACGGCCGGGGCGACCAGAGTTCCCTTGACCGTGGCGGTTGGCGTGAGCTCGACTCGCTCGGCCGCCGCAACATTTCCCGAGATCGTGCCGTGAATTGTCACCGTCGGCACGTTGACGTCAGCGTCGAGGCGGGCCGTCGGCGCCACCAGGAGGCTGCCTTCCACCATTGAGATCGCTCCCTTAACTTGCCCGTGAATGGTGATGTCCTCTCTGCTCGTCACTTCGCCGGTGATGACGAGAGATGTGCCGATGGTCGTCATGGGTTGGAGTCCTGCCTGATAAGGAGTGAGGTTGCCGAACGCCCTTATGTGTCGGCGCGACGACGGTCGGACTGTAGCTCAGCGGCCCAAGTGCCGCACTGCCACCCCGCCAACCCGATGTCGAGCCGCTTCTCGCCTGCGGCTGTGAGGACACGTCCATGTTCCATGGCCTCGTCTCTGACTCACTAACGCATCAGACCGGACTGCCGTAAGATCCGTCGCGTCTGGAGGCCATATGCGCGCCATGAGATTTGCCCTTCTCGTTTTCGCCGCCGTCGTCGCTGCCAACCTGATCGGGATTGGTCAGGGCGCCCCCGGACGCGTCACGGTGTACCAGGGCGCGCGGCTGATCACCGGCGCGGGTGCGACGATCGACAACGCCACGTTCATCGTCGACGGCGCCCGCTTCACGCAGGTCGGCCGAGCCGACGCCGTGAAGGTACCGGCCGGAGCGGCAACGGTTGATCTGAAGGGCAAGACGGTGATGCCCGCGATCATCGATGCGCATGTGCACCTCAGCACGAATCGAGAGGCACTCGTCGACGACCTGCAGCGGCGTGCCTACTACGGCGTCGCCGCCGCCATGAGCCTCGGGCAGGATCCCGGCGATCTGCCATTTCAGATTCGAGCCGAAGTGATTCCAAACGCTGCCCGGTTCTACACCGCCGGAAGGGGAATCACGATGCCCGAGCCCGGGCGAAACGAGACGCCGTACTGGATCCAGACCGCTGATGACGGCCGGAAGGCGGTGCAGGAGCTCGCCACGAAGAAGGTCGACATTGTGAAGGTCTGGGTCGACGATCGGAACGGCAAGTATCCGAAGCTGGGACCGGCGCTGTATGGGCCGATCATCGAGGAAGCCCATCGTCGCGGTTTCCGCGTCATCGCGCACATCTTCAATCTCGACGATGCGAAGGGCTTAATGAAGGCTGGCATCGACGCGTTTGCTCATGGCGTCAGGGACAAGGATGTCGACGATGAACTGCTGGCCATGTTCAAGCAGCGTCCAAACGTGATCGTCGTGCCGAATCTGGCGGAGCGCGGCGTGAAGGTGGACATGAGCTGGCTGCGCGGGTCGATGTCCGACGGCGAGCTGCAGAAGCTTCAGGCGGCGGCCGTCGACTCGGCAGAAGCGCAACAGACGTTCGCGCTGCAGGCGCGCAACCTGGCGCGGATGAACAAGGCAGGCGTACGCATTGCGATGGGGACCGACGGCAACACCCCGTACGGACCACACATCGAGGCGGCCGACATGGTTGCCGCGGGGATGACCCCTGCGCAGGTGATCGTCGCGTCTACACGGACAGCAGCCGACCTGATCGGCATCAAGGACGCCGGCACGATCGAGAGCGGCAAGAGCGCCGACTTCCTCGTGCTCGATGCGAATCCGCTCGACGACATCACCAATACGCGGCGCATTTCGTCGGTCTATTTGCGGGGTACGGCCGTCGATCGCGCTGCATTGGCACAGAAGTGGGTCGCTTCAAAGTAGTCGGGACGAGCACTCGCTGGCCCGGCCCACGCATGGCCACGGCCCACGGCCCACGGGCCGCGGAGGCGCTGAGACGCGGAGAAGCCTAGGCATTCAAGACAATTCGTCGCGTCCCAGCCCGAAGGGTGGGACTGTTGAAGTTCAAAAGTAGTCCAACGCGCAGGCCCGATACGCGCAAATATGTCAGCACTTGCGCCCAATGCAGAGGAGAGAGTCGCTCGACGCTCTTCACTTCTACGATCACCTCTTTCTCCACGATTAAGTCGGGTCGATGCTCCGAAATGAGTTCGTCCCGGTAGTACAGCGGAATTCCGATTTGTCGTTCGTAGTTCAAGCCCTGAGTCCTCAGTTCGATACACAGCGCGGACTCATAAACGTTTTCGAGTAGTCCCGGTCCGAGCCGTCGGTGAACTTCTAGCCCGCATCCGATGATTCGCCGCGTGAGTTCGGTTTCGCCATCCATTAAGTATCTCCGCGCCTCCGCGTCTCCGCGGCCCGTGATTACTGAAGGTGGTTGAACGAAGAAAGAACGCGAGAGCGAACTAACGTCGGTACCAGAGGAAACGTCGACAGCACGTGCTCGAATTCACGGCTGCTCAACCCGTACAACTGCGCGGCCAGCGCTTGTAGCTCGGCGTATTCGTCCATTTCCTCCGTACTGGTCGATGCGGTGATCAGGGCTCGTGCGAGCCCTGACAACCGCTCGAAGGCAGGATCGCCGCGTCCGATCACCGGAACCGGCAATCTCGAGACGAGCGAGGCCGTGACATGGGTGTTGACGCGTAATCTCACCAGATAATTCGCCACGTAACTGTTCAGTAGTCCGCAGAGCACGTACTGAACGTCGGCTGGCGTTGGTGTCTTGAGACAGAAGAGGGTGTGCGTGGTCACCGCCCGCGGAGGAATGAGCGCGGCGATGAGCGTCAGCCGGTTCGTCGCGCTGGCCACGTCGCGGTAGGCCAGCCGCAGGCGACGCGGAACGCGGTCGGCTGTATTGGCCCTGAGCTGGTGCCGCGACCGGTCGATGTAGACGCGGAAGGGATCGATCTGCTTCCCTTCAACGACAGGGCGTGCGGTGTGAGCAGCGACGAACGGTTCGAAGCGGTGGCGATCGTCGGTCGCGTTCAGTTCGCGCCCGAACTGCACGTTCCACCCATCTGCGGACGACAGGCGTGGATATGCCTCACTGATGCGCTCGAGGATGCGCAGGTCGATCTCACCGTGAAGGTCCGGGATTCCCAGATCGTCGCTGCCGGACAGACGCGAGAGGAAGTTACGAGTAAGTGTCACCCCCGCGTTGTCGTCGTCGTCGACACGTTCGAGCGCATCAACCCGTGAGATACCGAACCGGCAGCGGATGGTGTTCGTAGATTGGCCAGCTGTGCAGCTGAGAAGCACGAAGCGGACGCTTCGATGGATGGGAAAAATAGCCTCGCGATTGTCGAAGCCGGCGAGCTCATCGACGGCCGCGCGTTCGAACAGGAACCGCCGGAGTGGTGCGGTACCGGTATCGCTGATGAGACCGGCTGGCAACACGAGCCCGATGCGACCGCCCGGTCGGACCAGCTGCAGGGCGCGTTCGACGAAGAGCTGGTATCTGTTGGCGTGGGCACGCGTGCCCACGCGGTAGATCCCGGACTCGCGCACGAACGCCGTCAGACGCTGCGCGTCGGTGCGACGCTCGAGACGCGCGCCTTCGTCACCGCTGTCGCCACGAACCATGTCCCACGGTGGGTTACTAATCACCGCATCAAAGCCGCCAGCGGTGCGCGGCAACCCCTCACGGTCGCAGAAGACTTCGGAAAAAATGAGTGGCCAGTGAAAAAACTGATGCCTCGACGCGATGCGCTGCGCCTGTTCAAGCAGCGGTCCCGTCACTCGCGAAGGCAGCTGGCTGCCACCGCCCAGCAACTCGCTGAGAAGCTCGCCAAACACGTGGCGATCCGGCGCGGGTCCGCTTTCCCAGAACCAGCCCGCGCACCAGAGGTCGAGCACCGACAGCCACCGCCGGAGCGAACTCTGATCGGCCATGAGCTTCGTCAGGATCCGTTCCTTCTCGCGGACGACCGCTGCGGAGTCGTCTGGCTCCGTATCGAGCTTGAGCCGAACGGCTATGCTCCCGGCAACGGTCGCACAGAGACCGTCTGCGTCAAACAACGGCAGCGTGTCGGCTCGCCGCACCCGTTGTCTGCCGCGCGACGGTTGCCTGCGTACGTCGTCAGCGGTAGCGCCGACGAGACTGTTGCCGACGACGAGGTGATGGTCGAGAAACGAGAGTGGCCGGTTGGCGGCCAGCGTTGCCAGCCATAACGACAGCCGGGCGAGCTGCGCGGCCATCGGGTTCAGGTCAACGCCGTAGAGGCACCGCGCGGCAATCTGCCGGCGGAGTAACGCGCGATCGCTGCCGGTAATGTCGTGCGGATGCCATTGCCCTTCGCGAATCAGAGCCTGTTCTGCTGCGTCGGCAAGGTGGCGGCACGCAGCCACCAGAAAGGCGCCGCTGCCCATCGCCGGGTCGAGGATGCGCAGATTGAGGATCGCGTCGGACGATCGGCCGGCGATCAGCGGATCGAGCGTCCGGCGAACCAGATAGCTGGTCACCGCCCGCGGCGTGTAGAAGCTGCCGGTTGCCTTCCGGAGGTCACCGCTCCGGACGAGGCTGACGTCCCGTCCTTTCGACTGTGGCTCGTAGTCGAGGACGCGTTCGTAGACGGCTCCGAGCTGCTCGACGTCCAGGTCTCGATAGGCGATGCGTGCGCGGGTCTGTCCGACGGCCGTGGTTCCTACCGCCACGATCGCGTTGGCGAGCACCGAGTCCTCAACTCGTGTGCGATCGAACGCCGCCGCCTGCGAGGGCGAGAACAGGCGTCCATTGAAGGCGGTCACTGAAAGTTCACCGGCGGAGCAACCGGAATGGGCCAGGTGGGCGATCGCCTGAAGCGCGCGCCACAGGCCGCGGGGTGATTGTCCCTGAAGGAGCGCGCCGACGATCGCGTCGAGGCTGTAGCGATCACGGTAGATCGGATGCCACAACGGCACGAGCCCTCGCGCTTCGGCGAAAAGCAGAAAGAGAATGCGATAGAGCACCGTCAGCGAATGCTCGAAGAGCACACTGGATGGAAACGTCCGGCGCGCACGCGGGGCCAGCGCCGCCATGACTGCCTGCAGCGCCTCCAACACCCCGTCGCCCAGCGCCCGGCAAACCTCCACGCCATGACGCGCGGATAATGCGACCGCGCGATCCAGAAGCGGGACGCTGGCAGCGAGTGCCTCAGCGCGCGCGAGACTCCACAACGCGGATTGGGTGAGATGGTTCTCAGCCAGTACAAGCAGGTCGAATTCCACGTAGTCGCGTGACCACGTGCGACGCGAGTCGATGAGGCGGAGGCCGACGCCGTTGCTGCAGAGTGTCCAACGCGCATCCGTGCTGACACCGCACCGGACCGATTCGCGCCAGACGGACGACAACGGCTGGTTGTATCCGATGACGAGAGCGCCACAGTCAAAGCGGCCCGGGGTCCCTGCCGAGAGCCGGATGACACTTAAGCGCGGCTCGTCGATTCGCTGTTCGACGATGAACCCCAGAGCCTGAAGCAGCGGAACGACGAGGGTGTCGGCGATCGAGCGCAAACTCGATGCTGGGCCGAGAGCCGTCCCCCGGCGCGTCACGATCTCGAGCGCTCTGGCATCTGCAGGCGGGATCTCACCGTAGCCAGCGAGTGTCGGAAGTAGAACCTCCGCGAACGAGGACGAAATCAGGCGACCGCTGATCCCGGCAACGGGACCTACCACGTGAACAATGAAAACGCCGGTCGGGTTGTGATCAGAGCAGCCGCGCGGCGACGGTGCAGCTCCTCGATGCGTGAGCGACAGCGCGACAGAGCCTGTCTGAGGAGCTCGTGCTGCGCAGTCGCTTCCCGTTCGGCCTGACGGTCGAACAGGCTGCCCTGCAGAAGGCGGGACGCCAGCCTCGCGTGGTGTTCTTGTATCGCCCGCGCGATCGCCTGTTCGCGTTTCAGCGGAACCTTCACCGATGTCCGGAGCCACCCTGCGAGACCGGCGAGCGAGTGCTCGTCACGACTGACATGGTCTCGAACCTGCTTCCACGTCCTTTCGACGAATTCGCGGAGATCCGCGGCGCTTCCGGCCCGCGTCGACTGGTGGCTCCCGCTCGCGCCCACGAGCGTGTCCCACACCAGCTGGCCTTCCGCGTCGACGCATTCGAGCCACAGCGCCCACCAGCCGGAGGCGGCAGGGAGATGGCGGCCGGTCGACACGAACGGTCGCGAGCGCAACTCTGTGTCGCCTGTTCCGATGTTCCGGTGCAGGCGGCGTATCTCGCTCAACCGTGCTGCCTCACGCTCGGCCAGGGCTCGAAAGTCTGCGGTAATAACACCGGCGGGCAGGGCCAGCGCAGCGGTGGAGGGCAGCCTCTCGTTGCCGAGCACGAAAGCAGCAACCTGCCGCTCGTCCGGTTGGGGCCTTGAAAGGCTCTGCAAGGTCGACGCGACGCGCGACATGCGCTCGACGACGACTCTCACGCGGGATTCTTCGATTGTTCCAGCCGCAAGGAGATGCAGCTGATGAACTGTTCGGGTCTGGCCAATCCGGTCGACCCGGCCGACGCGTTGCTCGATGCGCGTCGGCGTCCACGGCAACTCGAGATGAACAACGAGCCGGCAACGCCGCTGAAGATTGAGTCCTTCGCTCGCTGCATCGGTGGCCAGCAGTACTCTCGACCGGCCGGACGTGAATGCGTGAATGGCGGCGGTGCGCTCCGTGGTGGTCAGGCCGCCGTGCAGCTGGCAAGTGCCGAATGCCCCCAGTTCGTGCTCGAGGGCAGTCAGGGTGTCGCGATACTCCGTGAAGACGATCGCCGGCTCGCGTGAGCGACGGAGCAGGCGCCACAACGCCCTCAGCTTGCTCGGCGATTCTGCTGCCTGGCGGGCAAGGGCGAGGATCGCTTCCAACCTCCGGCGTTCGTCGTGTGTGTCGTGGAGCCCTGGTCCACCCACCTCAGCGTCGGGCTCGTCATCACCGGCCTCGAAGGGAAGCAAGGGCAGCTGAAGCTGGTCGCCGCCCGCCTCATCGTCCGCAAGAAGGGCGATTCGTCGCTCGACCGTACGCGCCAGCGATAACGCGTGGCTGCACGCACGACGCGTCAGGACAATCATCGCCAGACGCGCCGCCGAAGATGCCGGACGACGCCAGACGCGGCTGACATAGTCCCTCAGCGCGCGATGCAGCCGCCGTTCGGCGGTCGTGGGGCGTATACGCAGCCATCGAGTGCGGCGGGGACTCTGACTCGCGGTGTCGGCGCGCGTCCGGCGAAATGCGAGTAAGGGAAAGGCCGCCTCGAGATTTCCGGCGGCGATCAGACGGTTGAACGCGATGTCATCTCCCGAGTGCGGCGTTGCCGTCAGCAGGACCAGCTCTCGTGCACGGTGGGCCAGCAGCGTGACGGCGGCATGGCGGTCCGAGTTCCCGGCGATGCTGTGCGCCTCATCAACGACGAGGAGATCCCAGACCAGCGGCTCGAAGGCGCGAACAACTTCAGGGCGTTTGATGTAGTCCGTCGAGGCGAGGATGAGCGGGTGAGCGGCCCATGGGTTGATGCCATCGAGGAGCGGCAGCCGTTGCAGCGACGTGGAGTCCAGAATGACCGGGTGGACGTGAAAACGCCTGATCAATTCGTCCTGCCACTGCGTCCGAAGTCCGGCCGGGCAGACGATCAGGACGTGCGCGTCGTGATGGCGCGCGAGCGTTTCAGAGACGATCAGCCCTGCCTGGATCGTTTTTCCGAGACCGACGTCGTCTGCGATCAGGATTCGCGCCGCTGCGCCACTGACGAGCGCAAGCGCCGGTTCAAGTTGATAGGGGAGTATCGCGATATCAGCCGTTGCGGCCGCGCGCAACGAGTCCATCGACGGTACGGCGCGCGCCAGCACGCCGCGCGCCAGATGCTGCCACCGTCTGCGCGAGACCACGCGCGACGTGTCGACGGACGGCAGACGTTCGATCGGCTCGAACGGGAGGAGGTATCGTGCCCGGCACCCGCCATTTGCGCGGTCACAGCCGACGACGGTGAGAACGGTGGTGTGACGGTGTGGGGAGGACTCCGCGACGGTCCATCGTTCGTCACGGATGCGTACGACGTCACCTCGTTGAGGCGCGGGAGCGGGCACGCCGGTGGTGGTGCAGACGTCGTTCCGAGCTGAAACAGCCCTGATTTCGCGCGGGCCTGGTCGATCTATTGTGGAATCTGCATAGCGGTGAGGCGCCGCCGAGGGCAAGATTTGCGTACTAGACCAGTCGCGCGACGGTGGCACCGAGATGCGTTTCCGTGGCATCCCAGAACTCGGAAACGAGCGGGTGCCGTTCGAGTATCTGCTGCACTATCCCGCGCTGAATGCCTTTGCCCCGGCCGTGTATCAGGCGAACTTCGCGCAGCCCGGCCGCGTGCGCCGCGTTGATGTACTCCTCGACGACGGACGCGACATCACGCGGGGCGAATGCGTGGAGGTCGAGATGATCTTCGATGGGGACGCGGTGGGTCACCGCACTCGACCTGCGCTTGTGCCTATTTCGGTGGCGGATAGGACGCCGTGACGATGGTCTTCATGCCGCCACGGACGGCAAAGTCGCCGATCACCGTCATGCGTCTGGGCATACACGCGGCGACGAGGTCGTCGAGGATCTGATTGGTCACGGCCTCGAAGAAGATGCCGCGGTTGCGAAATTCAAACATGTAGTACTTCAGCGATTTCAGCTCGATGCAGCGGTCGCCGGGCACATACGTAATGCGGATTTCGCCGAAGTCGGGAAGCCCGGTTTTCGGGCAGACCGAGGTGAACTCGGGACAGTTGATCGCGATCTCGAAGTCGCGCTCGGGACGCGGATTCGGAAACGTCTCCAGCTCTCCCGTGCTTGACATCGGCGTCAGATTTTAGCACTTTGCTGAGGAAATCATCGTCTCGCGCGGTTGCGTTCGTTGACAGTGGATCACGCGCGAGCTAGGATTAGCCCGATTTCTCAAGGTTTCCGCAGCAGTTCAGACGCGCGCGCAACTGCGTCGCGGCCGATCGTCGGCGCGCACTAGATTGGGGGGACGTGATGGCAGAGGCCCGCAGAATGGGCAAATCGGAGTTGTTCTCGCATTTCGCCGAGCGGTTCGAAGTGAAGCGCACGCAGGCGCGTGAGTTCTTCGACGCGCTGACGGAACTGGCCGAGAAAGAGCTGAAGCGCTCGGGCGAATTCGTGCTGCCCGGGATGGTCAAGCTCGTGGTGCAGAAGCGGAAGGCGCGCATGGGCCGCAATCCCGCGACCGGCGAAGCGATCAAGATTCCGGCAAAGACCGTCGTCAAGGCACGGATCGCGAAGCAGCTGAAGGACACCGTTCTTCCCAAGAAGTAACGGCGGGCCACCACGGGGCCGTGGCGCTCCGCGTGTCCCTCCCCGGACGGCCGCGACGCCGTGCGTGCCACAAATCGTGTCCTGTGTTTTGCCCGGTGCTCCCCTCGGCACCGGGCGTTTTTCTGTACTGAATCGATGATTGGCGATGCGTGAATCGTTGCGGATTGGCGATCGCGATCGGTGAATTACATCGCCGCGATCTGCGAGGGCCGCGCCGCGGTCAGCGGGAAGCGCACCGAGAATGTGCTGCCGACGCCGACCTGGCTGGTGACCGCAATCGTCCCGCCCATCTGCTCCACGACTTTCTTCGAGATCGCGAGCCCCAGTCCGAGACCGCGGCGTTTGGTGGTGACGAAGTCATCGAAGATCGAGTCGAGTCGATCCGCCGGGATGCCGCAGCCGGTGTCGGCCACTTCGATGACCACGTCATCCGGCTGCTTCAGCGTCCGGACCAGGATCCGGCCGCGTGGCGGCGTCGCCTGCACGGCGTTCGTGATCAGATTACGGTAGATGCGGTTGAGGGCGAAGAGGTCGCCCTCGATGAAGATCTCCTCGGGGGCCAGCTCGATGGCCATGGTGATGCCGGCGTTCGCCGCCGTCGTCATCATCGAGTCCACGAGATCCGCGACGGTCTTGTTGACGTCGATCGGGAAACGCTCGACCGGTGTCGGTCGGGCGACGTTGCGCAGGTCGTCGAGCACGCGCTTGATCTGCGCCAGCTCGCGTTCGATGGTCCGCCGGAAGCTCTCGCGGTACTCCTCGTCGTCCCACATCTTCAGGATGAGCTTGCAGCTGTTGCCCATGTTCTGAATCGGGTGAGAGAGGTCGTGCACCAGGCCGATGGCGATGCGGCCGAACATCGCGTGGCGTTCCTTCTTGCGGACGTCCTCCTGCAGCTCGACGAGCCGGTCGGCCATCGTGTTGAAGGCCGTGCCGAGCTGCCCGAGCTCGTCGCTCGACGCAATGGCCACTCGCGTATCGAGCTGACCCGCGGCGAGCGCACGGGTTCCACGGGTGAGTCGCAGGATCGGCTCGATGAAGCGCCGGCCCCAAAGTGAGCCAACAAGCAGCATCGCGAAGAGCGCCACAGTGATCGAAACAATGAGCTGCTGCCGCAGACGCGTCGAGATGGCAAAGGCCTCGTTGGTCGGCTGTTCGATGATGAGTACCCAATTCAGGCTCGCCAGCTTCACGCCGACGCCAAGGAGGTCTTTTCCGCCTGATGCATATTGCGCTGAGACCGGTTTCTTGCTGTCACGTCCGGCCGCATGCAGCGCGGCGAAGACCGGATGGTTATCCTGCTTGTCGCGCCGGGCGATCATTGGCCGCAACTGGGCATTCCCGTGCGCCAGTGGATAACCTTCGTCGGTAATCACGAGCGCGTATCCAGTCTCGCCGACATGAATGCTGTTGACGGTACGCCAGAGCTCTTCGAGCCGGAGCTGCCCGACAAGCCAACCCCCCTTACTGCCTTGAGGGAGCTGAATGGCAACGACAGCCGCCGGCAACAGGTCATCGTCGATCGTGAATCGTGAGATGAGGGCATTCTCCAACGTCACGCTGTCGGCGCCCGGCAATTGAATATCCGAGGCTTCGGCGCCGCTTGACGCTATGGTCTTTCCATTCTCGTCGAGCAGGATCAGTTTCTTGTATTCGCCGAACTGACTCGCAAAGTTCAAGAGGATTTTTTCCTGCTGCCACGGCTTGAGGTCCGTCCGCCGCAGGTCCTGCGCGACCGCATTCAGGATTCGAATACTGTCGAGCACGTACCGTTCGATCTGTCCGCCGGCTCGCGTCGCAACGTTCTGATTGCCCTGGATGACAGCCTGCTCCGCCCCTTCACCGACAGAGATGATTGACACGGCGCCATAGGCAAGCAGGGGGACGACTGCCGCTGCCGCCATCATCAGTGCGAAGCGAGTGGAGATTCGTCTCATTTGTCCAGAGCGATCCTGCGTGGCGAGGCGATCGTCCATTTCCATAGCGTCCACATCGGGTCACGCGAGTCGCCGGGAACGACGAACCGCCGATTGATGGCGCGGGCGCGCGCGTCCCAGGCGACGAACAACGCCGGCGGATCGTCGTAGAAAATGCGCTGCAGCCTCGACGTGGACGATCGAATCGCGGCGTCATTGGTCGAACGCAACAGGATGCCGAACTCACGTTCCGCGTCCTGATTCTCGTATCCAAAGACGTTGCGTCCCTTGAATGCTTTAGCCGAGCGCCACCACATGTACGTGCGGGTCGGAGTCGGACCGCTAATAATATCGATGAATGCGGCTTCAAACTTCTTCTCCGACACGAGTGTCCCAAACTCCTCCATCGGGACGACCTTAAACTGCATGTCGATGCCGATGTTGAACAGGTCCTTCTGCACTTCCAGCGCAACGCGCTCCCACACCGTAAAGTCTTTCGGCAACAGACACGTAAAGCGAAGACGCGCGGGCGCTCCGTCATCGCGGGCTGCCTTCGGCATGCGATAGCCCGCCGAGTCGAGCAGGGCTGCCGCGGTGACGGGATCGAATGCATAGTTCGGAACGTCCGGATCAAACGCCCAATATCGTGGATAAATCGGTCCGCCTGATGGTTCTCCAGCCCCGCGCAGCACCTTTTTCACGATGGCGGCGCGATCCACGGCGAGATTAAACGCCCTCCGAACAAGAGGCGATTTGAATCGGCTGTCGCTGACATTGAGCGTCAGCACGTGCTGGTACCACCGTGGCACTGATATGACATCGATGTCATCGTTTCGGACGAACTCGACCCCGTCCGCAGGAACGTCGTAGACGACGTCCAGTTCACCGCGGAGCAAGCTCGCTGAAGCAGAGCGAAGCGTATTAAAGATTCTGACACCGACGCGGTTAATCGTCGGCTTCCCCTGGTAATACCGGTCAAAGGCCTCCAAGGTGGCGGTGGTGTCTGTCTGTTCAATGACCCGATACGGGCCTGTTCCGACCGGGGTCTCGGCTTTGTCCAATGGCACCGTCAGCGCCTCCGGAAGCGTTGCTGACGGGTGCGAGAGATCGAAGACCAGCTCATCACCTTCTGCGGAGACGGCAACGACGTCCTCGTC
>Ga0207701_10001988_pt1 | contig 21177 bp, 19 predicted proteins | sample KBSSwiSSwithPhiX_FD_184294 | JGI IMG/M metagenome (GOLD analysis project Ga0207701, IMG submission 184294) | Switchgrass rhizosphere bulk soil microbial communities from Kellogg Biological Station, Michigan, USA, with PhiX - S5 (SPAdes) (version 2) | ecosystem: Environmental > Terrestrial >... | reverse complement strand
CGACAGCGTGCCGCAGGAGAACGCCGGTCACGACTTCCTGTTCCCACACGTGCTCTCGAGCGACCCTGCACGCGCGGCGTCGGATCTGCTGTCGACCCCGTGGATGGATCGGTTCACGCTGGACGCGGCGCTCGAGGGGTTGCAGGCGCTCGAGCTCGGCCGCGGCCCGCAGACGGACCTCCTGGCGATCTCGTTGTCGGCGACGGATTACGTGGGCCACCGCTACGGCCCCGATTCGCGCGAGCAGCACGACAACATCCTGCGCCTCGATCGCGCGATCGGCACGTTCATCGACTCGCTGTTTCGACTTCGCGACTCGAGCACGATCGTCTTCGCCCTGACGGCCGATCACGGCGTCACGTCGTTCCCGGAGCTCGTCGCGCAACACGCCGGCCGCACGCCGCCGCCGCGCTACGACCTCGGCACGTCGCTGCGGACGCTGCGCGGCATGCTGCAGGGCGCCAGGCTGGACGAGGACGCCGTGGACTTCGACGGCACGCTCGTGAGCGTCGATCGCACGGCGTTCGCGCGCGCGCGCGTCGATGCCGACCCGTTCCTCGCCCGCTTCGCGGCGACACTGCGCCAACGGCCGGGCATCGCCCGCGTGGATCGCGTGCGAGACCTCGCGCAGCGGGATACGGTGCGTGACGCCGTCAGTCGGCGCTGGCTGCACATGCTCCCACCCGACGCCGCGGTCGAATACGTGGTGACTCCGGCGCAAGGTGCGTATCCCGCCGGTGCGCAGATCGCCGAGCATGGAACTCCCTATGACGACGACGCCCGTGTGCCGCTCATCTTCTATGGCGCGGGGATCAGGTCCGGGCGCATCGTCGAGCGGGCACTGGTCGTCGATGCCGCGCCGACGCTCGCGCATGTGATCGGCGTCACACCGTTCGAGCGGCTCGACGGTCGCGTGCTCACGCGCGCGCTCACCGACGGAGCACGCTGACGCGAATGGCCGAATCCAGGAGAGTGCGCGGACTCGCGGGCCTGCAGCAGGCCTTCGACGAAGTGCGTTTCGGCGGGGCGCGAACGCTCAACCTGCGCGAGTCGCGGCCGACGGGAGCGGAGGCGGCGCGACGCCTGGAGGCGTGGCTGCGCCAACACCAGGTGCAGCAGTCGGGGGAGCTGCTCGTGATCACGGGGCGCGGCAACAACAGCGAAGCGGGGATCGCCGTGGTGCGCGAGACGAGCCTCCGCGTGTTCCACGAGCTCCGCCGCAAGGGCGTCGTCGAGAACTTCGCCGAGCACACGCCCGGTTCGTTCGTCGTGACCGTCGCACCGATGCACGCACAGGCCGACGCCAGGCGTGGACGCGAGCCACTGCCGGTGCCGGCCGCTCCCGCGCCCCCGACACTGTCCGCGTTGGACGAGTCCACTCGCGAGCGGCTTCGCATCCTCGCCGAGCGCTCGCTCGATGTGCTGGGCGTGCGAGAGCGCGGGCCCTTCGTCGAGAGCGAGATGCTTCGCCTGTTCGGAGAGCTCGCCGCCGCCGTGGGTGATGGTCCCGGCCGCGAGGCGCGGCTGCGGGCCGCGATCGAGCGCATGCTCGCCGAGGTGGACTAGTGCGCGGCGCGACACGTACGAACCGGCATCGCGCGCACTCCGTCGCCGTTCTCTCGCTCCTGCTCGCCTTGCGGCCGGCCGCTCTGGCTGCACAGAGCACCACGACACCGGTGCAACCAATGCCGGGCTTCGCGGCGGCGAACGCTGCCGCTCAGCGTGCGCTCGAGGACAGCCTCGTCCGGCGAACGCGCGCGGACACCGCCCGTGCGCATTCGCGCGCGCTCTCGGCGGAGACACACGTCGCCGGCACGCCCGCCCAGGCGCGCACGCGCGACTACGTGCTCGAGCAGACGCGCAGGATGGGACTGCAGTCCGAGGGGCGCAGCTATTCGGTGTTCATGCCGCACGCGACCTCGGTGCGCCTGTGGCGCACCGCGCCCACGGAGAAGGAGCTGACCCTGCGCGAGCCGGCGGTCGCGGACGACCCGACGTCGACGACCTGGCAGTACCCGACCGTGAACGGCTACAGCGGCGTCGGCGAGGCCGAGGGCGAGGTCGTCTACGTGAACTACGGTCTGATCGAAGACTATGCGCGGCTCGACTCACTCGGCGTGTCCGTGCGAGGACGCATCGCCGTCGCACGCTATGGTCGCTCGTTCCGCGGCATCAAGTCGCGTGAGGCGGAGCGGCATGGCGCCGCGGCACTGCTCATCTACAGCGATCCGCAGGGCGACGGCTACGTGCGCGGTGACGTCTATCCCGAGGGTCCGATGCGCAACTGGGACGGCGTCCAGCGCGGCAGCGTCTTCAACGGCGCGGGAGATCCGGCCACACCGGGCTACGCGAGCACGGCGAACGCTCCGCGGCTCCCCATCGACCGGATGGAGCTGCCGCGGATTCCCGTCGTGCCGATCTCGTACGCGAACGCGAGCGAGCTGCTCGCCGGGATACGCGGCCGCGACGTGCCCACCGGATGGCAGGGAGGGCTCCCCTTCCACTATCACGTCGGTCCAGGACCCGTGCGCGCCCGCGTGATGGTGACCGACGACCGCGCGACGCAGGGCACGAAGCAGATTCACGATACGTTCGGCGTCATCATGGGCAGCGAGCTGCCCGACGAGCTCGTGATCATCGGCGCGCATCGCGATGCGTGGGGGCCGGGGGCGTCGGACAATGTGAGCGGGACCGTGAGCGTGCTGGAAGCGGCGCGAGTCGTGGCCGACGCCGTGCGCGCCGGACACCGCCCCAGGCGCACGATCGTGTTCGCGACGTGGGACGCCGAAGAGTGGGGACTCATCGGATCGACCGAGTACGTCGAGGACGATTCGCTGCGATTGCTTCGCGGGGCGGTGGCGTATCTCAATCAGGATTCGGCGGCCGAGGGTGCGCGATTCGGGGCAGGGGGCTCGCCCTCGCTGCGCGCCTTGCTGCGCGACGTGGCGCGCCGGGTTCCGGATCCGCGGGGGGGAGGGAGCGTCTTCGCCGAATGGCAGCGTGCGTCGGCGATCGTCGACACGACCTCGCCGCCGATGACCGATCCTGGCGGAGGATCGGATTTCGCCGGCTTCTACAACCATCTCGGGATCCCGATCGTGGACTGGGGATTCGCGGGCGAGTCGGGGATGTACCATTCGCAGTACGACGACTTCGCGTGGATGTCGCGATTCGGCGATACGAGCTTCGCCTATCACGCCACGGCGGCCGCCATCGGCGCGGCGATGGTTCTCCGTCTGGCCAACGCCGACATCCTTCCCTACGACTACGTGGAGTTTGCGCGGACGATGCAGCGCTACGTGCCCGGGATCGACCGGCAGATCGCGGGTCGTCGATGGACCGCGTCCACGGCGGCGCTGCGCACGGCGATCGCTCGCATGGAACGCGAAGCGGCGAGCTTCGCGGCGACGCGTGATTCCGCCCTCGCGCGCCCGCTCACCCGGCCTCGCCGGCGCGCGGCAAACGCCGCGCTGCGCGAGGTCGAGCGCGCACTCACGCGACCGATGGGGTTGCGCACGCGGCCCTGGTACCGCAACCTCATCTACGTCGCCGACGAGAACAATGGCTACGCGAACATGCCATTCCCGTCCGTGAACGAGGCAATCCGCGATGACGACGAAGGACTCGTGGTGCGCGAGCTGGCTGATCTCGCGCAACGCTTCGACGCTGCAACCCGTGCGCTGACGCAAGCGCGCACGGCACTCATCGCACCCTGATCGCGTGTTCATCGAACTCGCTGGCTCCGCACGAACGACCGGTCAAATGCGCCAGCGGTTGAGCTCGCGCCAATTCTCCGGCCTGCCAATTGCGTCGCGGCGCAAGCCTGAACGGAACGGGAGGCTAGCGTGGTGACCCGAGACGAGAGCACAGGCCTGGCCGTCGCGCGCCTGTCCGAGACCGAGCGAATCGCATTGCAGGGCTACGCCGCACGAGCGGCGTGGCCCGCGAGCTTTCAGATCTACGAGCGCGGCGCGAACGCGGACGGGGTGTTCATCGTCGTGCGCGGACGCGTGGTGCTGCGCAGCCGGGTGCGTGCGGGACGCGGATTCGTGCCCTGGGTGGCGACACCTGGTGAAACGTTTGGCGCCGAAGGGCTGTCGCCCAACGGACAGTACGCGACCGACGCACGCGCGGACGAGGAGACGGAGACGCTCTTCCTCAGCTCCGCGAACCTTCGCGCGTTCGTGCGCGAGCAACCCAATCGCGCGCTCGCGGTGATCGGCCAGATCATGGCGGAGCGGACGGCGCTGCTCGAGAAGCTGCGGGAGCTCACGACGCTCTCCGTCGAGCAGCGACTGGTCGCCGCGCTACGTCGGCTCGCCTCGCACGAGAGCTTCCTCACGGCGGACGGCCGGATCGAGCTCTGTAGCTCGCGATACCGTCTCCTGTGCGAGCTGGTGGGCGCCACGCGCGAGTCGGTGTCGCTCGTGCTGGGGCGGCTCACGGGTGAGGGTCTCGTCGAGCGCTCGGGAAGCACCTTGTTCGTGACCCCGTCCCAGCGCTTGTTCGACCGACTCGATCGCACCGGCGAGGACTTGCTGCTCGTGCCGGCGCTCGCCGAAGTCGCGCAGACCACACCGCTCCAGTAGCGCCTCGACACCCGGCGAACCCGGCACCGTCTCGCGGACTATATTCTCGTCACGCCCGCGAGCCCGCACATGTCGCATCTCCCGCTTTCGTCCGCGCCGCTCGGCGCCGACGAGCTGCAGCGCTATCACCGACATCTGATCCTGCCCGAGGTCGGCGCGGATGGGCAGCGCCGACTCAAGGCGGCTCGCGTCCTCCTGATCGGTGCCGGCGGGCTCGGATCGCCTGCCGCCCTCTACCTCGCGGCGGCGGGCGTAGGGCATCTCGGCGTCGTCGATGCGGACGACGTGGAGCTCAGCAACCTCCAGCGCCAGGTGCTGCACGACACGGCCTCGGTCGGGATACCGAAAGTCGATTCGGCTGCGGCGCGCATGCGCGCGATCAATCCGCACGTCGACGTGGTCTCGCACCGCACGCGACTCACCAGCGCCAATGCCATGCGGCTGCTCGCCGACTACGACGTGGTCGTCGACGGCAGCGACAACTTCCCGACGCGCTATCTCGTCAACGACGCGTGCGTGCTGCTCGGCAAGCCGAACGTGTATGGCAGCGTGCTGCGCTTCGACGGACAAGCCTCGGTCTTCTCGCTCGACGACGGTCCCTGCTACCGCTGTCTGTTTCGCGAGCCGCCGCCGCCGGGTCTGGTGCAGAGCTGCGCCGACAGCGGCGTGCTCGGTGTACTCCCGGGTTTGATCGGGGTGGTGCAGGCCGCCGAGACCATCAAGCTGATCACGGGGGCTGGCGAGACGCTCGCTGGCCGGTTGCTGCTCGTCGACGGACTTCGCATGCGGTTCCGCACGATCGACGTGACTCGCGATCCGGAGTGCCGGGCCTGCGGCACGCGCGAGATCACGACGCTCATCGACTACGAGGCGTTCTGCGGCGTGGCCCCCGACACTGGCGGGCACGTCCCGGCGGAAGAAGGGGACGACGACGAGATCGCGCCGCGAACGCTCGCCGAGCGTATGAAGGCCGGGACGCCGCCCGTGCTGCTGGACGTCCGCGAGCCATACGAGTGGACGATCGCGCGACTTCCCGACGCGCAGCTGGTGCCCCTCGACGCGCTGCCGCATGCCGTATCCACGCTGGATCCCAGCGCGGAGCTGGTCGTGTACTGTCATCACGGGATACGCAGCGCCGCCGCGGTGACCTGGCTGCGCGAGCGCGGCTTCCAGCGGGCACGCAACCTCACCGGGGGCATCGACCGGTGGAGCCGCGAGGTCGACCCGTCGACGCGCCGGTACTGATCAGTCGGATGCGCTCCGTCGGCTGATGCTCGCGCCGCTCTTGCTCGCGGTAGGCGTCGGTGCGGCACTGCTGCGCGTGCGAGCGGCCCGCCGCGCGGAGCGTGCGTACGCCGACCGGCGGCCGCCGAACGTCGACGGCATCGTGTCGGGGGCCGAAGGCTTCACGCTCGCGGGAAGCACGGGCCGCGCACTGCTGATGCTCCACGGCTTCGGAGACACCCCGCAGACGCTGCGCTACCTCGGAGGGCGCTTGCACGCGGCCGGCTTCACCGTGCATGCCCCGCTGCTTCCCGGGCACGGACGTGGTCTGCGGGACTTCGCCGCGGCGAGTGCGGAGGACTACGCGTCGTCCGCTCGCGACGAGCTCGCGTGGCTTCGCGCGCGCGCGCCCTGGGTCGGGGTGATCGGCCTCTCCATGGGAGGCGCCATCGCCGCGAGACTCGCCGCCGAAGCCGACGACATTCGCGTGCTCGCGCTCCTGGCCCCCTATCTGACGCCCCCGCGCACCGTGGCGCTCGTCGCGCGCGCGGCACCGCTCTGGTCCGTGGTCGTACCGTATCTCGGGGGCCGCACGGGTGATTCGTCCGTGCACGATCCGGTCGCACGCGCCTCGAGCTTCGCCTACGGGATCTTTCCGCCGCGCGCGGTGCGAGCGCTCTGCGCGACGGCGGCCGCCGGTCGTCGTGCACTGCCGTCCATCACCGTGCCGACGCTCGTCGTGAACTCCCGTGAGGACAACCGCATTCCGCTCGCGCTGGCCGAAACGGCGACGGCGAGTCTCGCCGGACCCACCGAGCGCCAGTGGGTGACGGGGTGTGGCCACGTCATCACGGTGGACTATTGCCGCGACGTGGTGGCGAACCTGGTCCTCGACTTCCTCGCGCGCCACGCCGACTGAGCACGTCGGCGTGGCGCGCGGTGTGGTGCGGTCAGCCCGAGACGCGCTCCACGATGTTCTCGCCCAGCTCCTTCACCGCATCGACGCCATGCGAGACCGCCGTCTGCGCCTGCTCAACGACACCGGTCGCGACGCGCTTCACCCGATCGAGCGGTGACGTCTTGCGGCGGCCGCCCGAGCGCTTGGCCGTCGACCGCTTCACCGATGACTTCTTGGCTCCCTTCGTCGCGCCGCGCGAGGTCGCACCGCGCGCCGACGACTTCTTGGCTGCGCCCTTTCTCGCCGCTGCACCCTTCTTCGCGGCGCCCTTCTTGGCCGCACCCTTGCGCGCGCCGCCCTTCTTCGCCGACGAGCGTTTGGCGCCACGCTTGGCGCCACCGCGGCGTGCCGACGACTTCTTGGCTGCGCTTCGCTTGCTGCCGCCCTTCTTCTTCGTTGCCATCGCTGCGTCTCCTCTGCCGGTTGGTGGCTCTCGGTGCTGCGCGAGATCGTGGCCGTGTGCGCAAGATTCGGGCGCATGGTCGCGTCCGTCGCTCCTGCTGCCACGAGTGATGCAACTGCGTACGTCGTGTGACCGCGTGACGCCGCCGCGCGAATTGCCCGCGCGTCACCGCGTCACAGCGTACGTCCGAGCGGTGAGCGTCGCCGACGATGCGAAACTGCGACGACAGGAACATGGAGTCTGGCGCCGCAACCGGCCAGCGGTACGACGATGCGGCGTGCGTCGCCGACGCTTGCCGGCCGAAGCGTGGCGGCGCACCATTGGGGGATGCCGCCGCTGAACCTCACGCAGCTCGCCATCGGGGAGCGCGTCCAGCACGAGCTGCTCGTCGTCGATCGGGTGGAGAAGACCCAGGGCAACGGCGATCCGTTCGTGCTCCTCACACTCGGCAACGCCTCCGGCTCGATCGGTGTGGCGCCGATCTGGTCGAATCAGCGCGAGTGGGCCGACGGCGCCGACCGCGGGCGGGTGGTGCAGGCGATCGGACAGGTGGGACTCTACCAGAAGACGGGGAAGCGGCAGATCCATCTCGCCGGTCCACTGCGGGTCCTGCCGACGGAGCAGGTGGATCTGCACGCGTTCCTGCCACGCATCGCCGGGGGCACGACGAGGCTGTGGGACTGGATCGACCGGCGTCGCGCCGAGATCACCACACCCGCCGTCCGGAGGGTGGTGGACCTCTTCTATGCGGACGACGACTTCCGCCTGCAGCTGGAGCATACCCCCGGCTCCGTGAATGGCCATCACGCGAAGCTGGGCGGCCTGCTGCTCCATCTCTTCGAGGTCACCTCGATCGCCAGAAACATGGCCAGGACGATGAACGCGAACGCGGACCTCGTCGTGGCCGGCGCGCTGCTGCACGACGTCGGCAAGGTCGAGGCGTACGAGATCGACGGTGGCGGCTTCGGCTACACGCCGCACGGGCTCCTGCTCGGCCACGTGGTCCTCGGATGTCTCATGCTCGAGCGCCGGCGCACCGCGGCGGGACGCGCGATCTGCAGCGACGGACAGCTGCTCGACCTGCAGCACATGATCCTCTCCCATCACGGCTCGCTGGAGCTCGGAAGCCCGGTCCAGCCGATGACGGCCGAAGCGGAGATCGTGCACTGGGCCGACGAGGCGAGCGCCAAGGCGAACGACATGATCGAGTCGCTCGAGGACTCCGAGCTGTTCGCGCCGGGGAAGGAAGTGTCGGACAAGCGGCCATGGCGGGTGGGCCGTCGCATCTGGCGTCGTCCCGACGGCACCTGGCTGGGCTAGCGCCGTTCTCGCGTCGTCATGCGCGAGGGCTCGCCCGCCCGAGGCGCACGCTCCGGGGGCCAGGGATGCTTCCTCGAGTACGGGGTGCCGAACACGGCGGCGAGCGCTACCGAGGGGTCCTCGCTCCGCACGACGACATCGAGCGAATCACCCGACCGCAGCACCCGCGAGAAGTCGCGATACCGCCCGTACGAGTGAAAGAACCCGGACGGGCCCGGCCGCGTGACGCGGCCGAGCAGGATGTCGATGACGCCGATCTGATGGAACGCGTAGAATGAGTTCAGCGTCTGGAACCTGGGGAGATCGCTCTCGATGACGCCGCGCGGCAGGAGGCCGTGCTTGCCCCACTGCACGTCGACGGCTGGCGTGCCGCGACCCCGCCAGTCGGCGTGCAACACCTTGCCGTGCCAGTACGTCCACATGTCAGTGGGCGCGCCGCCAGGGTCGTAGCCGACCCAGACGATCTCCTCGTCGGTGGGCACGGTGAAGGGGATCCAGGCGCCGTGGACATCGTCCTTCCAGAGCAGGTGGTAACCGATAATCGGCCGTGTTGGGTGGACGACGGCGACGGCGCGCACGAGAGGGAACCATTCGTCGCGCTGGAGGTATAGAAGTGGCGCGAGTCTATGCGCGAGCCTGGCGACGCTGTCCGTCTCGGAGAGCGCGCCAACCACGGTCAATGGCCGTGGTGGAAGATGCGCCCGTGGCCCGCAGGCGCAGAGGATTCCGAGGCCGACACAGAGGGCGGCGCGCAAATCAGTTCGCAAGACGATGCCCCACTGTGCTTTAGGCGCTTTGAGGGTTACTATTCGTCAGGGCGGCCCGGCGCCTGGATCACCGGGTGGTTCGAACACCTTCTGGAGGGCCAATGCGCAAGCCGCGCCCGGCTACGTATAACCCAGTGCAAGCGCTCCACTTGATCGCCAACGATCGGAACGGTTCCCCGCTGAGCTGTCCGTCGTGCTCTGGGCAAATCGAACGAACTCCTGACGATTTCCCGCCGCCGCCGCGCTCGCAGGTCACACTGCAGTGCCGTGCATGCGGCCGTGTCGCACGCTACATCGCTGGCGCCGCGTAACAGCCTGGACTGTCAGGGATACCGACACGCAGCACCACCTACCGCGAAACGGGGCCGAATTCGGCCCCGTTCTCGCGTTTTATGGACGGTGTGCGCGACTGCAACTCCTCGTGTGCACAAAACTTGCCCGATTCGGGGATACGTCCCGCCCCGAGGGCCGGTAGTTCGGCGCGACGGGGCATCACAGGGATCACGTGGGACGAGCGGCGGCCGGCGACCGGCCCATCCCCTCGCACGCGCGATCAGGCTCCATAGCTCGGTACGAGGTACGGTTCATGGCTCGCATCAATGGAACGGTGAAGTGGTTCAACGACGCGAAGGGTTTCGGTTTCATCTCGCGTGAGGGAGGTCCTGACGTCTTCGTGCACTTCAGCGCCATCCAGGGGAACGGATTCAAATCGCTCGCCGAAGGAGACAAGGTCGAGTTCGAGATCGTGCAGGGTCAGAAGGGGCCGCAAGCGGCCGACGTGACCAAGACCAGCTGATCGCACTCGAGCGCTCACGGCGAGCCGCTCTCACCCGATCTCGACGAACGCCCGGGCATTCGCCCGGGCGTTCGCGTCTTCACCACCACGCGTGTCCGTCCGCGTGAACCGGACGCGTGCGATCGGCACCCGTCTTGCCGATCGTTGGCGACCGTGTCCAGCGCGCGTGCGTCGCTCCCTGAGCCGATGTACGCCACCCTCGGTCACGCGCTCCCGCGCGGTGGCGGGTGGACGTACGAGCCGAAATACGACGGCATGCGCGTGCTGGCCGAGATCTCGGCGCGGCGCGTGCGCCTGGTGACGCGCAACGGCAAGGAGAAGCAGGCGCAGTTTCCCGAGGTCGTCGCGGCGCTTCGATCCTTCGCCGCTCACATCGGCCACAGTGCCGTGCTCGATGGCGAAGTCGTCGCGCGCCGCCGGCGATCGCGGTCCAACGCGCCGCCGGCGAGCGAGTTCCAGCCGCTGCAAGCGCGCATGCACCTCAAGGACGCGCGCGAGATCGCGCGGCTGTCCGTGGAAGCGCCCGCGACGCTCGTCGTGTTCGACCTCCTGCGTGACGGCCGCGCGGCGCTGACGGCGCGCCCGTGGAGCGAGCGGCGGGCGCGCCTCGAAACGCTGTTCGCCGCCGCGCCGGAGGATCGGGCGCTGCGCCTCGGCGATACGAGCGCGCGCGGCGCCACGATGCTCGCCCGGGCGCGCCGCGCCGGCTGGGAGGGAATCATCGCGAAGCGCACCGACGCCCGATACCGGCCGGGTGCGCGCTCCGACGACTGGCTCAAGCTCAAGCTCCAGTTTCGCGCGGAGTTCGTCGTCGGCGGATTCACCGAGCCGCGCCGGTCGCGTCCCCACCTCGGCGCGCTGCTGTTGGGAGCGCACGACGCTTCGGGCCGATTGATCTACGTCGGCCACATGGGTGGCGGCTTCAACCGCGAAGGGCTTCGGGCGATGCGCGCGCGTCTGGACAAGATCGAGCGACGTACATCACCGTTCGACGTCGCGCCACGCACCAACGAACCGGCGCACTGGGTGGCGCCGAAGCTGGTCGTGGAGATCAAGTTCGCCGAGTGGACGTCCGATGGGCGGTTGCGGCAGCCGATCTTCCTCGGCGTGCGTGACGACAAGGCGGCGCGCGACGTGACGATCGAGGGTGTGAGCATGCAGCGGTGGGGCACGGGCGAGATCGCGAATGACGCCGCGTAAGCGGGTCGAGGACTTCAGCGGCGTCGAGGCGCAACTGCGCGCGCTCGAACGCGGCGACGGCGAGGGAACGCTCACGTTCGCCGACGGCGCGACGCTGAACGTGTCGAGCCTCTCGAAGCCGTTCTTCCCGAAGCCGGGAATCACGAAGGGTGGCCTCATGCGCTACTACACGCGCGTCGGCCCCTATCTCCTGCCGGAGATCGAGGGGCGTGCACTGGTCCTGAAGCGATACCCCGACGGCGTGGCCGGCTCGATGTTCTTCCAGCAGAACGCCGGTGAGCACGTACCCGATGCCGTGCGCGTCGCCACCCTGGACACCGTGGAGCTGGGCGCCAAGCCGCGCATCATCGGCGGCGACCTCGCCACGCTGCTCTACACCGTGCAGCTGGGCGCGATCGAAGTGCACCCGTGGCTCTCGCGCATCGCGGACGTCGATGCGCCAGACCGTTGTCTGATCGATCTCGACCCGGGCGACGACGTGCCGTTCGGCGACGTCGCGGCGCTGGCGCGCGAGGTCGTGCGCCTCGCCGAAGTATGCGGACTCTCCGTGGCACTGAAGACCTCGGGCGCGAGTGGCATCCACATCGTGCTGCCGCTCCCGCCACGCACGAGCTACGAGACCTCGGCCGACCTCGCGCTGCGGCTGGCGGAAGCGGTCGTCGCGGCGAATCCCGAGACAGCGACGGTGGAGCGTGGCGTGAAGGCCCGTCCGAAGAGGAGCATCTACATCGACGCGTTGCAGAATGCGCGCGGCAAGAGCATGGCGGCGCCGTACAGCGTCCGGGCGCGGCCCGCGGCGTCGGTGTCGGCACCGCTGCGCCCCCGCGAGCTGAGTGGCCGGCTCCGCATCGATGCGTTCACGGTCGGCACCATCCCCGCGCGCCTGGCGCGCACGGGAGACCTGTGGGGCGACGCGATCGCCACGCGTCCCACGGCGCGCACGCTGGCGCGAGCCATGGCGGCATTGCAGGACGCGTCGGCGGCGCCCCCGCCGCGACGCGGCAGCAGCGGACGCAGGAGTGCAGGAGGCAAACATGCTGGACCAGCACCAGGACGCCGCGCACGGAGCGCATGAGGGTGCGCGAGGCACGCCGCTCTACCGGCGGCAGATGCCGGGCGGTGGCTACGTGGAAGTGGAGCTCGATGCGCCGTCAGGCGAAGCGGCGCCTGAAGGTCAGGGCATGCCGATCCGCGGACGGGTCGTGATGGAGCGGCGGGCGGATCCCGGACGTCGCAGCGGGCACCAGGCTCCCGTGGTGGCGGAACTGGCCGGCGACGACCGCGACGAGCTGATGGCGGATCTCTTCCGGTTGGCGCGGGACAACGCCGCGTTGGCGCGCAGTCTGATGCGGATGTACGGCAGCCGCGAACGGGCGGACTGAGAGCAGGACCGCTCAGCCGCCTGCGGCGCGAAGCGGAATCTCGATCTGCGGCTCGTCGTCGGCGCGGTTGGTCGTACCCGGCGCGCCTGCCTCGCCGCGCGCAGCGGGGCGAGCGCCTAGGAGATGCAGCGTCTGATGGTAGAAGTGAAGCGTCTGCACGGGTGCCCGCAGACTCTCCGGTCCGGCGCGAGCGATGGCGTAGCCTTCCTCGCGCACGCGGCGCGGGAGGGCGCGCGCGAGCGGATGCCGAAGCAGGCGCCGAATCTCGGTGCCGTTCCGGGCCAGGAGGGCCGCGCACAGGCTATCCAGGTAGTCGAGCATCCGCCGCTCCGCATTCGACCTAAATAACATATTGCTACTAATGTGCCAGAAAGCAAGCCCTGGCGCAGCGCCGAGCCGCCACGATCCAGTATCGGAAGGGGTCAGCCGTCAGTGAACAGGTCGAACCGCACGCCTCGGCGGGCCCCCCGGCGCCGGCGCGGGGCGTAGCGGAACAGCTGAGCGGGCCGGCCGCGTCCCTCCCCGCGCCATTCGTCGGTCGGCTCGACGAGGTAGCTCGCCTGGAGGGCGCGCCGGAAGCTGGCCTTGTGGAGGCGTCGTCCGAGGAGCAGCTCGTAGATCGCCTGCAGCTCGCTCAGCGTGAACGTCGGAGGCAGAAGCCGGAACGCGAGCGGCGACTGATCGACGCGTTGGCGGACGACGGTCGTGGCGCGATCGACGATGGCGCGATGGCGCGGCGACAGAGGCGGCAATGCGGCGAGCGAGAACCATTCAGCCCCCGCGACGAGCGCCGCCTCCGCGTGCGGCGTCAGGGCGACGAGGCCGACGGAGACGTCCGCATCGCCCGGGTGGCGCCGCGCATCCGCGAATGCGCCCACCTGCTCGAGGAGCGCCGGCGTTGCACCAAGCGCTGCTTCGGTAATGCGTGCGGCGGCGTCCTCGAGTCCCTCGCCCGGAAGCGGTGCATCCCAGGGAAGCGACCATCGCTCGCGACCGCCCGACGCAGCACGCACCAGCAGGGCCGCGAGCGTGTCCGCCTGCGGCGAGAGCACCACCACGTCGACCGCCAGCGTCGTCTTGCGCACGGCGGGCTTCACGGGGTGAGACGGGCGCTCGCGCATGAGGCGCGAATTAGTAACAAAGAGTCACTAATGTCAAGAGCGCGCGATCCGCGGCGACCGAATTGGTAACAATCCGACGTGAATTCAGTCGCGCCGCGTGATGCGTGATATACGTCGTCCCGACAGAACCGTCAACGGACGAGGTGGCCGATGCCGCGTGCTCGGTGCATCGACGAGTGACACCACGAAGCGCCGTGCTCCGTCCGAAGTGCTCCCGCGCAAGAAACGGACTGCCGGGCGACGTCCGGCGCGGACGCCGCGCGCTAGGGAACAGGCGCGGCCGACGAAGCGCTTGCGGCGCGCGCCTCGCGTCGCAGTCCTGCGCCGTACGGCGCGACTGACGGGATGGTGATCGGTAACTGCCCACTGATCGGCGCCAGACCGAGCAGCGCCCGCGCGGCGGCGCGCTGCATGAGCGGCGATCCACCCCATGCGATGAGATAGCTCGAGACGGGGGGCAGATCCTGCGCGATGTAGGGATTGCTGAACGTGGCGAGCACCACGCGCGTCCCCGCCTTCTGCAAGCCGTTGAGCAGGTCGGCCATCCCTTCGGGTGCGGCGAGGCGCGAGGTCGACGAGCTCGCCCCGAAGTACGACGAGACGATCACGACGTCGGCTCCCTGCGCGCCGCGCAGCGCGTTCTCGACGAGCGCGGGCAGCAGGCGTGGCTGGGGCGTGGCGATGTACTGCGCGTTCTCGCCAGGCTTTGCGGCGGCGGCCGCGGTGGCGTCGAACACCTGCTCGGTGGTGAGCGAGATCGAGCGCAGCGCCGGAAAGACGCGTGCGAGCTCCGCGTTGAAGGTGACGCCGGCGCCGAGATCGGTGCGTGGGGCGATCGTCACGCTGACGACGCGAGCCGTACCCGGCAGCCCGCCGAACGGCACGACGCCGAGCGAATCCTTCACGAGCGTGATGGCCCGTTCGGCCGCGAGGCGCGCGTTGGCCACGTTGGTGCTGTCGCCGACGACGGTGCGCATGGCCTGGACGTCGGTGAACCGCTGGCGTGCGAGCCCCATCTCCTGCTTGGCCTGGAGGAGCTTGCGCACCGATTCGTCGATCCGCGACTCCGGAAACTTCCCCAGGCGCACGCCGTCGACGATCGCACTGATCGCCCCCGGGATGTCGGTCGGCATCAGCAGCACGTCGTTGCCCGCGATGACGGCCCGCTGCGTCACCTCGGCCATGGTCATCTTGCCGAGCACGCCGTTCATGTCGAGCGCGTCGGTGACCAACAGGCCGTGGAAGCCGAGCCGTCCGCGCAGCAGATCGGTCATGATGCGCGGGTTGAGCGTGGCGGGGAGCGACGACGTGTCGAGGCCCGGCAGCTGCCCGTGAAAGGTCATGATCCCGCGCACCCCGGCCTTCACGGCGGCGCGGAAGGGCACGAGCTCGACGCTGTCGAGCCGCGCGGCCGAACCGGCGACGCGCGCGAGCTCGAGATGCGAGTTCTGCTCGGTGTCGCCGTGTCCGGGAAAGTGCTTGCCCGTAGCGAGCATCCCGTTCTCCTGGATGCCGCGCACGAGGGCGGCGCCGAGCTGCGCGACGAGCTGAGGATTCTCGCCGAAGGACCGGAGGCTGATGACCGGATTCTTCGGGTTGTTGTTGACGTCGAGCACCGGCGCGAACGCCATGTGGATGCCGAGCGCGCGCCCTTCGAGCGCCGTGGCGCGACCCATCTGGTACGCGAACGCCGTGTCGCGAGTGGCGCCGATCCCCATCTGGTAGGGGAAGTAAGTAGCCCCGCCGAGATCGATCGCGTTCGGGAGGAAGTAACCGCCTCGAGCGCGAAATGCCGCGCCGGTCTCGAGGTCGGCGCCGACGAGCAATGGCAGTGTGCTGACTTTCTGAAGCGCGTTGAGCTTGCTGGCGATCTCCGTGGGCGAGCCGACGGAGATGATGATTCCGCCCAGATGCTGCTCGCGAACGAGCCGTTCGACGCGTTGGTAGGTCGGGTCGTCGGCGGCCGTGTAGTCGCCGAGCACCCAGGGCCACACCATCTGTGCGGCCTTGTCGCGCAACGAGAGGGTGGCGAGCACCGAGTCGGCCCACCCCTTTCCGTCGCGGCCGGTCGTGACGGTGTTGGGGGTGGCGGGCGGGGCGTGAGTCGCCGTGGCGCAGGCGGACAGGAAAGCCGCGGCGGCGACGAGCGCCGAGCGCGCCACGCGGGCTACCATGTGATGGTGCCCTTCTTCGACGTGTCCACGTCCTCCTCGTGCCCGCTCTTGAAGAGGAACGCTTCCATGTTCTTGGTGAGGAAGCTCCGCGCCTGCGGATCCATGACGTTCAGGCCGTAATGGTTGATCAGCATGGTCTGCTGCTTCACCCACTGGCCCCAGCACTCCTGACAGAGGCTCTCGACGATGCGCGCGCCGATCGGGCCAGGAAATGGCGGCCGCTCGAAGCCGGCGCGCGTCTGACCACAGCGTACGCAAGTGACGGTGCTAGGCATGAGACCTCACGTGAAGGCAGTGTGCCAAATCTATACCGAAACGGCCGTAAACAGTTCACGGTTGTCGGTTTACGTCAGCGAGCAGGAACAGCAGAAAGGGCACACCGGCGTTTTGCAGGTGTGCCCTTCCGAAAACCAATCACCCGTCGAACCAAACAACCGCAGCGGTCAGGCTGCCGCGTCCACCGCGTGCTCGTCATGGCGCAGGGCAGCGGAGCCGTAGTTTCGCGCATACTCGACCTTGGCCAGGCCGAACGCCTGGAGCGTGCGAATGTAGGCCCAGCCGATGTCGAACTCGAACCACTTGGCCTTGAACTTGGCGCTCTTCGGATCGGCGTGATGGTTGTTGTGCAGCTCCTCACCGCCGAGCCAGATGGCGATGGGCGAGATGTTCCGGCTCTCGTCCTTCACCTCGAAGTTGCGATAGCCGAGCGCGTGGCCGATTCCGTTGATGACGCCGGCGGCCCACAGCGGGATCCAGATCATCTGGACGCCCCACACGGCCGGGCCGACGAAGAAGCCGAACAGATAGATGTCGATCGCGAGCATCACGAGGATGCCGGTCCAATTGAGCGGCGTGAGAAGGTGTCGTTCGATCCAGTCGTTCGGCGTGCCCTTGCCGTACTTCTCGAGCATGCCGGGCTGGCGCACCGCCTTGCGGTAGTAGAACGCGCCCTTGAGCAGGATCTCACGCAACCCCTCGACGAGCGGCGAATGCGGATCGCCTTCGCGGTCGGCGAACGCGTGGTGCTTCCGATGGCAAGCGACCCACTCCTTGGTGACGATCGCCGTCGTGAGCCACAGCCAGATGCGCATCGGCAGCGCGGCGATGGCGTGAAGGCGCACGCCGCGATGGGTCTGCGCGCGATGGAGGAAGAGCGTCACGCACACGTTGGTGAGATGCCCCGCGATCACTACGAAGAGCACCGGAATCCACCACCGGCTCGCCCAAGCGCCAAACTCTGGCATTTGCTGACTCCACTGACTTGTAAAAACGAATTCCAATTCCGGGGCGGGGCCACGCGCCTGACCCGGACGGGGACAAATGGCTCCGAATGTCTCACGAGACATCCGGAGCCACCACGAACATCATGACGCAGTCACGAAATCTAACGGCCGACGACCCGGACAGCCATCGGGCAACCTCCCGGCACCGTTTCAACAAGCTCAGCCGCCGACAGAATTGCATGCATCGCGCGGCTCGTACACATCACGGCAACGGCCGGCCACCGATCTCGCCGCTCAATCCCCCCGAGGTCGCCGCCGGCGACGCGGCGACTGGAACAGGCGTTCCCCACGCATCGTTCGTCGCGTTCCAGTCCGGAACGATCCCCTCCGGCCAGAGCCGCGCGCCGATGACGGCCGTCTTGACGGTGACGACGGCCTCGATGCGCTCGCCCTGCGACCACACCTCGACGGGCATCGCGACATCCTGCGTGGTGTTGTCCCGGAAGAGGAGCCGCAGCCGAATCGGAAATGGCACCGGCGTGTACCGGCGCAGGGCGATCACCGCCGTGTTCTGTCCCTGCTGCTGCCGCATCGACACGTTGTCGATACCGATGTCGAGCACGTCGGTCGAATACCAGAACGAGCGCCAGTACCAACCGAGGTCCATGCCGGACACGTTCTCGATCGTGCGGAAGAAATCGCCCGGCGACGGGTGCTTGAACGCCCAGCGCTGCGTGTACTCGCGGAACGCCCGATCGAACGTCGCGCGGCCGACGACGTTGTCGCGGAGCGCGAGGAGCACCACGGCCGGCTTGCGGTAGCCGAGTGCACCGAGCGCCCGTGCGGCGATGCGATCGGGCGGCGTCATGAGCGGTGCGTCGATGCGATTCTCCACCGTCTGACGCCAGTTGTTCACGTAGCCGGGGTACGGCGACGTGCCGGGCGTGCGCCGCTCGAGCGCGAAGGCGTTGAGGTAGGTGTTGAAGCCCTCGTCCTGCCAGGCGTACCGGCGCTCGTTGGATCCGACGATCATCGGGAACCACTCGTGCCCGTGCTCGTGGTTCACGGTCCCGAAGATCGACTTGGGGTCGTCCTTGGGGTCACCATAGTGCACCATCACGAACATCGGGTACTCCATGCCGCCGACGGTTCCCGCCACCGACGTCGCCTGCGGGTAGGGATACTTGTAGAAGAGCTCCGAGTAGTTTCTGATCGTCCACGCCGTCTGCTCGGCGGCCTGCTCCCACGCCTTGCCGGCCTTGGCGATCTGATAGTAGGCCTGCGCGAGCACGCCGTTGGCATTCACGGCGTCCCACCGGAAGTCCGGGGCGCCGGCCCACGCGACGTCGCGCACGTTCTGCGCGCGGAAGCGCCAGGTGCGCGTACCGGAGGTCGGTGTGGCGCGGGCCTCGTCGTCGGTGATGATGGCGACGGTGGAATCGGAGCGCGATGCGCGAGCGAGCCGTTCGCGTTGTACGGTCGTGAGCACCTCGGCGGCGTTCTGCAGCACGCCGCTGCCCGCGATCGTGTAGCCGGCCGGCGCGGTGATGCTGTAGTCGATGTCGCCGTACTCGAGATAGAACTCGCCTTGCCCGAAGTACGGATCGGTGTTCCATCCGCGGATGTCGTCGTAGACGGCCATGCGCGGGTACCACTGCGCGATCTCGTACAACGTGCCGTCGCGGCCCATGCGGTCCGAGCCATGCTCCGGAACACGGAACGCGTAGCTCATCGTGACGGTGAGCCGTCCACCCTTCGGCGGGATCGGCTGCTCGAGATCGATGCGCCCCATGGTGTCATCGACGTGCATCGACGCGGGGCGACCATTGACCTGCAGCGCTTCGATGTCGTACCCGCCCTGAAAGCCGCGCACGCCCCAGCGCGAATCGGCGGGGAAGAGCATCGAGCCCTTGCTACCCGGCCGGTAGAGATTCTGATCGAGCTGCAACCAGACGAAGCGCAGCGTATCGGGCGAGTTGTTGGTGTAGCGGATCGTCACCGTGCCGGCGACACGTTGCTCGGTGGTGTCGAGCGAGACGGCGATGGTGTAGTCGGCGCGCTGCTGCCAGTAGTCCGGGCCTGGCGCGCCGGACGCGGAGCGCGTCCCGTTGGGGCCCGGCCACTCCATCCGGTCGACGCGGGCGAGGGCGTCGGTGTCGACGGTCCGTGGACGCCCGCCGCTCCCCGCGGCCGTCGCGGGCGGGACGGCGGCAGGGGCCGGCCCGGCGGCAGCGCGCGTGGTATCGACGCGGATGGGGGTCAATACCTGGGGCCGCTGCGCGGCGCACGCAGCGAGCACAGCGAGGGCGATCGCGAGAGAGATGGAGCGTGTCACGACGAGCGATTGGTGAAAGTGTGCGGGCTGGCGACGCCGTGCGTAGAGGACACGTCGTCGGTGGCGTCCCCTCTCCAACCTGGCGCGCGGAAGCACCGCAACGAAAATACCGCCTGTCGTGCGCGCCCTTGCCCAACGCGAAGGGGGTCCCTAGCGTCACCCTAGATGAAAGACCGTACGACGAGCCTGCCGACGCAACCCGCGGCCATCGAGCTTCCGCCAGTCCGGCCGGGTCGCGGCACGCGACGCGACGCGACGCGCGCCACCAGTGCGGGCACGCGCCGGCTCGCCGAGCGCGACGACGACGACCGGATCGATTTCCGTCGCGGATTTCCGAGACGCCTGACCGTCAGCGCGCTCGGCGTGGGCACCTACCTCGGTGACTGTACCGACGCGGACGACATCGGCTATGCGGAGACGCTGCACGCCGCGGTCGCCGATGGCGTGAACCTGATCGACACGGCGAGCAACTACCGCTGCCAGCGATCGGAGCGTGTGGTCGGTCGAACACTCGAGTCGATGATCGCCGCGGGCGCGGTGAGGCGCGACGAGCTGGTGGTCTGCACGAAGGGCGGCTACGTCGCGCTGGACGGCACGCCGCCCGCGTCGCGCGAGCAGTACCAGGCGTGGCTCGATCAGACGCTCGTCGGGCCCGGCGTCGTGCGGCGCGACGATCTGGTGCGCGCCGGACACTCGATCGCGCCATCGTTCCTCGACCACCAGCTCGCCCAGAGCCGCGCCAACCTCCGGCTCGAGTCGATCGATCTCTACTACGTGCACAATCCGGAGGAGCAACTGCTCGGCGTGGATCGCGCGACGTTTCGCACGAGACTGCGGGCAGCGTTCACGCTCCTCGAGGAGCGCGCCGAGCGCGGCGAGATCGGCGGCTATGGGTGCGCGACGTGGCTCGGGCTGCGCGTGGGCCCGGAGCACCGGCAGCATCTCACGCTCGCGGAGCTCGTCACGGTGGCCCGCGAGATCGCGGGCGCGACGCATCACTTCCGCGCCGTCCAGCTGCCGGTGAGCCTGGCGATGCCGGAAGCGGCGCGCACCCCGACGCAGCCGCTCGGTCGCAGGCTCGTACCGCTGCTGGAAGCCGCCGAGGCACTGGGCGTGGCGGTGGTGGCGAGCGCGCCGTTGATGCAGGGACGGCTCGCGTCCGGACTTCCCGATGAGGTGCGCACGCTGTTCCCCGAGTGCACGACCGACGCGCAACGGGCGCTTCGATTCGCGTCGTCGTTGCCGGGGGTCTCGGCGGTGCTGGCCGGGATGCGTCGGCCGGCGCACCTGGCGGAGAACCTCGACGCGTGGCGCGCGCGCGCCTGAGTCACGCCGCCACGATATCGACGGGGTGCACCTCGGCCGACGTCCAGTCGGCCACCACGATGCGATGGGCGTTGGTGTCGGCGACGTACGCGCCGCGCGCACCGATGGCGATTCCTCCCGGCTCGTGGAGCCCACGCACCCAGGTCGTGACGCGCCGCCCCGCGCGATCGAGCCAGCGCAGCGAATCATTGTAGGAATCGCAGACGAGCACGCGCCCATCGGGCGCGACGGCGATGCCCTGCGGGTGCTGGAGGCGCACCGCATCGCCGACGCCGTCGACGTCGCCGAAGTCGAACAGGCCGGTCCCGACGATCGTGCGCACACCGCCCGCGGGGGCGAGATCCACCTCGCGGACGGCG
>Ga0207701_10001981_pt1 | contig 21229 bp, 20 predicted proteins | sample KBSSwiSSwithPhiX_FD_184294 | JGI IMG/M metagenome (GOLD analysis project Ga0207701, IMG submission 184294) | Switchgrass rhizosphere bulk soil microbial communities from Kellogg Biological Station, Michigan, USA, with PhiX - S5 (SPAdes) (version 2) | ecosystem: Environmental > Terrestrial >... | reverse complement strand
GTGCGCGGCAAGGTCAGCTTCGAGAACGCCAACCTCGAGGACTTCGTCCTCCTGCGCTCGAGCGGCACGCCGACCTTCCTCCTCGCCAACGCGGTCGACGACGACTTCATGCGCATCACGCACGTCATCCGCGGCGAGGACCACGTGAACGGCACGCCCAAGTACCTCCTCATCCGCGCCGCGCTCGGCCTCGCCGACCAACCGCAGTTCGCACACCTGCCTTTGCTGGTGAACGAAGGTCGCAAGAAGCTGTCGAAGCGGCGCGACGACGTGTCGGTCGCCGACTACAAGGACAAGGGCTACCTGCCCGAGGGCATCCTCACCTTTTCCAATCAAGCCGACTTCCGTGCCTGGCTCACAAAACATAGCCAAGCCGTAAACGGTATATGGTGCAATTACCGTCCAAAATATACAAGAACCTGGCTTGCCGGCGAGCTATACTAAACTCATACCGTAAGAAAAAGGAGAAAATCATGCGGAAAATAATTGTCCAAGAGTTTATTTCACTTGACGGCGTTATGCAAGGGCCCGGTGGTCCCGAAGAAGACAAAACCAACGGCTTTACGCTGGGCGGTTGGACTGCGCCGTACTTTACTGAGGCCGACGAAGCGGCTGCTGAGTTCATGAAGCGGTGGATGGAATCAACCGACATTTTGCTGGGCAAAAACACTTTTGAGTTGTTTGCCGAATACTGGCCAAAGCACGCCGAAATGTGGCCGGGCATTTTGGACGTCACCAAATATGTTGCCAGTACCAGTTTGAGCGACGACGACGTTGCAAACGCTGGTTGGCCAAACTCGAAGCGCGTTGCCAGCGTCGAAGACATCAAAAAACTTAAAGAAACCGAGGGCGGCGACATCAAGATCCACGGCAGCGCCAAATTGGCACAATCACTGTTTGAGCACGGCTTGGTCGACGAAATTTGCCTGATGACCTTCCCGGTTGTCCTTGGTAAGGGCAAACGCCTGTTTAACGAAAACAGCGTGCCTACCGCATTCAAAATGACCGATAGCCTGATTACCAAAAACGGCGTCACGTTTGCATATTACGAGCGTGACGGCGAGGTGAAGACTGGTACCATCGGGGCTTAGACGCTTCGGTCCGTTGCGGGATCATAAACGTCTGCTTAGTTTGTTGGGCATTTAGTCCGAACTGAACAAAACAAAACGCCACATTCGTGTGGCGTTTTGTTTTGCTGTTGTATTCTCGTTACTTACAATGTCGGGTCGTAGGCTAGCTCTCGCAAATCGATTACTGATTCTTCGCCGGTGAACATATTCCCCACAGTAAAAGCCAGGCCTTCTTCGTCCCAGCCCATGGCCGCAATATTTGCTTCCAAGGTGATTAGCCCTGCCTCGACAATATCTGCTTCGGCAAGTTTTTGTAGGTCATCTGGGCTAATGGACATGCCCGCCACCATTTCAACGACTTGCTGCCAGCGGTACCTAATTTCCTCTACATCTTCTGACCAATCAGGTGTTGCGGCAAGATCGCGGCACGCTTGTTGCGTGAGATCGCTGAGATTTCTCATATAAGTTTGATAATCAAACGCGTCCGGTGCGGTGAGTATATCACGCCAACCTTCCGGATAGCGCAAGGGGCGGGGTGTTTCTGGTGAACGTCGAAGATTCTCCACAATTCAATATTATACCTTATAGGCCCCGGAACATTTGCTATACTGGCCACATGAACACCTTCTACATAGTCCGCCATGGCGAGACCGAGAATAACCGTGCCAAGCGGCTGTCGGGTTGGATTGATACGGCGCTTACCGAAGACGGTTTGAAGCCTACGCAGAAAGTTATACAAAAACTGGCAAATACCCACATCGACGCAATGTATTCGAGCGATATGGGCCGTGCGTTTATTACGGCGTATATATTGGCCCGTGGGCTGGATTTTACCAAAGAAATTAAGCTGCTTTCCGGACTTAGAGAGGTAAATTATGGCGATGCGGCCAATATGCCGAGCGCCAAAGCCTACCAGTTGTATCCAAAACTCGATCGCGACACGCAATACACTCCGCCAAACGGCGAGTCGTTAGACCGCATGCAAAAGCGAGTATTCCAAACGATTGCTGATCTCAACACACAGCACAAGAATGCGGTGATCGTGCTCGTTTGTCATTCTGGCGTTATGGCTGCGCTTCGGGCGAGTCACATCGGCCAGGATTTTGGCGAGCACAATATCAGCGAGGCATATCCGCATGATTATGTCGGCAAGTTTACGTTTGACGACGGCGAAGTTACCTCGTGGGAAGTCGTCGGCTAGTGCTATCATAAAATTTATGAACCCACTTCAGCCTGAACAAATTAAGCTTGCCAAAAATCTGCTAAAAACGGTTCGGCATGCGGCGTTTGCCACGGTGAATGAAGACGGCACACCGCACAATTCGCCGCTCATGTTGATTTACAACGAAGATCTCACGAAGCTGTATGTCGGGTCGAACAGTGATTCGCTCCATGTAAAAAACCTCGTGCGAACAGGTGAGGCATTCGTGGTGCTGTTCGATTCCTTTACCAAAGGCCAGGGCGGTGTGTACATAACGGGTAGAAATGCTCACGAATGTCAGGACGAGGAGCTCCGTGAGGCTTTGCGCGTGCATAACATGGTTCGCGCTCGCCATGGGAGCGATCCTATCGACATAAGTTATTACCAAGATGCCAGACCTGCGCAACGGATGTACGGCATTGATATTGCCAAAATTGAGATTTATAGCGTTACGCGCAGTAACAACGGCCAGATCTTGAACGAAGCAAGAGTCGAGATTGTAGCTGAAACTCTCGCCTAATACGAATCAATATTGTATAATATACGAATGACTCAACCAAATCGTGCCCCTAAATTGTATGTTACCTCTGAATTTTTAGAAGAAGCGCGTGATGAAGGCGTTACGGGAGCTACCGCTCACGCGAGTGCTCATGACCTTATGAACCGAGCGAGCCAAGGCCGTTTGCGCGGGCTTTCGGTGAGCCGACTGCTCTTGCATACTTCTACCAAAATCGACGATGTGAAGCTAAAAGTGTATCGTGTAGTGCCACATGAAAGCGGTGTAACGCAATTCGAGGCAAGTAACCGCCCTGGAACACATCCGCATGCCTTTATCGAGAGCGGCATGCCCGAAGTTCACGCATTGGTTGTGCCGGTAAAAGAATTTGAACCAATGGCAGCTGCATGGTCACTGCACAACGCTGCTGCCCGGTATGCGGACGAGCTCGGCTTGCCTGCCGCGGGCGAAGAAGAATTACGCGCGCCAACCGAAGGTTTTGGCGTTGCAGGGCTCGACCAAGCGCTCGACTTCGGATTACAAATGCTCGGCGGTATGATTAGCCGGGCACAGCCAGAAGACCGGCGCGAGAGCCCAGAATCACTCGCCGCAAAGCTACGCGAGGGTATAAATCCAACCCTTGGGCGCGGTGTCGATGCAATTCGGGCGGTACAAGGGTTGCCCAACGATCCAAATGCAGCCGTCCCGCAACCCGCAATGACTCCGAACGAAATGGCGCAATTTGTCGAGCAACGCCCTCCGATCGTGTTTCACGAAAAGTAAGTATGCCAAAAGGCGGACAATATTCATTGAACATGTTAAGGAGACTATAGCGGCTTTCGATCTGCGTGTCTTTGAAAATCTCCAAACCTACCGAAAATCCCAGATCTAAGAAGCTTTTAACTATATCCTGTTATAGTCGGCTCCATGGCTAGAATTGCAGTATATGATAAGTTCTACCTTAAAGACCGTTCCCGTGACATAGTTAGCGAAGCGCTCCAAGATTCACCACATCAAGTTATTGCCAGAGCGTATCGCATCCGTGACGCTGTGGCCCAGATTCTGGACTTTAAAGACGGCCCACTAGAAGGTCGTCCGGACATTGTTATCCTTGGGCATCGTTTGAAAGATGAGGATGAGTACAAACACGCGCCCACAACCATATCCGAGCCCTGCATCATAAGGCGTAAGTGGTTAAGTAGGGACATTGAAGGTGCGCGTACTACTTTTTTGTTGCCACATCACGAAACCGGGCCTCATAAATACTATTTTCCTACGGTTGAAGGTGCACATCCACGACTACCCTCTAAAACTGCCCGGCAGTGGGAATCTTTGACGATTAACGTTGCGGCACCTGTGCTTTCCCGCCTGGTCGAAACGTACTTGCCCGACACGGTACGACTCGGCGTATCAAGCGAAATTATGTTTGATTCTGTTTTGCATCAAACCGTGCTGCGTCACCAAGATGATGCAGCGCAGCAAATGCAGGATTGCCTGCGGTGGTACGGGAACATTGCCGACAGGAATCGCGGCCAGCAAAGTGGCTAACGTCTGCTATCATTAAGCAATGCATTTTGATTATAAAGCGGCGCTTGGCATTATTGCGGTGATCGTAGCTTTTGCGAGTTATGTGCCGTATTTCCGTAACATGTTTGCCGGCCGCACGAAGCCACATGCATTCTCGTGGTTAGTGTGGGGTATTTTGAACGCCATAGCATTTGCCGGCCAAACGCACGACAAAGGCGGTGCGGGCTCCTGGTCGGTAGGCTTGACGGCGGCGGTGATGTTCTTTATTTTTGCCGTGTCACTGCGCTTAGGCGAAAAGGATATTCGCCCGTTTGATTGGTTTTGTTTGGTAACAGCGCTACTGTCGCTTATCCCGTGGTTGCTTACCAACGATCCACTCATCTCGGTCATTATAATTACGGTGATCGATGCGCTGGGTTTTGCGCCCACGGTGCGTAAAGCCTATCAAAAGCCAAGGCAGGAAACCGTTACCACATTCGTGATGAGCGTTATTAAGTACGGCCTTGTGGTAACGGCACTACAAAAATATACGCCGGTCACCCTGTTATTCCCGGTAGCGGTCGGCATTATGAACGCGCTGTTTGTGCTGATGCTTTTAGTGCGCCGAGCACAACTTAAAGCCACAATAAGCTCCTAGGCCCCATAGGCATTGTATAAATATAAAATATGGTATTATACACCGATGTTTTTGAGCGAAGCTAAAACGCGTTTTCGTGGCGAGGTGTTCGATTATGTGGTCGAACAAACACAAAACGCTTTACATGATCCGGTGGTAGTTGCAAAACTTGGCGGTCTTGCCTCGGAACTGCGCGTGCTTGCCGGTGATTTATTTTTACCGGATGTGCAACATGGTAGGATGGTGATTCCGCCATCGCAAAAGAACACGACAAACCCTGTTTTTCTGCCATTAACAGCTGGAGAAGCGCGGCGTGCCGGTACAATTTTAGGCTCAGCCTCGCAAGAACCGGTACGTACCTGGGACATCACAAAGCCAGTGCACTCAGAGCCATACGACATTACCATGGATTTTGACGATATTTGGGCCTACATGAAGGCCGGGCCAGAGGAGAAGCGCAAGCCACAAAAAGGCGCAAAAGGTGACCAGTCTTTGAAGCCGCTGGAAGATGATGCGGAAATGCGCCATTGGCTGTGCATACGCGGCAACCAATTCACCATAGGTCGCCCGATGATCATTATGGGCTTCGGTGTAATGATGGGTGGTGCAAAGTGGTCTGCGGGAATGTTGTCTCATGAGTTGGTTCATGTGGGCGATTTTCTGAGGGACGGACCGATTTATGGAGCGCAGCAATACCGAGCGGCGACCGAATATCGTGCATATCATGTAGATGATGTCATTGATGGCAAACAATGGTTCGATAAAACAAAAATACCTCACCGAGTCGAAGCCTTCCGCCGTGAACACGCCGATCCCATGCGCCCGTTTCATCCGACGCAAGCAATGATCGACGAAGCAGTTAAACTCGGTATCATATAAAATTGGCAAACGGTATATGGTACTATATACCGATGTTTTTGAGTAAGTTTGAGACACGCCGCCGAGTGCGGGCATTTGATGCTATCGTTGCGAAAACCGACCGTGCGCTGCGCCATCCAGAAGTCGTCGCCATGTTAGGCGATACGGCCACACAACTCGCAGACTTAAACCGCACTGTCTTTTTACCAGATCTACAGCATGGTGAGTTAGTAGTGCCGAAATCTCAGTTTGACACACCTCATGTGGCACTATTTCCGGCAAAGCGGTCACAGCTTACCAACGTAGCGCTAGGCAAGCTGGTCAATAAGATTAGTACGCAGCAAGTACTTCACTGGAAGGTAGAAGGCGCGATGCACGCCACGCCTTATGGCATAAGTAAGACATATGACGAGATACTAGATTATTATGACTCTGAGGATTCAGAAGAATCAGCGAGCCTTCCGGGACAAGAGGGTACTGCGCAGCCTAGCGCGGCTAAACATATCAGAACGAGACTTGGTATAACACAGCATTCTTTAGAGACGCCTGGCCCCGGACGGTTTACCTCAAGCAGACCGGTTATATGCATATGGGATGAACTGGCTAAAACGAGTGCGTGGGGTGCCAGTACCGCTGTTCACGAAGAAGTACATGCCTTTGACGCGATTAACTTTGCGCCGCTACTCGGTGATGATTTTGGCTTGGCAGCCGGAGAGTTTCGCGCCTATCACGTCGATGGTGTTGTTGAGAGGGTTTACGGTGGCGCAAAAGAGCTGAGTGAAGTCGAAGCCTTCCGCCGTGAACACGCCGATCCCATGCGCCCGTTTCATCCGACCCAGGCCATGGTAGACATGATGCGTGCCGAAGTGCGCATTTGATCAGCACACGCCAAGCTTTACCGCTTTGCTATAATTAAAATATGTTGAAAAAGATAATTGCTATTTTAGGTATCGTTGTCTTCTCTATTGCATTGTTTGCAAGCAACCGCGTGTATGCCGACAAAACGATCATTTTCCCGCTGATTGGCAATGGCCAGTTTTATGACGATTACACCGAAATTCATAACGGTGTGGTGCATAACGCCATCGATATTCTGGCGCCAAAAGGCACGCCCTTGGTGGCTGCGGCCAGTGGAACGATCGTGTATGTCAACTCCCCGCAACCAAGCTGGGGCTACAGCGTGGGCATCAAAGACGCCGACGGTTACGAGTACAACTACTTGCATATGAACGATGACAACCCCGGCACCAACGACGGGCAGGGCGGTGAAATGCATGCCTATGCGCCGGATATGAAAAAGGGAAATCGTGTAGAGGCCGGGCAGTTGCTCGGCTGGGTCGGTGATTCTGGGCACTCGAATGGCGTTTCGCATTTGCACTTTGAAATGTATCAGCCAAGTGGCGCGGTGATGAATCCGTACTCATATTTGCGTCAGGCACCGCACGCGCCGTCGCCCAGTTTGTATCCGCCGCTTGCCGGTGAAACATTGCCATATTGGGTGCAATACGGCGGGGGTCTTAACCTAGCTATGGGCGACATGAACGGTGACGGCGTTTCCGAAGTTGCGACTGCAGCCGGTGCAGGCGGTGGCCCGCACATCAAGACATTCGCCAATAACAACGCCTATTTGGGCGAATTTTTTGCCTACGACCAAGGCTTTAAAGGTGGCGTAGATATCGCGCTGGGTGATACCGATGGCGATGGTACCGACGAAATTATTACAGGGCCCGGCCCGGGCGGTGGCCCGTGGGTTCGCGTATTTAACCTGCAGGCGCAACTACTGAGCGAATTCGCGGCGTATGATCCTGGCTTTACGGGTGGCATCCACGTAGCTGCGGGTGACGTTGACGGCGATGGCAAAGCCGAAATCATTACCGGTCCACAAGCTGGCGGTGGCCCCTGGGTACGTGTTTTCAATGCGGCAAATGCACATTTGGAAAGTCAGTTTGCGGCATATGACCCGGGCTTTAAAGGCGGCATCGATGTTGCAGCAGGCAATACTACCGGCTCCACGGCCGATGAGATTATCACTGGTCCGGGTGCAGGCGGTGGCCCGTGGATTCGCGTATTCAATGCCGCAACCGGCCAATCCGTGCTCGACGCACAGGTGTACGATCAAACCTTCAAAGGCGGTGTTCGCGTAAGTGCCGGAAACGTGCGTTCGAGCTCGGCGACGGACGAGATCCTCACCATTCCCAATAGTTATGGCGAGTCACGCGTCCGCTTGCTGGCGAGCAACGGCGCAAATATTACCGACTACCCGTATCTTGAAACGTGGTGGCGCGGTTATTATGATGTAGCGGCTGGCAATGGAACTACGCGCGTGGCCACCGGCACAAATCGTCGCGCTTCAATGCGTAACGGCCCGAACTAAGCTCGCTCGTAATTCCACCTCGTACGTACTGTTTATGCGGCCGGTTTTTTGCTGAATGTCGCCGCAAACAGGTTGGCTTCGGCTTGCTCGGTACGGGTGCGTTGCGCCGAATTTTCGATGCGCTCGATGAGGTTGGTCAAAACGTTATTCCTTTGCACCACATCGCTTTTGATAATTGCGTGTTTTGCTCGCTTAGCGCGGTGAATAATCTGATTTGAAATTTCCGGCAGGGTGAACTCCCAAAAATGCCGTTCCATGAGCTCCATGAGCCGGGGCAGCTGTTTGGGACCAGGCATAATGTTCATGTCCGAAAGTATTTTTGCAACCACGTAACTTATGTGGCCCGCGGCAAGGTCTTCTTTCCAGTCGTGCAAGTCGTCGCTCAGTTGCTTGATAATCAAATAATCTTTGAAAGCGCGGGTGATGTGTCGCCCGGCATCTTCGTGCAAGGGAATTCCCGCTGCGGCCAGCACGCCGAGCACGGGCAGGCTATGGCTCAGCGAGCGCTCATACAACCAATGCAAATTGCCGTAATCCGGAATGCGGCCGATGTGAATGGTGCTGCCCTGAACCACAAACCAACAATGCGCTGTTTCCCAGGCGTTGGCGCTGTCGATTTTGTCGAATGTTTGGCGGACGAGTGTGGTGAAATCCGGATTATCGGGCACGGCGTTTTCAAACAAGTGAACAGCCGTGCGCATTGCAATATTGGCCGCAGGTAACAAATCGGCTTTGCCGTCGCCATCAAGCAAGTCGTCGTAAATGGTATAGGCGACCCAGGCGAATAAATTACCAGCACCGAGCGCTTGCAGCACGCTTCTCGTTGGCATAGGAAATGATGCGGAAAGTGCCGCGGAGAAGCGTGCTGCAAGCGGGCCGATCTCGCGTCCAGTATCGGCCTGATCGATGCGTTCGATGAGTAATTGTAAAGTTCGGCGTACCGGAACCCCGTGCGTGCGAACAATGGCTTCTGCCGCTCGCGTAACGGATCGGTAACTTGGCGGCTTTTTATGAGGAGTTTTGGCGGGAGCTGGCTTGAGGGTTACACTTCGGAGCAAAGCAATAGCATGAGCAGTCGAGAGTGCTCCGGCCCCGATAACACAGCTGTTATTGTACGGATCGCGGCAGATATACTCGCTGGGCCATGAGCCATCCTCGTGTTGTATGCGTAACAGTGCCATAATTTTTTTTGGTGAAGGACGCTCGGTTTGGGCGGAGAGAGCTTGCAAATGAGACAAAAGCGGCCAGTCGGCAAGGTAATACACGCTGTTGCCAATCGGTATGGTCTCTGCGAGATACGCGTTCAGTTTCGGCAAGGGCTTGGCCACGTGCCGCAAAAAGCGAGCTACCGCAAGATTTGTGGCAAGATCCGGCACTTTTTTGGGGTTCCGGGCGTTGTAGTAGGGGCCGCCTGGCACAGTCTCATTGTCCACCAAATGGCGAACGGCGTTTGCAATAATCATATTGTCGATGTGCTCGCCGGCATTCAAAAGCAGTGCCAATTCGTAACACAACAGATAGGTATCACTGTGCTGAAAATTGTCGGTATTTTGCTGTTGCAGATGCCGGGCAACCCATGGTATAAGTTGCTGGCTGATGCGCGAGGCCTGCGCGTCAGGCACAGACTGAAGGATATCCAATAACATAACGATCGGCAAAACATGGACGATGCCCGACTGAGCGGTAGGCAATCCCGCATGGGCGAGGCAACGCACTGGAAATGCGCCGTCTGTTTGTTGTTCAGTCTCTAGATACTTGAAAGCACGTTCGATTGCGCGCTCAATTTGAGGGGACGTGCTATTCATGACTCCCCGACGCCGGCAATGTTACGGTGAATATTGTTTCTTTCGGTTTACTGTGTAGTTTAACTTCGCCACGGAAATGATCTTCTACGATCTGTCGAACGATGAAGAGCCCAATGCCCATACCAGTGTTTTTAGTGCTATAAAATGGCTGGAAGATTGCTGCTTGTCTTTCTTGAGGGATGCCTCGTCCGTGATCTTCAACAGTGAGCATAATCATGCCATCTTTTTTAGTGATGGTGACGATAACTTCGCGAGGATCCGTAGTGGCGTTGTCGTAGGCATCGATGGCATTCGAAATAAGGTTCGCCATAATCTGACGAAAGCGATTTGAATCGCCATACAACATAATGCTATGTTTGCCTTGGGGAGTGACACGAGAGACCTGTACATGCGCCAGCTGTGCACGATGACGAAGAATTTTGATAACCTCTTGCACCTCGCGTGCAACATCAAACTTGGATTCTTCTACTTTGCCGTTCAGGTGGTTGTATGCCCAATGAACCATGTTGTCGATATATTCAACTTGCCGTTTTGCCCGTCCGAGCAACTTTGTTTGACTGCCTTTCTCCATGCCTTCAATGTCGAGGCTCAGCGTGGTGATGTGATTCGCAAGATCGTGCATAAGACTTGTACTAAACTGACCAAGCTGGGCGAATTGGTACAATTGCTGCATCTTTTCCATTTGCGCAGCCTGAAGTTCACGGGTACGTGCTTCAACTTTAGTTTCGAGTAGTTTCTTTTGTCGTTCCAACGCTGCTTCGGCGCGCAATGCTTGGTGCAGTGCCAGGTCGGTCTGCTTATTAAATAACCACGATGTTACTCCGAGCATTGAGAATATCAAGGTGTATCCTATGATATCTTTAAAACTCGAGGCTTGCTGTCGCCATGCCGTGTCGGGGTGTAGCGTACCGTGGGCAGTGCCGGTCTGTATCCACAGGATTATCAGGATGCTTAAGGTCATTGTGTACAAAGAATGTTTCGCGCCGAGCAACATACCTGCCAGTACAATAATGACAGCGAAAAGCAGAATGCTCATAGGCAAGCTGATACTCCATCTGATGGCTGAGCCAGTTGCTAGTAAACCGTACATGCCGAGCAATCCGCAAGCTGCCGCGTAATAGTGACCAGTTCGTGAAAGTATGTACGAGATACCGACAGCCGCTGCAGCCACGCTGATAGGAAGGATTCGTGTCAGGAAAAGCTCATTTTTGGTGATGATAAAAGTGGTGAGCAAAATCGTTATGCTGAGTAATAAAAATCCGAACGTTGCGAGCAAAAGCGCGTGGAGAACGAGCTTACGACGACTGAGATTGTCGTCTTGTTGGCGCGCGTTAGCAAATAGTTTGCCGAATGAATGGAGAGTGCCGGACATGAGTTACGTTTGTAGTAGGTGACTCAGTGAGAGTCACCCTTGTACATTCCTAGTCTTGTAAGTTACTTTTGTTCTTGGACGTTTGTTGTTTTTGTTTTAAAGCCACCACTGTCCTACAGTAACACTTTTGAGAAGTAATTTCTCTACTGCACGTTTACTGCGCGCTCGTTCGTCGGTTAGAATGGTCGTTATAACGCGGTCCATAGTGCCCTCCTCCTTATGGTTTGTTAATTCATTATGTCGTCTAGGACATAACCGATTCCATAGGCCGTCTTGATGAGCGGCACGTCAAATGGGCGGTCGATCTTATCACGCAAGTGCTTGATGTGCACGTCGACGGTGTTATGCCAGCCGTCTTTGCCTGATTCCCATACATGGTCAAATATCATAGCGCGAGTTACAGCGCGTCCGCTATTGCGCGCCAAATATTCCAAAATATCAAATTCTTTGCGGCGAAGGGTGACTTCTTTGCCGGCGCGTTCCACGCGACGACGGTCGATGTCAATCGTAAGGTCGCCAACCTTCAAAACAGTATTGTCATAAGTGTTCGGTAGGCGTCGCATAACGGCTCGAAGTCGGGCACGCAGCTCGGCCAAAGCGAATGGTTTTGCCAAATAGTCATCGGCGCCGATGTTGAGCAGTTCAACGCGGCTCTGTACGGTATTTACGCCAGTTAGAATAATAATGGGAGTTTTGATTCCCGCGTCACGGATCTGTTTACATACCTCACTACCGAGCTTGTCGGGTAGGCCGAGGTCTAATAAAATCGCGTCGCAATTTGAAATAGTTGCCTGGTGTAAACCTTCTTCGGCGGTGGATGCGGTGTCGATTACAAAATCTTTCCGCAAATGTTCTTTCAAACTACGTGTCAAAGCGCGATTATCGTCAATAATCAATAATTTCATTGCGCTCCCATTCCATGCACCCTCATGGTATCAAGAGGATGTTTAAATAGTCATTAACTTTCTATAAATGTACGGCGTCCTTATTCATTTTATAAGCTAGAGTCCCTTATGAATGTACGAATTCTCACTGCGGACAAAACCCTTCCGGGTTATGTGTACCCACGAATGGCCCCGGTGGAAAAGCAACTATAGGCGGTTCGCCGCGTTGCATCGCATCTAAAGCATGGTTCATCGTAAGGTACATATCGTCGAAAGCATTAGTCGCAAAGGTTTGCTGGCATATGATTTCACCTTTAGGACCGAGAAGCGTTTTGGCGGCGAGCGGTTGACCAAGCGTATTTGCTTGGGTCACAACAAGCGGCGTGGTGCCGTCCTCGAGCGGCGAGCCCTTCTTACCAATGCTCCCGCCGATCGCGTCTCGGGTATCATTGAGGGTGAGAGTGAGACTTCCCAAAGACTTTGTATCATTGAGGGAAGGTAGCGGCGGCCCGGTGAATAGTGAAACTTCGCGGACATCGTCGGCCGTCGGGCGGTCAAGTTGTTGCTGTGCGTGAGTATAGATTTCAAGCTCCCAGGTGTTTTGCGGACCAAAAGCTGCGTCAAAAACTTCATTGCGAAGCTTTTGGCGGGTGGCAGATCTTACTTTTTCAGGTGGTTGCACCAGAATAGCGACTGCTTTCTCGGCTACTTGGCGAAATCGTTTGATGATTGCATCGTTGCCTTGCGGTCGGGTTTCGGTTGAAGTAGGTGAAGGCGAGGGAGAAACCTCACCTCCGCCTCCGCCGGTACAACTGCTAAGGGCTAGGGCGGTGGCGGCGCCCAGAGCAATTGCTTTGGGGGCGCGTCGGGCACGGGTAATCTCGGTCATAGCGCTCCTTTTAGATTCTTATGTATGTAAAAGAATAATGAAATCTTACTATCCGCTTTTTTACAAGGGCCTAAGACGAAAATAGCGGAGGTGCAAGTCCGGTTCGCTCTGTTAATAGGTAATTCTTAAAATGCTCATAATTGACGTGAAAAATACGCCAGTTTACTATAAAGCTAATGGCTTTAGCAAAAACAGACACTGAATCTTGGGCGAAGGTACATGTCGATCCTGACGGCATTATTTTGCTCGAAATACACGGTGCGCCGTCGGTAACGATTATTCGAAAAATGCACGATGATGTGCTGCAAGTGGCAGAGCGCGTGGAAGCCCAAGGCAAGAAAGTTTTAATTTTGTGCACGGTGGCGCATATGCGCGCAAGCGATAGCTCGAGTGCTGAGCGAGCCGAAGCCAAGCGACTTTTCGCCGACGTTCCGAGTGATGCCTGGGCGATTGTGGGAAATTCACAGATCCTTACGCTGGCACTGTATCTAGCGCGTGTCGCGCGGCCCAGCCTAAAAGTGAAAGCGTTCAAGAACGCTCACCTTGCGCGGGCTTGGCTCAAAGGTCGAACTGCGCCGAAGGTGGTGCACTCGCCCATCGCGCTTGTTACCGGGATAGGCGTGATTGCGATTGGCTTACTCGGACTTTTAGGCTGGCAGCTTTCTAATCGCTATTTGCTGGGAATATCGCCCAACTTCCGGCCGATCAATCCAATGGCGGCTGTAGGCCTCTTGATCGCCGGTTGGGGGTTTATAGCGCACTGGCGGAATCGTATCGATTACGTACGATTTACCGGTGTTTTGGGGATGGTGCTGGGTATTATTGCTTTGCTGCCGTTACGGATTGATTACTGGCTGTATGGTGATCGCGTCACTGCCATAGGAGCTCACACGCATTTTGCTACCTCGGCGGCAATCTGTTTTATTGCACTGGGTTTGGTGGGTGTTACCATTCGTCGCAGTAATGGCATCGACCGGCTCGTGCAAGCTCTTGCCGCGATAGTGATCGGTGGCTTGGCACTGTTTAATATTTTTGGCCAGCTGTATGCCTACGATTTCATCTATAACATTGGCGGCGATTTCGTGATGGCGCTCAGCTTGGCGTTCGCATTTGTGATAGCAACAACGGGCTTGGTACTGCTGAGTTTATATCGGCAGATGGGGAACGTGCTGGCAAGTATTTCGAACATTGGCTGGCTCACTGCCGCCGCTTTTGTGTTTATTCAGTTTGCGACCTATGCGACATGGCACCAGAGCGACGCGCGCAATCGTAATGAGTCGAGATCGATGTTTCTTTCGCAGGCTGATAATCTCAATACTTCGGTGGCGAATCGCGTAAGTGCGTACATGACGGTGCTCCGCGGCTTTCGTGGTTTTTATGCGTCGAGTACTTTTGTGAACCAAGGCGAATTCCAGGGTTATTACAATTCGCTGGATCTGCAAAAAAATTATCCCGGTCTTCGCTCAATGGCGTACATTGCTGCTGTGCCAACCAAAGACTTAGCGACCTTCGCCAAGCAGCAACAGCAAGACCGAAGCCTTAACCCGGGCGGTAATCCTGACTTTAAAATCTCCTCGCAAACTAACTCGCCGGTGCACTTTATTGCGACTTACGTGAGCGATCAATCGGCGGCCACAGCTGCTCTGGGATTAGATCTGACTTCTATCCCCGGCCGCGAGCAGATCTATAACTCGGCGCTGCGATCGGGTGAAAGTTATGCGTCGGGTACTGTCATGTTCCGTGCCTCTAGCAAGGAGCCGGCCCAAGAAGGATTCTTCATCACGATTCCGGTACACAACGAAGGCGCTGCCGATAACGTCGGTGTGGTGAACGTCAACTTTAACTATAAAGATTTCTTCCCCACGCTATTTACTGCGCACAATTTGAATGAAAATCTCAACATTATCATGACCGATGCAAACGGGAAAACGGTCTTCAGTTCCAAACATAGCAAGGGTGACTTAGCCGCCTCAAAGACGTTTACGATTCCGGTGGCAACGAGCGCGCTGCACATGCGGGTGGAGGCTGCGAAAAACTTTGGTATTAGTTCCGGACAGGTGAAACTAACTCCGGCTATTTTGCTGATTGGGCAAATCATTGCCGGGCTTTTGGCGCTTATTTTTGTTTCGCAGTTGTTGGCGCGCCGCCAAGCTTTGGCTTTGGTAGACGAAATTACCAGTGATCTACAGAATGAAAGAAACAAGGTGGTGGAATTGCACCAAAAAGACGAAGCCATATTGAGCGGACTCGGCGAGGGATTGATCGTAATTAATAAACACGGCCGGGTTGATCGCATAAACGCTGCCGCCAGTCGAATGTTGGGCGTTTCCGAACAAGAAATAACTGGTAAAGAATTCACCAAAGCCTGGCATGCTGTTGATATGAATTTCCATGAAGTACCCGAAGAAAAACGGCCGATCACGCTGGCGCTGCAAAAAGGAAAAACAGTAGATACGCGGCTCTATTATGTGCGCAAAAACGGCGAACAATTCCCGGTCGAAATGAGTGTTGCGCCGGTGATCCTCAACGGTAAAGTGATTGCGGCGATTGAAGTATTCCGTGATATTACGCACGAACTCGAGCTCGACAAAGCCAAGAGCGAATTCGTCTCGCTCGCCAGCCACCAACTGCGCACGCCACTGAGCGCCATTAACTGGTATGCCGAGATGTTGCTTAATGGCGATGCTGGCAAGATTACCGAAGATCAGCGCGAATACTTGCGCGAAATTTTCGAAGGCAATCAGCGCATGATTGAGCTCGTGAATTCCTTGCTTGATGTGTCACGTTTGGAGCTCGGGCGCATGGCGAACGAACCCGCGCCAACCTCGCTGGTTGGACTGGTTGAGGACATCGAAAAAGAACTCAAGACCAGCATCATAGCCAAGAAACTCGACTTCGAAAAAGAGCTGCAAGCACGCCTCCCCGAAATAATGGCGGATCCCAAACAGCTCCGGATGGTGGTACAAAATCTACTCAGCAACGCGGTAAAATATACGGTTGATAAAGGCAAAGTCACGGTCGTACTGCGTAACGCTACGGCGCAAGACATCCAAATCGCCAAGTTGCACCCGGGCGGCAAATACCTATATTTCCATGTGGAAGACACAGGCTACGGTATTCCAAAAACCCAGCAACCGCACATTTTCGAGAAGCTTTTCCGTGCCGATAACGTACGTAAACTCGACGTAGAGGGTACGGGGCTCGGCCTGTATATTGTGAAACAGGTTGTTGAATCGATGGGCGGCCGTGTGTGGTTTGATTCGATGGAAAGCGTGGGCACAACATTCCATGTAGTACTACCCGTAGTGTCGCACGCAGCCAAGCGGGATAAGCCCAATAACGCATGATACAATGAGGATGAAAGAGGGAAAAATATGAGTACAGACGCCAAAAACATTAAGCGTGTATTAATTGTCGAAGACGAAAAACCGCTTTCGCACGCGCTTGAACTCAAATTAAAACACGAGGGTATCGAGACTGAAATCGCCAATAACGGCGAAGAATGCTTGGACCTATTGAGTAAAAAACATTTTGACGTGGTGCTACTCGACATGATGATGCCGGTGATGGACGGATTTCAAGTGCTGGCCCGCATTCGTGAAATGGCTGGCGACAAACCGACCGTGTTTGCTCTCTCGAACCTCAGCGTACATGACGACCAGACTCGCGTTTTGGCGGCTGGTGCTAAGAAATATTTCATCAAATCGGATACGCCTCTCAGCATGATTGTCGAGGAAGTTAAGGCGGCATAACAGATACGGGGTGGGTATGTATCCGGATATTGCGAAGATAAAATCAATCCTGCTGAAGGAAAGTTACATTTCCGAAGAAGATAGCAAGGCGGCTGAAGCGGCAGCTCACGACAGCGCCGGATATATTGATTATTTGATTCGCGAGGAGTTATTGAGCAAGCAGCTGTTAGGCCAAGCGCTCGCCGAGGCTTACAAATTGCCGTTTGTTGATTTGGAGCGCACCCCGCCCGCCAAAGAAGCGCCGAATATAATTCCCGAGGCAGTGGCGCGCAACAACCGGGTTATCTTTTTGCGTGCCAGCGATTCAGTGGCGGCAATTGCCACCGACACGCCGGAAAAAGTTGATATGCAGGCGCTCGCACCGCTTTTTAATGGCAAAAAAGTCCGTTTAGCATACGCATTACCTGAATATATTGAAACCAGTTTTAGTATGTACGAAAAGCCGCTTGCCACGCGCTTTTCGCAAATCGTTGCCACCGGGCACCGCATCGCGCCGGAAATTGTTGATGAGATTATCAAAGACGCACTTACCTATCATGCCTCCGATATTCACCTGGAGCCACAGGAACAAGATATTATGGTACGTTTTCGGGTGGACGGTGTGCTCCGTGAAGCTGGCCGCGCGCCGCGCGAATATTATGAGAATATTTTAAACCGTATCAAAGTCGCGAGCGGTATGCGTATCGACGAGCATTTTTTGGCGCAAGACGGCGCGCTGCACTTTAAGAGTGGCGAGGCACGTGCCGATCTGCGTGTTTCACTCGTTCCGACGGTCGAAGGCGAAAAAGTGGTGATGCGCGTGCTTGGTTCGTATGTGCAAAGTTATACGCTTTCCGACCTGGGATTGAGCGAAGCGCACCGCGCCCAGTTCGAAGCTGCCGCCAAAAAACCCTTCGGCATGATCTTGACTACCGGTCCGACCGGTTCCGGTAAAACCACCAGTTTGTACGCGCTACTTAAACTGCTCAATCGCCCGGATATAAACATCACAACTATCGAAGATCCGGTGGAATATAAAATCGCCGGGGTGAACCAAATTCAAGTCCGTGCGAGTGCTAATATGACGTTTGCAAAAGGGCTCCGCGCTATTGTGCGTCAAGATCCGGATATTATTTTGGTGGGTGAAATTCGCGACCAAGAAACAGCCGAAATTGCGGTGAATGCCGCGCTGACCGGGCATTTACTCTTGTCTACCTTTCACGCCAACGATGCCGCAACAGCCATTCCGCGACTCATCGACATGGGAATCGAGCCATTTTTGCTGGCTTCGACGCTTGAGGTTATCATCGCGCAACGTTTGGTACGAAAAATTTGTGACCATTGCCGCACCGTGGTGCCGCTCGATGAGGCAATGGCATCGGTTGCGGTGGAGGCCAAGTTGGTACGCAGCTATTTTTCTCCGACGGATACCGTGTACTCCGGCAAGGGTTGTCCGGTTTGTAATCTTACCGGCTATCAGGGTCGTACGGCTTTGTATGAACTCATCGCCATGACACCTGAGATGGAAGAACTCATAACGCATAGCCCGACCGGGCCCGACATTGCCGCCTTGGCGCGCAAACAAGGTAGTGCCAGTATGTTTGACGACGGTGTAGCGAAAGTAAAAAGCGGGGTGACTACTATTGCCGAAATGGTTCGCGTGGTACCACCGCCGGGAGTGCACAAAAATGGCGGCTAAACACACGCCACACGCCAAACAATTCCACTTGCGGGCCAAAGACCGCGAGTATTTGACGACCAATCTCACCATGCTGCTCAAAGCCGCCGTACCGGTGGGCGAGGCGCTGGAGTCACTCGCCAGCACCAGTAACTCGAAACTATTCAAGCAAGCAATTACGCAGATGCAGCACGATATCGATGAAGGCATGCCGCTGTGGAAAGTCTTGCAGCGCAGTGGGGTAATTTCTGACCAAACTTTAGCATTAGTGCGGCTAGGCGAGGAATCGGGCAATTTGGTGGCAAACCTCGAAGTCGCCACGCGACAGGAAGAAAAACAGCGTATTTTACGGTCAAAAGTTCGCTCGGCGCTGATTTATCCGATATTCGTACTGGGTTTGACCGGTGTTGTTGGCATCGCAGTGGCGTGGTTTTTGCTGCCGCGGCTGAGCCAAACATTCACGCAGCTCAACGTGCCGCTGCCCTTTATTTCGAAGTTTTTCTTGAATATCGGCGTGTTTTTAAAGCAGTACGGGATGTATGCGATTCCCGGTGGTCTGATCGCCATGATCTTGCTGCTCTACCTATTATTTGCGGCGCCCAAAACCAAACGCGCCGGCATATGGCTGCTGTTTCATACACCAGGAATTTCACGGCTTATGTACGAGGTTGAGATCGCGCGATTCGGGTATTTATTTGGAACACTACTTGAGGCCGGGCTGGGCGTGACCGAAGCTCTTGAGCTTTTGCAAAACAGTACTAATGCGCCTCAGTACCAGCGGTTTTATCGGTATTTGCGCGATGCGTTTGATCAAGGTTACGGGTTTCGGGACGCTCTGCCAAAGTACAAAGGCTCACGCAAATTATTGCCTGGTTCGGTACAACAGCTGATTATTGCCGGCGAGCGGTCCGGTTCGCTGGCTGAAACGCTACTAACAGTGGGCCGGACATATGAGCAAAAAGCCGATACTTCCACGGAGAATCTCGAGGTCATTTTGGAGCCGATCCTGCTGGTTATCGTATGGCTCGGGGTTATGGGCGTGGCGATCGCGGTCATTTTGCCGATTTATAAACTGACGAGCGGACTCAGCACATAGACTATGGCTGGCGATCGCGGTTTTACCCTGATTGAGATGCTGCTTTCAGTGGCGATTATTGTGGTGCTCGCCGGACTTTCATTGCCGGTATATTTTAACGCGCAATCCCGGAACGATACGGCAAGTACTGCCGAAACGATAGCCGATGCGCTCCGCAGGGCTGAAACGTACGCTCGCGCCAACGACAGCGACACGCAATGGGGCGTAAATTTTCAATCGTCGGGCGTGACGTTGTTTAGTGGCACATCATACGCGACACGCGTGACAACCAATGACGAACCGCTCAGCATTCCCGCTAATATGACCGTCAGCTATACCGGAGACATTTTATTTGCAAAGTTTAGCGGTGTGCCGGCTGCCACGCCAACCATCACGCTCACTTCCTCGACTGGCGATACCGCGAACGTGACCATTAACGCGAAAGGCATGGTGAATTACTGATGCGGTTTACAAAACGCGTACTGCCACAAGTAAACGAAGCTGGTTTTTCGGTGATCGAAGTGCTGCTGGCGGCCGCTGTGTTTGCAGTGCTCGCAACAGGGCTGATCGGTGCATTCGTGTATGGGCAGCAATCGACGGTGAATACGGGAGACCACTCGCGGGCGATGGCCTTGGCCGACGAAGGCTTGCAAGCGGTGCGCAACATTCGAAACGCCGGATATGCAAACCTCACGGCCGGCACATACGGGTTGGCGCAAAATGCCGGAACCTGGACATTGTCCGGAGCCTCGGACACCAGTGATATCTACACGCGGCGCATTACGCTTGCCGCAAATGGATCGAATCGCTGGACCGTTACGAGTACGGTAAGCTGGACGTCGCCGACCGGCGGCACGACGCAGGTGAGCGACACGACACAACTCACCAACTGGGCGGCAGTGGTCGCTACAAAGACTTGGACCACACCAGCGCTTACCGGCAGCATCACGAGCACGGCCGTAAAAGTAGCCACGCAGGGCAATTACGCCTATGTGGTTCGCAGCGCAACCAGCAGCAACTTCTCGGTGGTCAACACCACAACCCCAAGCGTGCCGACGATCAGCTCCACTATTTCACTCACCGGTACGCCGACCAACATTGCGGTGAGCGGTAATTATGCCTACGTCTCGACCAATAACGCCTCGGGCGAGCTGGTGGTCGTGAATATCACGAACCCGGCCGCCCCTACGGTTGCCGCAACGTTCAACCCGTCGGGCTCGGCTTCGGGACTTGGTGTGGCCGTGTCGGGCAATTATGTGTACTTGTCGCGCGCCAGCAACCTGGGCGTAGATGAGCTGGTGATCGTCAATGTCACGACGCCTACGGCACCGACGCGCGTCTGGGGCTTTGGCTTGAGCGCGGCTATCAATGATGTGTACGTCGACAATACGACGATCTACCTTGCGACGGCTTCAAGCACCAAAGATCTCATACGGTTAACACCCGTAACCTTTGGTTCGTCTTACACCGAAACGGATTTGAACTTGCCCGGCACCGCATCATCAAAGATCGACGGCAACGGCAGCACGATTTATGTGAGCCAGACAACCACGTTATATGCGGTGAACGGTTCGACGATGGCCACAAGCGGCAGCGTAGTACTGCCCGGCACCATTAACGATGTCGATAGCGGTGGCAACAACTATGTCTACG
>Ga0207701_10001980_pt1 | contig 21231 bp, 16 predicted proteins | sample KBSSwiSSwithPhiX_FD_184294 | JGI IMG/M metagenome (GOLD analysis project Ga0207701, IMG submission 184294) | Switchgrass rhizosphere bulk soil microbial communities from Kellogg Biological Station, Michigan, USA, with PhiX - S5 (SPAdes) (version 2) | ecosystem: Environmental > Terrestrial >... | reverse complement strand
CTCGCCGCGCATCAGGAGCTGGGAGCCAACGTGGCCCGGCCCATCTGGATGCTGGTCTGCCTCGGCCGCTGGATGGCGCGCCTGGCGCGGGACCTGGCCTGGTGCGAGCGGTCGACGGGCCCCACGCGATGTTCGTGAGCAATGAACCGACCGAACGCGGCCCTGGCCACATTTTCTACAGTGCATCCGGGGCGGACAATGGATGCACGGTCGGTCCGTCCTTCTACTACGTCGTGAATCAGGCGAATCCCGGCGTCCTGATAGATGCGAACCTGGCATACCTCGCGATTGTGCAGAGGGCCGACGGAGGTCGCGCCGGCCAAGACAGTGCTGGTAAGAAAGAAGCAGCCAGTCTCTATTCAGTGCAGTGGGGTCTCGACCCAGCGCGCCCGGTTGCGACACTGAAACCGATTCCGCCGGTCATCGACGCTCCAGGCGAGCCGACGGCCGCGGAGTACATTCGCAGCGAGGTAGCTGAAGACAACATCGAGGGCCTCAAGCCGGTGGCAACCTGGCTGGTACCCGCCGGCTCGGTTGTCGCCGTCGGGAAAAAACACTGGAGGCTCTTTCCCAACACAGTGGTTCCCGAAGCACACGACGTACCGTTTCAGAAGAACACTGCTGAGAACTGGACAGAATTGCGGGCGCCCCTTCCTGATTCAGGCTGCGGCGCCCGCCAAAACGGTTTCAAGGGAGCGGCTGACCCACCGAGAATGTTCGAATTCGATTCGATCTGTTTCGAAGTCGGTCTCAAGACGTTTGTGGCGCCTGACGCCATGGGGGAGATTCATCGTGATTCTGTCAGGGTGCTGGACGCATACACGGCATTCCAGGCTTTTCAGGCGGCGAAGCCGGGCTCTGGTGGTCCGGTGCCGCTGGCCAGCTTTCCCTTCGAGACCCTGCACGGGAACTACAAGGTGTGGATCGGCAAGTCGGGCACACCGTGGGAAGGTTGGGTGGGTCTCGATGAACCAGGGAAGCCGCTCCAGATCGCGCCTTGGGGCACCACAGCTCTCGCTGGGCTCGGATGCGAGGTCCTCCCGGCGGATCGGGCTACCAAGTCGCTGTGTCCACCGTTGGCCCCCGATGATCGCTAGTTTTCTCAGAAGGGACGAAGCCTAGGAACGCTCGGCGGCAGGACCCTCTGCCGTCAAGCGAGCGACGACATCAGCCCGCAGTTGCGGCGCCTGGAGCGGTGGAATGTAGACCGACTCCGCCCACTGATCCTCGCGGACGTTACATAGATCACCGAGCTTCACCCGCGCCACCGACGCGGGGCGTGCATCACTCGACGACTGCACCAGCATCACCGTGTGCGAATCGGGATAGAACCCGGCCAGGTATGACACAAGGTCCGCGAGCGACTCCGCGCGCCGGCGCTGCCGGTAGTGCGCCCGCACCGTGCCGAAGTGGCCAAGTTGGAGCAGGATTACCGGGGCCGCAGCATTGATCGGTGTCCGGCTGGCCACCAGCCACGAGGCCTCGTACACCTGGATCCCGGGCGCCATGTCCATCCGCAGATCGCAGAGGATCGTATCGATAGACGAAATCCCCGCGACGACCTCGAGCCGCCACCCAGCGTTCTCCGATTCCCGCGCGAGGGCTTGCGCCACGCTGTCGTAGGACAACGGGTTGCCGTAGGTGACATAGCCAACGGTCGTCACCTCGTTCAACCCGTCGAGAATCGTTCTTGCCACCCTGGCGTAGTTGTCCGACCGCAGCGCGCCCTCCACATACAGGCTCATGAGGTTCACAACCGAGAGACCCCGCGCTCGCGAAGCGGGCAGCCACACATCCGGTGGCTCCTGCACGATCGTGTAAATCCGGTCGCAGCGGGACAGCGCCTCCGCGGCCGCGACAGTCGTGTGCCCGGGGATCTTGACGCCCATGCCAATTACGTAGAGGACGCGCTGGGGGAGTGGGATTGTCTTCATACCAGGCTCCGTGAACTCTAGATGAACGCCGTTTAACTAGAACCTATCTCATAAAGCCCGAAGGCGGGGCCGTGCTAGCATCCGGCCGCACGTTTGGCTCCGGCATCCTCGACCGTGTCGTCGGCCTGGTCTTTGTCTTCCTGCTCGTGATGGGGCCGACTCGGGTTCCGTCACATCCACGCAGGAGTTCCTGACACCGACGGTCGACGTCTGTTGACCGCAGTGGTATGACTGGCCGCGACCGCTGACTGCGGTTGTTCGTGGCCACACCATGCGACGTTAGATCTCACATGGCGTCCGCTCCTGGCGGACACCGCCGCAGAGCCGCCTGCGCAGTCAGCGATCGGGATGAATGGACGTTCGTTCGGGTCAACCCATGCCCAAAAACATCGTGATCTGCTTCGACGGTACGAATAACAAATTCGGTGCGGAGAACACCAACGTCGTCCGGCTCGTGCAGTTGCTCGAGCGGGACCCGCTGACGCAGCGCCTGTACTACGATCCGGGAGTCGGTACATTGCCGGAGCCTGGCGTGTGGAGTAAGGCCGGCAAGAAGCTGTCGGAGATCTTCGGCCTCGCGTTCGGAAGCGGACTGTCGTGGAAGGTGGAAGAGGCCTATTCGTACCTGATGGACTTCTGGGAACCCGGCGACACGGTGCTGATCTTCGGCTTCAGCCGCGGCGCCTATTCGGCGCGGGTACTGGCCGGCATGCTCCACGCGCTCGGCCTGCTTCCCCGCGGCAACTACAACCTGATTCCGTATGTGATGGACCTCTACGGCGCGCTGCGGAGTGAGCACTCGAACGCTGGTCAATGGACGGCGCTGTGCGATCAATTTCGATGGACCTTTGCGCGTCTTGTCCCTGGGGATGAGGAACAACGCCATTTTCACGTGCACTATCTCGGACTGTGGGACACGGTGTCGTCGATTGGCTGGGTCTGGGATCCGACCAAGTATCCATTCACGGCGCGCAATCCCAGCCTGCACGCCGCGCGTCACGCCATTTCCATTGACGAGCGCCGGTGGTTCTTCCGCCAGAACCGGATGTATGCCGCGAAACCGGGGCAGATCGAGCAGCTGTGGTTCCCGGGTGTGCACTCGGACATCGGCGGCGGCTATCCACCATCGGAAGGCCTCCTCTGGCGGGAACCGTTCTTGTGGATCCTCGACGGCGCCGAGAAGGCCGGCCTGAGAGTTGACGAGGGCCGCAGGTCGCAGGTCATTCCCCAGGCGAAGGCCGACGCCACCGCAACCGACCGGAAGCACGAGTCCCTGACGGGATTGTGGTGGCCAGCGGAGTTCTTTCCGAAGTGGCGATGGAACTCCCAGACGCAGCGCAACCGCCCCGACATAGGACTGGGGCGGTTCAGAAGCATCGGCAAAGGCGATCTCCTGCACCGATCGGCGCTCGTGCGGCTGCGAGCTGATTCAGCCTATCGGCCGAAGAACATCGCGCCCGCGTTCGTAGAGCAGCTGCGCTCGCTGCCAGCTGTTCCCGACACGTTGGCATACGATCCGGGCGACTTTCGGCAGAAGTACGCCGTCGGATTGATTGTCGTCGCGCTGTTGATCGCCGCCATCATCGCCGCGCTCGGCGCGACCGCTCTCCTGCGAAGCACAATGTGGATCGCCGAGCAGTCAAACGGCGTATGCGAGCAGGGACAGGCCACCGCGCCGTTTCCGACCAGTCAACCGTGCTGGGACATCGGCGCCAGTGTCAACAACCATGGCGCTGCTTCCGCTCTCGCGTTGCGGTTGCGGGATGTGGCAGTCGACCGTCGTTGAAAGTCAGTGTTCGGATGAATGGTGCCGTTGTGGCGCTTGCCGATCAGCTGGCGCAGAGCTTGGGAATGGTGTTCGCGTCATTCAGTTCGCGTGGTCGTTGAGGTAGACTGCGCCAAAGAGCGGGCTCGTGATTCTGACCCTTGAAGTCTCTCCGCCACAAGCCGCGCAGCTCGGTGCTGCGAGCGACAAAACCTTTCGAGCCTCCGGGGGACTCATCGGCCGGGACAAGAGCAATGACTGGATCCTCCCGCACACCAAAGTCTCCAGCCGCCACGCGCGGATCAGCTATCACGACGCCACGTTTTATATCGAGGATACGAGCACGAACGGTGTCTTCCTCAACTCGTCCAGGCAGCGCCTGCCGAAAGGACGCCCTCAAGCGCTTGTGTCCGGAGACCGGATCCTGATCGATCCGTACGAGATCCGGGTCACCATTACGAATGACGCAGAGGATGCAGTGGAACGACGAGCGCATTTGGCGCCGTCGCACCCGGTGCAGCTCCTGCCCGACCTCGAGGCAATCGCACAAGCGATGCCTGACGAAGAACTCGATCCTCTGAAGCTGCTCGATCTCGGTCCACGGCGCAAGCCGGTGCTCAAGGCTCCGAATGCAAGGGATCTGGAGCGCAGCTCTCCGATGGCAGCGCACTATCAGCCGCCTGCTGTACATCGCGATCCCGCTCCGCCGCGGCGACCATCGCCTCCTGGAATGATTCCGGAGGGCTACAACCCGCTGTTGGACGATTCGGTTGACGCACCGTCTGCCGGCGAAGACATTCTTGCCGATCCGTCTGAAGCCGATCCGCCAGCCATTATCGAGGAAGCGTCGAATGACGTCGACCAGGATCCGGCCTTTCCGTCTGTGATGTCGACTGAGGCCACATCCGTCACGGGCTACAGTCCGCCGTCGGCTGTTGTTCGTGAACGTCCTGACCCAGGCGAAATCCAGCCGATATCGACGCCGTCGTCGGGCCCGACGCGCGGAGTTGACCTGGCGGAGGTGCTCGCCGGTGCCGGCCTGACAGGCGTGCCGGTCACGGCGGAGCTCGCACAAAGCTTCGGTGAAATCTTGAGAGTGGTCGTTTCCGGGGTCATGGACATTCTGCAGGCTCGCCAGGAAATCAAAGACGAGTTCAGGATGCGAATGACGCGCTTCAAGGCAGCCGACAACAATCCCTTGAAGTTGTCCGCCAACGTCGACGACGCACTGCACAATCTGCTCGTCAAGCACAACGACGCCTATCTCGAACCTGTAGAAGCCTTCGAAGACGCCTTTCGCGACCTCAAGAACCATCAGCTGGCGCTGCTCGCCGGCATGCGCGTCGCGTTCGAATCGCTGCTGGCGCAGTTCGAGCCCGACCGCCTGCAGGAGCAGTTCGATCGGCAGATCAAGCGCGGTCAGTTATTCGGGATGCCCGCCAAGCTTCGGTATTGGGACCTTTACCGCGACGCGTACCAGGAAACGGCGAAGGACCCGGAGAGCAGGTTTCGCAAGCTGTTCGGCGAGGAGTTCGCGCGGGCGTACGAAGAACAGTTGGAGCTCCTGAAGAGAAAGGCGGCCGGCTGACCGGACGCGAGTCCCAGGCGCTGCATCGCTCGTGCTTTATGGTTCAATTGGGTGGCACCCCGGGGCATTTCCGCCCTGCTTCCTCTGACTGAAGTAAATGTCTGTGAATAACAGAGTCATTTGGTCTGAAGGGTTGTTTCTCCAGCCCCAGCATTTTCAGCAGCAGGATCGCCATTTCGAGCGGTACGTCGAGACGCGCTGCCACGCGTTGATCTCCCACAGCTGGGGGTTCACGGAGCTCGAGCTCGAACTCGATTTTCTCGGAATCGGCAAGTTCGGGCTGAGGCGCGCCGAGGGTGTGTTTCCCGACGGCACGCCGTTCCGTATGCCGGAAGACGATCCGTTGCCGCCGGCGATTGACATCGGGCCGCAGGTTCGCGACCAGGTTCTGTATCTCGCCGTGCCGCTGCGTCGGGCTGGCGAAGTGGAAGTGGACCGGTCGGCAACCTCCGACGGGTTGGTGCGCCACGAAGTGCGAGAGCTTCAGATGCGCGACGCGACGTCCCTCGGCGGAGACACGACGCTGGTGGAAGTGGGAGCACTGCGCACGCGGTGCATCCTGGCGAGCGAGGTGACCGACGCCTATGCCTGCGTGCCGCTCGCACACGTCATCGAATGCCGGCAGGACAAGCGCGTCATGCTCGACGACGCATTCATCCCAACGGTCCTGCACACGGGCGCAGCCGTTCGGCTCGCGACCCTTGCGACCGAACTCCAGGGACTGTTTCATCAGCGGGGCGAGGCCCTGGGCGGGCGGGTGGCGGCGACCGGTCGTGGGTCGGCGGCGGAGATTGCAGACTTCCTGATGCTGCAGGCGATCAATCGCTACGAGCCGCTCCTCGCGCACTACGCCGATTCGCGAGCGATCCACCCGGAAGCGTTTTTTCAAATTTGCCTGGCGGCGGCCGGTGAACTGGCCACCTTCACGACCACGTCAAAACGGCCCCCTTCCTTCGCGCCGTACAGGCACGACCGGCTGCGGGAGTCGTTCGAGCCCGTGATTCTCTCGCTCCGGGCATCGCTCAGCGCGGTGCTGGACCAGAGCGCCATTAACATTCCCATCGAACCCAGGAAGTTCGGCCTCAGTGTAGCCGTCGTCCCCGATCGACGGTTGTACAGCACGGCGGTGTTCATCCTTGCCGCCCGCGCTGACATTCCCTCAGAAGAGCTGCGCCGACGCTTTCCGTCACAGCTCAAGATTGGTCCAGTCGAAAAAATCAACGAACTGGTGAACCTGCAGCTTCCGGGCGTCCCGGTGCACCCCGTTCCCGTTGCGCCACGACAGATTCCCTTTCATGCGGGCTTTGCATACTTCGAACTCGACCAGACCAGCGAGCTCTGGGATCAGTTGACGACGGCGGGCGGCGTCGGCCTGCACGTCGCCGGCGAGTGGCCAGGACTGGCCATGGAATTCTGGGCGATTCGCGGCTGATTCGAACGACGGCTGTCAGAGAGACTCATGGCAGACGAAGACGATCCCTTCTCCCGGCCAGACTCGACGAGGCTTCGACCGCGCCCTGGTGCGGGCAAGCGGGGCTCGAACGAGCCTTCGCGCGCGCAGCCGCCGCCGCCGATGATCTCAGCCGAGCCAATTCCTGAAGCGGTGCGCGAGGGGCTCGGTGTCGGATTGAATCCGCTCGTGCAGGCGGCCAGCCCCCTGCTGCTGCTCGCCGGCCAGGTGCGCGGCTCCCTGCAGCCGATGGATGTCCAGGGCCTCCGTTCCCAGGTGGTCGAGGAGATTCGGCGGTTTGAAGACAGAGCGCGCGCGGCCGGCGTTCGAAGCGAAGCCGTGCTGGCGGCACGCTACGTCCTCTGTGCGGCCCTGGACGAGACGGTCCTGTCGACACCGTGGGGCGCGCAGAGCGACTGGTCGCAGCATTCGCTGCTGGTGGCGCTGCACCGCGAAGCCTGGGGTGGCGAGAAATTCTTCGAGATGCTGGAGCGCATCTCGTCCGATCCCGGCCGTCACATCGACCTCATGGAACTGCAATATCTCGTGCTGGCGTTGGGTTTCACAGGCAAGTATCAAGTCCAGGAACGTGGGCACGAGCGGCTGGCGGTGGTGCAACAGGATCTCTACCGCCAGATTCGCAACTATCGCGGCACGCCCGCCTCCGATCTGTCTCTGCGCTGGCGCGGGCTCGAAGACCGTCGCAATCCGTTGTTACGCTACATTCCGTGGTGGGTCGTAGGCGCGGCGGTGCTGGCGATCCTCGCGATCGCCTACACCGCGTACTATGCCGGGCTCGCGAACGCCGCGGAGCCGACGCACGCCGAGCTCGCCAAGATCGGCCTGGAAGACTTTTCGCCGCTCATTCCAACGCCGCCTCCTCGAGGGCCGACACTCAAGCAGCTGCTGGCGCCCGAAGAACGGGCGGGCACGATGAGCGTAGAGGAGCAGGGGGGCCGCACGCTCGTCACACTGCAAGCCACCAACCTGTTCGCGTCGGGCAGCGCTGAGGTCAACACCACGTATTCGGACGCGCTGCAGCGACTGGCGAGAGCGTTGAACCAGGTCCCCGGACGTGTCCTGGTTGTCGGGCACACTGACGATCAACGCCTCCGGTCCCTGCGATACCGGGACAACTTCGAACTGTCCCGCGAACGAGCGGTCAGCGTCGCCAGGCTCTTGCAGCAGACGCTCGACAACCGCTCGAGCGTGAGTTGGACGGGAGTCGGTTCGTCCGAACCGAGGTACCGCCCTGAGTCAGATCCCGAGAACCAGGCTCGGAACCGGCGCGTCGAGATCGTCCACGTAAGTGGAAGCTGAGCGGGCCCTATGTTTTCCTTGCTGAAGCCACGCCGCCTGCTGATTGTGCTCGGCTTCGTGCTGATCGCAATCTTCATCTGGTACGCCGGGCCCTATTTCGCGTTCGCTGACTATCGTCCGTTCGAGCCTGCCGTCGCACGACTCATTCTGATTGCGCTCGTCATCGCGATCTGGTTCGGCGCGGCGCTGCTGAGACGACTGCGTGCGATGCGCGTCAGCGACAAGCTCGTCGCGGCAGTCGTCAGCCAGTCCCGGAGCGCGGACGTCGCGCCCTCCTCCGAGGCGTTGAAACTCCGTGAGCGCTTCGAGGAAGCCGTCGCGACGCTGAAGAAGCAGCGTCGCAGCGGGCGCAGCCTTTACGATCTGCCCTGGTATGTGATCATCGGCGCCCCGGGTTCCGGGAAGACGACGGCGCTCGTCAACTCCGGATTGAAATTTCCGTTGGAACAGCGCGTGGGAAAAGGCGCGTTGCGCGGCGTGGGTGGTACGCGCAACTGCGACTGGTGGTTTACCGACGAGGCGGTGTTTCTCGACACCGCAGGACGGTACACGACGCAGGATTCCGACGCCGCATCCGACAGCGCGGAGTGGAAGGCGTTTCTCGCGCTCCTCCGCAAGTACCGAAAGCGCCGGCCCGTCAACGGCGTCATCCTGACGCTCAGCGCGCAGGACCTGATGGTCCAGGGCGAAGCCGGCCGGGAAACGCACGTCGACGCGGCGCGCCGGCGGCTGCGCGAGCTCAATCAGGAACTGCGAATCGCGCTGCCTGTGTATGTGATGGTGACCAAGTGCGACCTGGTCGCAGGGTTCACCGAATTCTTCGACGACCTCGATCAAAACGGGCGCACGCAAGTCTGGGGCGTGACCTTCCCGTACGAACAGACGGTGAGCGGCGCGGCAGCCGAGTCCTTTACGACCGAGTTCGAGGCGTTGGTGACGCGGTTGAACGAGAGGCTCTGGGCGCGGGTGGAAGAGAGCCGCGATGTCCGACGCCGCACGGCAGTGTTCGCATTTCCTCAACAGCTGGCCGCACTCCGCGATTTCCTCGGGCAATTCGTCGGTGAAGTCTTCGAGGCGAGCCGGATGGACGCGCGGATCCTGCTGCGCGGCGTCTATTTCACAAGCGGTACACAGGAGGGCACGCCTATCGATCGCCTGCTCGGCGCGCTCGGCCGGCGGTTTGGCGTCGCACCGGACATTGTGGCGGCCCCGACGGGTCGGGGGAAAGCCTACTTCGTTGAACGACTGCTCAAGGACGTGTTGATCGGCGAATCCGGGCTTGCCGGTGTCAACCGGCAACATGAAGTGCGAAAGGCTGCCGTGCAGCTCGCTGCCTATGCAGCGATGGCGTTGGTCGCGCTGTCCGGCTTTATCGCGTTATCGGTGAGCTACGGCCGCAATCGCACCTACATCGACGAGACGGCCGCGGACGCGGCGAAGCTGCGCGACGTGGCGCCGGTTCGTGCAGGAACTTCGCCCCAGGTGCTGTTGCCGCGTCTGAATGCCGTGCGCGCCGTCGTCGATTCGGCGGACCGGTATCGAAACGACACGCCGTGGGCCATGCGCTGGGGGCTCTTTCAGGGCAGGTCGCTGGGCAACTCCGCCCGCGATGCGTATCTGCGCGAACTCGACGGGCTGGTGCTGCCGGTGTTTGCGGAGCGGGTGAAGGCGCGATTGACCGACTACGCCGCGCAGCCGGATCGGCTCTACGAATATCTGAAAGCGTACTTGATGCTCGGCGATCCGAAGCGCTTCGACAGGAAGTACCTGCAGTATGTGGCCGACCTGGAGTGGAATCCTTCGACTGGCGCTCCCGCGGAAGGCGCCGCGCTCGCGCCGCACTTCCACAGCCTGCTTGAGTACGCCGAGAGGCTGCGCCCCGTCGCGCTCGATCCGGCGCTCGTCGCGCGCGCCCGAAGCACCGTTCGGCAAGCCTCCATTCCGCGAATCATGTACGGAGACATCAAGCAGGCGTACGCGTCCGACACGCCACGCGCCGTCCGGCTCGATGTCGCAGCGGGGGCCGGCGCCGAGCAGGTGCTCAAGCGCAAGAGCGGCGTGAGTCTTTCAGCTCCCATCCCAAGCATCTACGGACGTGCGGTGTTCAAAGAGGTGACCGGCACCCGCATGGCGACCCTGGTGAAACAGTTCGTCCAGGACAACTGGGTGTGGGGTGAGGGTGGCATCGCGAGCATGAACCCCGCCGCGCTCGCGTCGGATGTCATCGACCTGTACGAACGCGACTACCTGGCCGCGTGGGACACCATCCTGGACGACATTGAGCTCGTGTCGTTCCCGACCGTGCCGCAAACGGCCGATGCGCTCGGGATACTCGCGGGACCGACGTCCCCGCTCAGGGGTCTGTTGCGCAGCGTCGTAGAAAATACCGCTCTCATCGAGCTCTCAGACACCCCGCCGTCGGGCGGCCTCGCGTCGGCGACGAGCGCGATCACCGATCGATTCGGCAAGGTCGTGCGCTCGGCTCAAGAGGCGGCCGGCATGTCGACGCGCACGCCCGGCGCTCTCGTGACGGCTCACTTCCAGCCGGTTCAGCGGCTCATGTCCGGGGCGCCGGCGCCGATCGATCGGATTCTCTCGCAGCTCGGTCAGATCCAGCAGCAGCTCACATCCCTGGGGCCGGGTGTCGGCGCCGCCGATCCGCTCGAGGCGCTGTCCAATCCCGCGCTTCGCGCGTCACTTCAGACCTTGCAGCAGGACGCTGCGGCGCTTCCTCCACTCGTCGGCGCCCTGGTGGCGCAAATTGGCCGGCGCGCCGAGGGAAGTGTCGTGTCGGGTGCCACGAGCGATCTCGAGAACCGATATCAGCAGCAGGTGCTGCAGGACTGCAACGCCTTCATTGCCGGCCGGTATCCTTTTGTGCCTGCCAGTCCGATGGACGTTCAGCTGGCCGACTTCGCTCGCTTGTTCGGAACCGGCGGCGTGTTCGACTCGTTCTTTCGCGACAACCTGGCCGTTCTTGTCGATACGACGACGAGCCCGTGGACCTGGAGGCCTGGCGCAGTGAGTTCGGCGGGCTGGCTGCTCGCGCAATTCGAGCTCGCCGGCCGCGTGCGCGAAGCGTTCTTTCCACCCGGTTCGCAGGGACCGCAGCTCAATTTCACCGTGACGCTGGCCGACCTGGACGCCGCCGAGCGACGGTTCATCGTCCAGATTGACGGGCAGAACTTTGACAACCGGCACGGCAGAGGACCTGCGAAATGGCCGGCTTCGGATCCGGGATTCGGCGCGGCGACCTTCGAGGATCGGTTGGGTGCGTGGCCTCCGGTTTACAGGTTCGAGGGCCCCTGGGCGTGGTTTCGACTGATCGATGCCGGTCAGCCGGAACTCGTTCCGCCTCTGCAGACCGTGCTGGAGTTCCAGCAGGGAAATTATCGCTCGCGAGTCACCATCGAAGCGTCGAGCGTACGCAATCCGTTCGCGAATCAGGAATGGCGGCAGTTCCGCTGCCGGTCGTGATCGCGATCAGTTCCGGTGACGGCGGCTGCCATTGGACGTAGGCCTCTACGGGAAGCTGCCCAGCCACGGCGATTTTCTCCGGCGGCGCGTGTCCGAGGATTTCGTCGACGGATGGGACGCGTGGCTCCAGCAGTGCATGGCCGCGAGCCGCGAGGCACTTGGGAACCGATGGCTGGACGTTTATCTCACCAGCCCAGTGTGGTGTTTCGCGTGTGCGGCCAGGGCCTGTGGTTCGCTTCCTGTCTTTGGACTGATGGTTCCCAGCGTCGATCGAGTCGGACGCTACTTTCCCCTCACGCTTGTCGCAACACTGCCTGAGTCCGTGAACGTGATTTCGGCCGCGAACGAAACGCGGTCGTTCTTTCACGCGGCGGAACGCCTGGTGGTCGAGACGCTTGCCACTGAGGACGTCGACTTCGAGGCCTTCGACGCCCGGGTCGTGGCGTTGCGCGACGAACTGGCCACGGTGGCGCTGCCGCGGCGACTGATTCTGGAGCCAACGGCGGCTGCGCTGGTCGACGAGGGCGCGCCGACCGGCTGGCAGATCCCGATCGGCGGTCCCGGACAGCTGAACGCGCTGTTTGAACAGCTGCTCTCTCTGAGGCTGGGGACACTCTACGACCCGTTGACGCTCTGGTGGACGGATGGTTCATCGGCAATCGAGCCGAGTTGCCTGATCGGCAGCGGCCTGCCGCATCCCGACACCTTTGCGGCCCTCCTCGACGGGTCCTGGGCGCGGCATCAATGGGTGTCTGTGTCGGCGCGCGTCGAGCCGGCGCCGGGCGACACGCTCCTCACGACCGCGCCGCTTCGATTTCGATCGGCAGCGGCGACCGACGTCGGCAGGGTACGCGACATCAACCAGGATGCGTTCGTGGAGCGGCCGGAGGTCGGACTGTGGGCCGTGGCGGATGGCCTCGGCGGACACCGCGACGGCGAGATTGCCAGCCGGATGGTCTGCGATGCACTCGCCGATTTCGATCCGGTCACGAGCTTCGAGGCTACGGTCGATGCCGCACGCGAACGCATCTATCAAGTGAACGGCCACCTGCTTCGCTCGGCCATGCGTCCGCATCTTGCGGAGCGCAGCGGAAGTACCGTTGTGGTGTTGCTGGTGCGCGGTACGAGCTGCGCGATCCTCTGGGCGGGTGACAGCCGTGTCTATCGGTGGCGCGATGGCCGCCTCGAGAGACTGACTCGCGATCACAGCCTGGCCGAATCTGGCCGGCGCGCCGGGCTCAGCGAATCGCACGTCGTGACGAGGGCTGTGGGTGTTCAGCCTGATTTGGAACTGGACCTGTATCGCGACGACGTTCGTCCGGGCGACCGATTTCTTCTCTGCTCAGATGGCCTGACGCACACGTTGTCCGACACCCAGATCGGCGCGCGGATGGAGGATGAAGACATCCGTGCCGCGGTCGCGGGGCTCATTGGAGCCACGCTCGAGGCGGGTGCTCCGGACAATGTCACGGCCGTGATCGTCGAAGCGTGCTCGGCGGCGTGAAGGGGTCTGCCTGAGTTTTCGCCTTTGGACTTTCTCCGGAAGTCGATAGAATCCCCCTCATCTCGGGGCCTTGGAAGATTCTGGCCGGACGGACCTGGCGGTGTTTTGTAAAGGCATCAACCGCCGGGGTTGTGAGATCGGCGTATGGGCGACCACTGGGAGCATGAGTCGCTGCTCCAGCCAATCACGACTGATCAGCCGTGCGGGGAGAGCCTCGAAGACACGCCCCTCCTTGCGTCGTTCGACGCCCTGCGCCTGTTTGGGCAAAAATCCCGGTCGCCTGATGCGCCTCCCGGGCCAGATGAGAGTCGAAAGCCGCCTGACTGGGTGGAGGTTCGGACCACAGCGCTCGACGCGCTGAGCAAGAGCAAGGATCTTCGGCTTCTCGCGTATCTGGGCACGGCGCTCTTACGCACGGATGGGATGCCGGCATTTTTCGACACCCTCCGCGTCGCGTCACGATGGCTCGAGGCGTATTGGCCCCAGGTCTACCCGCTGATTGACGAGGATGCCATCGCCCGGCGGAATGCGTTGAACTGCTTTGCCGATCCCATGGCCGTGGTCGAGCGGTTGCGCCGGACATCACTCGTGAGCAGCCGCCAGCATGGGACGTTCAGCCTTCGCGATGTCGACCTCGCAACCGGTCAGATTCCTCCAGGCAACGGAGACGTCAAACCGGATGAGGCGCCGATAAATGCCGCGTTTGCCGAGATGCCGCTCGATCAGCTGTCGGCGCTCCAACAGCAGGTTGCCGATGCGATGGCGGCGCTGTCTACCATCGACGCCAAAATGCGGACGGAGAGTGGACCCGAGGTGGCCCCAAGCTTCGATCCGCTGTCGGCACAGCTGGTCAAGATGAACCGTGTGTTGCGAGCGCAACTGGCCTCACGCCCCGACGGCGCTGCGGCTCCGGGCGACGAAGGAGTCGGCGAGCCCAGCGGGTTCGGTTCCGTGGGACCCATCAAGTCGCGGCAGGACGCCGTTCGCGCGCTGGAGGAAGTGGCCGATTTCTTCAGGCGAAACGAGCCGTCCAGCCCCGTACCTCTGCTGCTGGACCGCGCCAGGCGGCTGGTGTCGAAGGACTTTCTCGAAGTGCTGGCCGACATTGCGCCCGAGGCGCTCGGCGTTGCCCGTGCGGCCGGAGGGTTGAAGGACGGCGCCTGACGTTCGTTCTCATTCGGCCTGACGTTCGTTCTTATTCAGGAGGTGCAGGGTGGCCAAGGCGAGCAGTCAGAAATTCATCGCAAGAAATCGCGCACCCCGGGTGCAGATCGAATACGACGTCGAGCTCTACGGCGCGGAGAAGAAGGTGCAGCTTCCCTTCGTCATGGGAGTGTTGGCCGACTTGTCGGGCAAGCCCACCGAAGCGCCGCCCCCGGTTGACGACCGCAAGTTCCTCGAGATCGACGTCGACAACTTCGACAGCCGGATGAAGGCCATGAAGCCGCGTGTCGCGTTTCAGGTGCCGAATACGCTGACGGGTGAAGGCAACCTGAGCGTCGAGCTCACATTTGAAAGCATGGACGACTTTTCACCAGCGGCCATCGCACAAAAGGTCGACGCGCTGAACAAGCTGCTCCAGGCCAGGCAGCAGTTGGCCAACTTGATTACGTATATGGACGGGAAGAGTGGGGCAGAGGAGCTCGTCAGTAAACTCCTCCAGGATCCCGCGCTCCTGCAGACGCTCGCCACGACCAAGAACCCGCAGGAGGAGCCCTCGTCGTAACTGCGTAACCTGCACACCCCGACCGGAGAACAACCATGGCTGATCCGAATCCCAAGCAGGATGCCACGTCGGCGATTGGCGCCGTTGAATTGGGTGATTTCGATACGCTTCTGAAAAAGGAATTCAAGCCCAAGACGGATGAAGCCAAGGAGGCTGTCGAGCGCGCGGTTCGCACGCTTGCCGAGCAGGCGCTCTCCCAGACGAAGCTCATTGGCAGCGATGTCGTCAAGTCGATCGAAGCCATCATCGCTCAGCTGGACAAGAAGCTGACTGAGCAGATCAACCTGATTCTGCACCACGAGGATCTCCAGAAACTCGAGGGCGCGTGGCGAGGCTTGCACTATCTCGTCAACAACACCGAGACCGACGAGATGCTCAAGATCCGCTTCATGAACATCAGCAAGGGGGACCTCGGGAAGACGCTGAAGAAGTTCAAGGGCACGGCCTGGGATCAGAGTCCGCTCTTCAAGAAGATCTACGAAGCCGAGTACGGCCAATTCGGCGGAGAGCCGTTCGGCTGCCTGGTGGGCGACTACTACTTCGACCAGACGCCGCCGGACGTGGAACTGCTGGGCGAGATGGCGCAGGTCGCGGCGGCCGCGCACACGCCGTTCATCGCTGGCGCGTCGCCGACGGTCATGCAGATGTCCAGCTGGCAGGAACTCGCCAACCCGCGCGACCTCACGAAGATCTTCACCACGCCTGAATACGCCAGCTGGCGATCGCTGCGCGAATCCGAGGACTCCCGCTATCTCGGGCTGGCGATGCCGCGCTATCTCTCGCGGCTGCCCTACGGCGCGAAGACGAGCCCTGTCGATGAGTTCGATTTCGAAGAGGACACGGGATCAGCGGACCACAGCAGATACACCTGGGCGAACGCCGCCTACGCGATGGCCGTGAACATCAACCGGTCATTCAAGCTCTATGGCTGGTGCTCCCGTATTCGTGGCGTCGAGTCGGGCGGTTCGGTCGAGGGTCTGCCGACGCACACATTCCCGACCGACGACGGCGGCGTCGACATGAAATGTCCCACTGAAATCGCAATCAGCGATCGCCGCGAAGCCGAGCTGGCCAAGAACGGATTCATGCCCCTCGTGCACAAGAAGAACTCGGATCTCGCCGCGTTCATCGGCGCCCAGTCGTTGCAAAAACCCTTCGAGTACGACGACCCCGACGCGTCAGCCAACGCGAAGCTTGCAGCACGGCTGCCGTATCTGTTCGCCTGCTGCCGGTTTGCGCACTATCTGAAATGCATCGTGCGCGACAAGGTCGGATCTTTCAAGGAACGCAGCGACATGCAGATCTGGCTGCAGCGCTGGATCATGAACTACGTGGACGGCGATCCGGCGCATTCGACCGAGACCACGAAAGCGCAGAAGCCGCTCGCCGCTGCTGAAGTGCAGGTCGAAGAAGTCGAGGGGAATCCGGGCTACTACTCGGCGAAGTTCTTTCTGCGCCCGCACTACCAGCTGGAAGGATTGACGGTGTCGTTGCGGTTGGTCTCCAAGTTGCCGTCGCAAAAAGCCGGCTGATGGCGTTGGCGAGCGTGCGTTCGCGTCGCGCGTGGCGTTGTTTTAGGACAGGAGCTTTACCATGGCGAGTGACATTTTCGCGAAGATTGGCGACATCAAGGGCGAGTCCCTCGACGACAAGCACAAGGACGAAATCGAGGTGCTCGCGTGGTCGTGGGGCGTCACGCAGGGCGGGTCCATGGCGCAAGGCGGCGGCGGCGGCCAGGGCAAGGCGGCCTTTCAGGACTTTCACATCACCCATAGCATCGACAAGGCGTCGCCCAACCTGCTGAAGGCGTGCGCGACCGGCGAGCACATCAAGGAGGCCACGGTTACCGCGCGTAAGGCTGGCAAGGGCCAGCAGGAGTTCCTCATCTTCAAGATGGCCGACATCATCATCACCGGGGTGTTGCCGACCGGCAACGGCAGCGACGGCGGGCTGGTCGAAAACGTGACGCTCCAGTGCTCGAAGATCGACATGGAGTACAAGCCGCAGAAGGCGGACGGGTCGCTCGATGCGGGTCTGCACTTCAAGTACGACATCAAAGGGAATAAAGAAGGGTAAGCCGATGGCGTTCGTGCAAGGCACGGTTCCATTCAACCTGGACGGCCGGAAGGTCTACAACATCGACTACAGCGTCGGCGATGGCCAGCACAATCGAAAAGACGATGTCATGCTGGTCCAAAAGCTCCTTCGCTTCGTCTTCTACGAGACGGGGTACGGACCGAAGAAGGGATTTCCAGTGCTCAGCGACGTACCGGATATTGCCGTGGACGGCGCCTGCGGTCCTACAACTCGACGCTACATTGTTTACTTCAAGCAGTGTCTCCGGAAGACGGGCTATTCCGTGTACCCGGACGCGATCATCCTGCCGTTCGGTCCGGACGTCACACAGAAGAGCGTGGTGACCAAAACGGCTTACACGATGGCGCACCTGCTGGAGACGGCACGGCATGCAGATGACGAGGCCCCGCTGAAGAGCCTGGAGTTGCTGGCGAATCAACCCGACGTGCCACCGGAGTTGAGTAACAGCCTGAAACAGGTGAAACCGAAGGCTCCAGGCTACCGGCCAGGCACGTGAAAGCTGACGGCGAGGGCGCTTGATGCCAGGCAAGCTGCAGAACGGCTCCGGCTCCGGGTCCGGCGACCTGTTTTTCAAGGTCAAGGGGGCCAAGCACGGTCTGATCAAAGGCGAATCGCAGGACGACGAGCACAAGGACGAAATCGAGGTACTGAGCTGGTCGTGGGGGATGCAGGCCAGACCCTCGCTGGGCGGAGGCGGCGCCTCGGGCAAGGCGACGATTCAGGAACTCAAGATCCTCAAGCGGGTCGACATCGCGTCGACCGCGCTCATGAGCGCGCTGCGCACGAACGAGCTGATACAGACCGCCACGCTCACCCTGCGAAAGGCCGGAAAGGGGCAGCTCGAATATTTCAAGATCACGATTGAGCAGGGACGCGTGACGGCCCTTAACATCGAGGTCGATCCCGCCAGCAGCAACGGAGAGCTGATCGAAAACCTCAGCTTCTCGTTCAACAAGATCGAGGTCGTGTACACGCCGCAAGGGCAGGACGGGCAACCGAAGGGCAGCACCATGTTCACCGACCAGTGGGACGCAGGCAGTTAGCGGCCGTCCGCTTTATCTCGCACTCGAAGGGAACCCATCGTGAGCCGCTCAGACGCTGCCGAACAGAGCCTCAGGAACGGCGACCCTGCTGAAGCGCTTGTCCGGCTGCAGGAAGACGTTCGCGCGAATCCCGCCGATGCGAAATTGCGCGTCTTCCTGTTTCAGCTGCTCTGCGTCGTCGGCCAGTGGGAACGCGCACTCAATCAGCTGACCGTCGCGTCCAGCCTCGATCCCATCGCGCTGGCGATGGCGCAGACATACGGCGATGCTGTTCGGTGCGAGGCCATTCGGCGGGATGTCTTCGAAGGAAAGCGGTCGCCGATGGTCCTCGGCGAGCCTGACCAGTGGCTGGCGCTCTTGATTGAATCGCTGCTGGTGGCGGGGCGAGGTCAGAACAGCGAGTCAGAGCAGCTGCGGCAGCGGGCGTTCGAGGAGGCTGACACCTCGCGCGGCGGCATTGACGATCGGCCGTTTACCTGGATCGCCGACGCCGACTCGCGGCTTGGCCCGGTGCTGGAAGCCATGATCAACGGCCGCTACTACTGGGTGCCGTTCTCGAGGTTGAGCAAGATCAGCATGGATTCCCCGGAAGATCTGCGGGACGTGGTGTGGATGCCGGCGCATCTCCACTTCGAAAACGGCGGCGAGTCGATTGCGTTCATCCCGACACGATATCCGGGTTCGGAGTCGTCGCCGGACGGGCTGGTCGCGCTTGGCCGTAAGACGGTGTGGAACGAAGTCGCGGAAGGCGCACATCATGGTCTTGGCCAGCGGATGCTGGCGACCGATATCGGCGAGACGCCGCTGATGGAGATCCGCACCATTGTGATCGAGCGTTAACGAATGGCCCGAGGTTCATGGCTGATCATCGTACGCCGCAGGAACGGCTCCAGCCCGCGCTGCTGGACCGGCTGACCGACGACGAGCCCGGCAAGAAGGTCGAGGCTCGAGAACAGCGCGTGATGTCGAAGAGCCAGATGCGTCAGGCTGTCCTGCGCGATCTCGCGTGGCTGTTCAACGCGACACGCCTTGACCGGGGACTCGATCCCGAGAAAACGCCGCATGCGCAGCGGTCGGTCATCAATTTCGGCCTGCCGGCTCTCTCGGGGACAACGGCGTCGTCACTCGAGGTGCCGGACCTCGAGCGGTCTATCCGGCAGGCGATCGTCGACTTCGAGCCGCGCATCCTGCCGGCCACGTTGCGTGTGAAAGCCATTGAACAGACGTACCTCGAGCACCACAACGTGATCGGCGTGGAGATCTCCGGACAATTGTGGGCCCAGCCCGTGCCGCTGGAACTGCTGGTCCGAACCGAAATCGATCTCGAGACCGGTCGCGTCGAAATCGCGGAGCTGACCGCGTCGCGGACAAGATAGATGGATCCCCGGCTGCTGCGGTACTACAACCTGGAGTTGCAGCATCTTCGCGAGATGGGCGCGGAATTCGCCCTGCAGTTCCCGAAGATCGCCGCCCGGCTCGGCATGAACGGGCTGGAGGTGGCCGATCCGTACGTCGAGCGCCTGCTCGAAGGCGTCGGATTCATGGCCGCGCGCGTTCAACTCAAACTCGACGCGGAGTTTCCGCGCTTCACACAGGCGCTGCTCGAGACAATCTATCCGCACTACCTGGCGCCGACTCCATCGATGCTCGTCGCACAGTTTTACCCCGACAAGGCGGAGCCGAGCCTGGCCACCGGCACGCGAACAGTTCCACGGGGCACGACGATGCATTCGGTGCTCGCCGCCGACGACGTGACGGCGTGCGAGTTTCAAACGGCACACGACGTGACCCTGTGGCCCGTTGAAGTCGTCTCGGCCAGCTACTTCTCGTTTGCGCCCGATCTCCCGATTACGAAGCTGCCCATTGCGTCACGCGTGAAAGGGGGCGTCCGGCTGCGGCTCAAGACGACAGCCGGCTTGAAATTCTCGCAGACCGCGCTCGACAGGCTGTGTATCTATCTGGCAGGGCGAGACGACGTGGCCAACAAGCTGTACGAGCTGTGTCTTGGCGCGTCCCTCGGCGTGCTCGTGCTCCCGTCGGCGACGCAAGAGTTCCAGTTTCTTTCGCCCGCGACACTTCGGCCGGTAGGCTTTTCGGACGGCGAGGCCCTGCTGCCGGTGACACTGCGCTCGTTCCAGGGGTATCGGCTCCTGCACGAGTACTTCTCGTGCCCGCAGCGATTCAGGTTTTTCGAGCTCACCGAGCTTGCCCGGGGCATCAAGCGCGCGGAGCGGGAAACGATCGAGCTCGTGATCCTGCTCGAGCGCGGGGATACGGCGCTCGATGGCGTGGTCGACGCCTCCAATTTTGCGCTGCACTGCACGCCCGCGGTGAACCTCTTTCACAAGCCGCGCATCGATCGGATTCATGTGACGGACTCTACTCACGAGTTTCACGTCGTAGCGGATCGAACGAGGCCGCTCGATTTCGAGATATACGAAGTGACGGACGTGGTCGGCCACGGGGCGGACCGCGAGCAGCGGTTTCTGCCGTTCTACGCCGCTTACAGCTCGGACGAAGACGACTCGCAGCGGTCGTACTTCACGACGCGGCGCGAACCCCGGCTCGTGTCACCAGAGCTGAAGCGCCGTGGCACGCGATCGAGCTACATCGGAAGCGAGGTCTTCCTGTCGCTCGTCGATTCCGTTGAGGCGCCGTACAGCGTCGACCTGCGACAGCTGTCGATGCAGGCGCTCTGCACGAATCGAGACCTTCCGTTGCTGATGCCGGTTGGCCTTGGCAAGAGCGACTTCACGTTGAACATCGCGGCGCCGGTCGCCAGCGTTCGCGTCATCAGCGGTCCGACGCGTCCAGCCGGGGCGCTGGCCGACGGCGCAGTCGCATGGCGCGCCATCAGCCATCTCTCGCTGAACTACCTGTCGCTCGTCAATTCGACACCGCAGGAGGGGGCGACGGCGCTGCGCGAGCTGCTCGGGCTCTACGCGGTGGCGGCCGATGTCGCAGCGAAGCGGCAGATCGACGCCGTCAGGTCGGTTCGCGTCGACCGAGTTGTGCGACGGCTCCCCGCGTCCGGGCCGATTGCCTTCGGCCGCGGCCTGGAGATCACGCTGGAGGTGGACGAGTTGGGTTTCGAAGGCGGGAGTGCCTTTCTGCTCGGCGCCGTCCTGGATCAGCTGTTCGCGCGCTACGTGTCGATCAATTCGGTAACCGAGACCGTTCTACGCTCGCAGAGTCGAGGTGAGATCAATCGATGGACACCGCATTGGGGCGCGAGGCCGACGTTGTAGCGTTTTTCGCAGCGCTGGCCCAGGAGCCATACCGCTACGACTTCTATCAGACGATGCGGCGGCTGGAGTGCCTGTACGC
>Ga0207701_10001978_pt1 | contig 21232 bp, 15 predicted proteins | sample KBSSwiSSwithPhiX_FD_184294 | JGI IMG/M metagenome (GOLD analysis project Ga0207701, IMG submission 184294) | Switchgrass rhizosphere bulk soil microbial communities from Kellogg Biological Station, Michigan, USA, with PhiX - S5 (SPAdes) (version 2) | ecosystem: Environmental > Terrestrial >... | reverse complement strand
TTGGGCGATATCGACATGGCCTCTTCAGACGCGAATCAGGGTCATTCGGGACGAGGGTAAATGATACAAGCTGTAAAGGTTCGAAGGGTTCGACAGGTTCGACAGGTGCGGGTTCGCCGGTTCTCCGGTTCGATGGTTCACCGCGGTGCTCGCTCCGTTCCGGTCGCACCCGCTCAAGCGCTCCAACGAAGCATCGAACTATCGAACCTCGAACTTTCGAACCTCGAACCGTCGAACGCGCACCCATCGAACCACCCGAACCCTCGAACCCCCGAACCCTTCGAAACTCCCGCCCCCGAGTATCATCGCGTCGTGAAGAAATCGTTGATGGCGTTGACCGTCGCGGCAGTCGTCGTTCAGCCGCCGGTGGCGCTCGACGCTCAGAAGGACGCCCGCGCAGGCATCACCGAGGCGTCGGTCAAGGGTCACCTCGAGTTCCTGGCCGGCGACGCGTTGAACGGGCGGGGCAGCGGGACCCGCGACGAATGGATCGCCGCGTCCTACATCGCCTCGCAGCTGCGGCGCTGGGGTCTCGAGCCGCTGGGCGACGATGGCGGGTACGTGCAGCAGGTCGACATCGAGCGATCGGAAGCGGCCGCGCCGCCGGTGCTCAACTACGACAGCACGCGCCTGACCCACGGCAAGGAGATCGTCGCCCAGTCGATCACCGCCGGACGTGTGTCAGGCCCGCTGCAGAGATTCCAGCCCGGCGTCGCGACGCGGCCCGGCGCGGTCCTCCTCCTGCCGGACCCACGGCCCCAGGCGCTTGGTCAGGCTGCTGCCGGCGCCGCGCTGGTACTGGTCGCGGAGACACCGCAGACCACGACGTTGTTCGGTACGGCGGCGCGCCTGCCACCGCCGACGGCGCAACTCAAAGGCGGCGTGCCGCCGCGTGCCGGCGTCGTCATTCTTTCCAAGGCGTCGCACGACGCGATCTCAGCACTCGCCGAAGGCACGTCGATCACGCTGACGACTGAGCTCAAGCCGGTGCAGGTGTCGCACACCTGGAACGCGATCGGGAAGCTCTCCGGGCGGGACAAGCGGCGGACCGCCCAGGTGATCCTCCTCACTGCGCACCTCGATCATCTGGGCAACCGCCCGCCGCGGCCGGGTACGCCGGCTGGCGATTCGATCTTCAACGGCGCCGACGATGACGCGTCGGGATCGGTGGCGGTGCTGGAGCTCGCGGAGGCGCTGGCCCATGGACGCCGGCCGAAGCGGACGATCGTCTTCACCTGGTTCGGCAGCGAAGAGGCTGGCGGTTACGGCGCGGCGTATTTCCTCGAACACCCTCCCGTGCCACTCGAGGCGATCGTCGCGAACCTGGAGTTCGAGATGATCGGCCGGCCCGACCCCGCGGTCCCGCCGCACACGTTATGGCTGACCGGCTACGAGCGGTCCGACCTCGGTCCACGGCTGGCGAAGCGCGGTGCCCGGCTGGTCCAGGATCCTCACCCCGCCGAGAACTTCTTCATGCGCTCCGACAACATCCAGCTCGCCCGCCGCGGCGTCGTGGCGCAGACCGTCTCGAGCTTCGGCCTCCACAAGGAATATCACCAGCCTTCGGACGAAGTCCGCCTCGTGGACTTCGCGCACATGACCGACGCCATCCGCTCGATGCTCGATCCCGTGCGGTGGCTGGCGAACAGCGAGTTTCGGCCGGTCTGGCTGCCCGGGAAAAAGCCATAAACAGCCAGACCGGCCGAAAAGAGTCGGCTACTAGGCGCAAGGCTACAGGCCTGTCTGGCTGCCGGCCTCGAGCCTGACGGGCCCGTAGCCTGAAGCCAAGAGCCTGGAGCCGATCGGTCTCCCCCTAAGGTCCGCTGACGCGGACCTCGCGCCCCATCCAGTACGGCGCCGGATAGATCCGCAAGTAGCGCGCGCGAACGTCGGGCAGCGGGATGCTGATCGGCACCACCAGCGGGTCGGCGATCGCGGCGGTGACGGCCAGTCCTCCGGTCCAGCCGAGCCACACCTGTTCCCACGACTGCCCGTCGTCCGATCGTTCGATGCGGAGCCGTTCGCCGAGCTCCGGGTAATGCCAGCGCAGGTTGAACGTGACGGCGCGGACGATCCGCGTTGTCATGAGATCGACAACCAGGCGCTGCCCGCCGGCGTCGTGCGGCTGAAACGCGATCGGCGCCCCGCCCGACGGCGGGCGGACCTGTGGCTGCGCGGGGAGTGTGAACACGGTCCCGGCGCTCGTCACGCTGAACCGTTCAATCCCGGGGACGCCCTCGACGAGCCTCTTGAAGTCGCCACCGGCATCGTACTGGTCGTTGACGACAATCGTGAGGGCGTGTCCGGCAGCGAGCGTGAGCAGCGGCGACGCATCGCCGCGGCGCAGCGCCAGCGACAGGATCGTGTAGTGCGGCGGCGAGTAGCCCGAATAGCCGTTCACGATCGGCCGGCGATGTTCGATCGCCCGGTACATCGCCGCCACGTTCACGCGCGCATCGTCAGCCGGCAGCTCGAGGACGGTGGCGTCGCCAGGCGGCAGCAGGGTCCGCGGCGGAGGCGCAGTCAGCGGCATCGGATCCATCGCGCCGTCGAGAGTAAGTCCGGCGAGCGCCGCCAGGAGTATCACAGGGAAGGTACGGTCGGCGAGTTGATGTAGCCGGGCGATCGACAGGCCGGCGGCAACGGAGAGGCAGAACGTCGCCAGCATGGCGAAGCGCGCCGGCACTCGCAGCCCGTCGTATCCGGGCAGCAGCATCAGCAGGCGATAGGGACGCCACCAGCCCGTGATGCCGGCGTCCGCGCCCGGACCGCACGCACACGCCCACATCGCAATTGCTGCGAGGACGTAGAAGGCGAGCGCGCGAGTCCTGCCGCGCCGCGCGATCGGTACTCGCGTCATATCGCCGGGCGATCGTCGGAACAGGGACCAGCAGAGCGCCAGGAGAATTACTGCAATGCCGGTCACTCCTGGAAATAGATAGTCTTCCTGCGTCGGCACGGCGCTCGCGCGCCAGAAGCGCAGCATCGGGGCGATGTGCGTGAGCGATGCGGCCGTGGCGCTGAAGCGGACGATCTCATCGGCCTGACGGCCGAGCCCGAGCTCCGCGTGCACGCGGCGGTACTCGAGCAGCGCCGGGATCAACGGAAGCGCCGCCACGATCCAAGTCGCGACGATCGCGAGCCCAACCCGCGGCGTCCGCCGCCAGTCGACGAACCACAGCAGCCACAACCCAATCAGCACCGGCAGGAACAGCAGAAAGTAGCCGTTCGATGCCGCCTGCAGCAGCCACGCGAGCACGAACGTCACCAGCCAGTGCCGGCGCCGCGTCTCGACATACCCGTGCAGGGCCAGGAACATCGCCGGGATCCACTGCGACGTGAGCACCTGGAGGTGCGCGAGCTGCCCTGCCCGGTAGGGTGCCGTCGCGAACGCGACGCCGGCGATGATCGCGGCCGGCATCGAGTCGGTCAGCCGCATGACGAGGAGATACGCGAACCACCCGGAGAGCGCACACGACAGCAGCAGGCACACGTTGTAGGCCAGCAGCGGCGAGCCGCCGAGCAGTTGGATCGGGGTCGAGAACACCCCGATCCCGGCGAGGTGCTCGGACAGCGCGAGCGCGCCGCGCACCGGGATGAGGATGGGCGGGCTCCACCAGCGGGCCGTGAACGGGACCGCGTGCGCGTTCCACCAGAGAATCCAGGTGTTGAGGAGGGGATCGCCGAGGTCGTGCGGAACGCGGCCCGAGAGATGCGTCGTCAGCGGCCAGGTCCAGGCGACGGCCAGCGCGCCGAACGCGCCAAGGGCAAACGCTGCGCGCCTCGAAGACATGGCGGACGGCGGGGCTGACGGCTAATGGCCCGAGCCGGCTGCACCAATTCGGTTGGGGACGCAAAGCCAGCGCCGTCCACCCGTCCGCTGCAAGCCGGTCAGGCCCTTAGCCATCAGCCTTCGCCCCAACGCGTCAGTGCATCGCCGGCGCGACGGAGCCACGCCCGCCGGCCGGCTGCGCACCCGGCAGCGGCTTGCGCGGGAGCTTTTCCTCGCGATTGGCGGTCTGGTAGACGAAGGCGGCCACGATCACCGCGTTCTGGCGCATGTCCGCTTCCTGGATGCGCTCGTAGCTATCCATGTTCGAGTGGTGCGTGCGGGTATCGTACTCGACTGGATCCTGGATGAACTGGAAGCCAGGGAGGCCCACGGCGTCGAAGGACTGGTGATCCGTGCCGCCGGTATCGCGGATCGTCAGCGTCTTCATTCCGAGATTGTGGAACGGCTTCATCCATTCCTCGAACATCGGCGCGACCGCCTCGTTCCCCTGCAAATAGACCCCGCGGATGGCGCCGGTGCCGTTGTCGACGTTGAAATAGGCATCGAAGCGGCCGTGCTCCGGCTTGAGTGCCATGTCGGCGCGGTTGGCGAAGTGCTCGGTGACATAGGCGCGCGAGCCAAGCAGCCCCTGCTCTTCCCCGCCCCACAGGCCGATGCGCACCGTCCGGCGCAGGCGCACGCCGCTCGCCTTCAGGATCCGCATCGCCTCCATCATCACCGCGGAGCCGGCGGCATTGTCGGTCGCGCCGGTCGCACCGTGCCACGAATCGAAGTGCGCGCCGAGCATTACGACCTCCGAGGCCTTGTCCGTGCCGGGAATCTCGGCGACGACGTTGAAGGACTGCGGGTTGTCGTCCTGGAAGGAGTTCTTGATGTCGAGCTCCAGCTTGACCGAGACGTTCTTCTCCATCGCCCTCACCAGACGACCGTAATGCTCGATGGCGAGCGTCACCTGCGGCAGCCCGGCGTCGGTGCCCGGATCGCGCGACACGCCCTGGGCGCTCTGCACGAACACCGTGCCGCCGTCGCCGCGCGGCGACGCGTCGATGATGGCCAGCACGCCTTCGTCCTTGAAGAACTGCGCCCGGCGCGCGAGCGGGTTCTGGCCGCCCCGTCCGCCGGGTGCGCCGGGACCGCCGGCGCGTCCCGGACCGCCGGCACGCGCCCCGCCACGGCCGCCACGGGCCCGCGCGTCGGTCTCCGACTCGAGTCCGGTGAGGTCCTCGTCGGTGTAACGGTGGCCTGGCGCGGTGAACAGCGGCAGGACCTCGCGCATCGGCGTCACGAACGCGAACTTGCCGCGCAGCTTGCCTTGATACTTGGCGTAGTCCTCGTCGGTCTGGATGTCGACCATGACGGCCTCACCCGAGACCAGCCCGTTGGTGCCGTTCGTCCAGGCCTTCGGATAACCGATGATCGGGAACGGCGTGGGGGTGAGCGCCTGGGCGTAGAACTTGTCGTTCGACCAGCCGCGGCCGAACGGACCCCACGGTTCCAGCTTCGCGTTGGCCAGCCCGAACTCGGTCAACTGCTTGACCGCCCAGTCACCGGCCTTGCGAAAGTTCGGCGAGTTGGTGAGCCGGGGGCCGTACACGTCGGTCAGCCAACTCTCGAGCTCCATCACGCGCGAGCGCGAGAACCCTTCGTCCTTGATCTTGTAGATGGCCTCGTAATCAGGCTTGTCGGAGGCCTGGCGGGCGGCCAGCGGGGTCAGGCTGCAGGCGAGCACGAGCGCAGCACCCGTGAGCACAGGCCTGTGGCGGAGCGAAAAAGTCATGATCCTCCTCAAGGATTGAAGAGCACAGCATATAGGGCGCGGCGGCCGGCTGGCCAGCGGATCGCGTGGTCTGGTCCGGGACGGATTTCGGATCCCCGTGACAGGTCTGTGGCGGCACGTCGCGACCCTAGCGGCCGCGTCGGTCAGTACGCCCTGAATCGAGCGCATTCCCGGTGGTCGCGTGGTGGTGTGGCGGTTGCAGCGGGCAGGGTCGATGACGATGGCCGCCGAACCGCCGGGCGCTCCGGAAACGCCGCTCTTCTCGGACGGCGTGGGCGAGCGGGTCATCGCGGTCGACGACGCGAGCGGGGAGCTGCTGCAGATCCTGCGCGTCCGTCCGGAGCTCGCCGCGTTGCCGGCATTCGAGCTCGCGCTGCGCGAGCGCACCGCACGGCTCGCCAACTTCCGACACACCTACTACGCCCGCATCCGGCGGGTCGACCGTGCGCCGCAGCCCGAAGCGGGCCTCGCGATCGTGTCCGATCATGTCGAAGGCACGCGACTCTCGGACATTCTCCGTTCCGCTGAAGACCGCGGGCTCCCGCTCGATATCAACACCGCGCTGTGCTTAGTCCGGCAGCTGGTCCCCGCGGTTGCCCTGCTGCACGAGAACGCCCGCGACGTCGCCCACGGCCTGATCGCGCCGGAACGCCTCGTCATCACGCCGCACGCGCGGCTGGTGATCGTCGAGCACGTGCTGGGCTCCGCGATCGAACAGCTGCGCCTCACACGGGAGCGGCTCTGGCAGGATCTCCGGGTCGCGCTGCCGAGCGCCGCCGGCCTGTCGCGCTTCGATCAGCGCGCCGACGTCACCGCCGTCGGCCTGGTGGCGCTGGCGCTGGTCCTCGGCCGGCCGCTCCGAGCCGAGGAGTATCCGCATCGGCTCGGTGGACTCCTCGGCGCGGCGCGCGAGCGCGGCGCGTTCGGGGACGACCAGCCGCTCTCGCCCCCGCTGCGCGCCTGGCTCGCACGCGCGTTGCAGCTCGACCCGCGCCGCCCCTTCGCGTCGGCGGTCGAGGCACTCGCGGTGTTCGAGGAGGTCGTCGCCAGCGGCGCCGAGTACGTTGCCGCGCCGGTCGCGCTCGAGATGTTCCTGGCCCGCTATGCCGCGGCGCTGCTCGAGCCCGCGGGGACTCCGGCCGACATCGTCGAAGATGTCGAGCGCCCGGCCGCCGCGGTCGAGCTGACGAGTGCGCCGAGTGCACCGCTCGCCGTGCACATTCCGCCCCCTCCGCCCGAACAGGACATCGCGGCGCCCCCGCCCAAGCTGTTCGACCTGGCGCCGCACAAAGGGCCGCACGTCCACGCAATCACGGAGGTGCCGGGCGCCGAGGCCAGCGCCGAGGAGAGCACGGGCACGCCACTGTCCGAGGACGAACAAGGCGATGCAACGCCGAGCCCGACGTCCTTGCCCTCGGCGGACGAACAGCGCGGCGCGCCGCGATGGAAGTGGGCGGCCGCGGCTGCGGTCGTGGTGACGATCGCCGGCGGCGGGTACGTGGCGCCCACGCTCCTGCGTCGCGCCGGCACGGGAACCCTGGACGTGCAGTCCTCGCCGGCGGGTATCGAGGTGGTCGTCGATGGCGAGCGCCGCGGCCACACACCGGCACGGCTGACGCTCCGGGCCGGCCCGCACATCCTGGAGCTGCGCGGACGCGGGGTGCCGCGGGTTACGCCGATCGTCATCAGCGCCGGCGCCCAGTCCTCGCAGTACGTCGAGCTTGCGGAGACGCCGCAGACCGGCCAGCTGCGGGTACAGTCGCAGCCCGCGGGCGCCCGGGTGCAAGTGGATGGCGTTCCCGCCGGCAACGCGCCGATCACGGTGCACGACCTGTTACCCGGCACGCACGAAGTCGTGCTGCAGTCCGCGACCGGAAGCGTGACACAAACCGTGCAGGTGCCGGCTGGCGGCGTGGCCTCGATGACGGCGCCGATCGGCGCAGAGGCGAACGGCGGGCCGGTGTCGGGATGGGCGACCGTGAAGTCGCCGGTCAGCGTCGAGGTGCGAGAGGGCGGCAAGCTGCTCGGCACGAGCGATGCCGATCGCCTGATGCTCGCAACCGGTCGCCACGAGCTCGAGCTCGCGAACTCGGTGCTCGGCTATCGCGCCAGCCGTTCTGTGCAGGTGGCGGCCGGCAAGACCATCGAGATCGTGGTCACGCTTCCTAACGGGATCGTGAACCTGAACGCCTCGCCATGGGCGGAAGTCCTGATCGACGGCCAGCGCGTCGGCGACACGCCGATCGGTAACCTCGAGGTCCCCATCGGTCCGCACGAGGTCGTGTTCAGAAACCCGCAGCTCGGAGAGAAGCGCCATGCCATCTCTGTCACCCTCGCTGCGCCCGTCCGGCTCAGCGTGGACATGAAATAGACCGAGGAGACATCTCGTGAGGTTCCCCCCCATCGTCGGAATTGTGGCGCTCGCCGTGATGATGGCCGGCCCGGCCGCGGCACAGCCGAACGCGTTGAACGCGGCGCGCGATCTGTATGCGTCGGCCCGCTACGATGAAGCGCTCGCCGTGCTCAACGGGCTCCCGGCGGGCAACTCGCCGAACGTCGCCGACATGACGTCCGTGCAACAGTACCGGTCGCTTTGTCTGCTCGCGCTCGGCCGCGGTCCCGAAGCGGAGGAAGCGATCGGCGCCGTCGTGACGGCGAACCCGTCCTACCAGCCGACCGCGGCCGAGGCCTCTCCGCGCGTGCGTGCCGCGTTTACCGAGGTCCGGCAGCGGCTGCTCCCGCACATCGCGCAGGCCCGCTACACCGAGGCAAAAACGGCGTTCGACGGAAGGCACTTCGCCGAGGCGGCGACGCAGTTGCGCGAGGTGCTGACGCTCATCGACGACCCGGACATGCAGGGCCGGCTCGGCGACCTCCGGGTGCTGGTCAGCGGCTTCCTGGATTTGAGCGTCGTCGCGCTCGCGCCGCCGCCCGCAGCGCCAACGCCGGCGGCGGTGGTCGAGGCGCCGCGAGCGCGCGAACCGGCACCGGCCATCCCTGACCAGGCGGTGCCGGCGGCCAAGCGCATCTTCGGACGAGACGATGAGGGAGTCATGGCGCCGGTCGCGATCCGGCAAGAGATGCCGCGACTGTCGGCACAAGCGGCGACGGCGGCGCGCGCTCGCGGTCTGCTCGAGATCGTCATCGACGAGCAGGGGCGGGTCATCAGCGCGACGATCCGGATGCCGGTTCAACCCGCCTTCGATCAGGCACTCCTGGTCGCGGCACGGGATTGGTCGTACAGACCAGCGACGCTCGATGGGCAGCCCGTGAAGTTCCGCAAGATAATCCAGGTCGTGACGCGCTGAATGGGCCGTCCGGACTCAAAGGCCGAGCCGTGTAATTTGGGGGACAGTGGGACAGCTCGGCGGCGCGATCTCGACAGGCGGCGTACCTGAATTACCGCCGAAAACGCCTGAATGTCGTGGTGTCGGACGTGTGGCAGGCTGGCAGGGAAGTAGCAACCTGTCGGCGAACATGCACAAACATGATGCCCTCGCCCTGGCTGACGTTGCCGCCGCCGGGGTTCGCCTGCGCCCCACCGACGCGGCGACCATCGTTTGCGCGCTCGTCCGTCAGATCGAGAACCGCACGCTGCCGGGCGTTCCGTCCGCGCACGTCATCCGCTTGTCCGCCGCCGGCGAGGTGACGGTCGAGGGGCCGGTGGTCGCGACCGGCGCTCCCGTGCCGCGGGCGGCGCAGTTGCTCGCGGACCTGTTGCCCAAGACGACCCGCGCCCGCTCCGACACGGCGCTCAACCGGGTCATCGATCTCGCGCTCAGGACTCCACCAGAATTCGCCACCGTCGAGCGTTTGAGCGAGGCGCTGAAGCCGTTCGCGGCGCACGACGCCAAGGCGGCCATTGCCCAGATCGTCGCCCGGTGGGCCGCCGCCGCCGGCAGCAACGAGGGCTGGGATCCCGTGACCGACGAGTGCGACCCCAGCGTGTCGGATATCCGCCGGGCTCGCCGCGAGACCGGGTTATCGCTCGACGAAGTGTCGCGCAAGAGCCGGATTCCGGTGTCGCTGCTGCGGCAGCTGGAGTGGGGCTACCTGCGCAACTGGCCGAAGGGCATGTACGGCCGCACCCAGCTCGCGCGCTACGCGCGGGCCGCCGGTCTCGAGCGCCAGGTCGTGCTCGATGCGATCTGGCCCCTCATCGAGCACGAGCCGGTCAGCGCACCAGCTCCGGCGCCTCCATCCCAGGACGGCAGCGCCATCGTCATCGTGCAGCCGACCTTCAAGGCCGACGAAGTCCTGTTCGAAACGGAAGCGCAGCCTGTCGACGGCAGCGGCCCGAGGCCGGCCGACGATCGGGTCGCGGCGACCGCCACGGCCGCCCCGTTGTCGTCACTCGCGGACGTCAAGACGGCTTCGGTTCCGCCGGCCATTGCGGTTCCGGCGAGCCCCGCTGCCCACGAGGACCGGAGTCCCGTGCGAGCCGCTGATCCGATGGCGGCGAGCGAGGTTCCGCTGACGCTCCTGGATCCATTGGCGCGACCGGAGACCCCGCGGCGGGCCTCGCTGATCGGCGCGGCGGCGGTGCTGACGCTGGCGGCCGCCGGCGGGCTCTGGGGTATGCGCGGCGGACCGCCGGACCATAGCCGCGTCACCATGCGGGCGGTTCGGCGGGTCCCGAGCGCGACCGAGATCTCGGCGCGGCACCAGGCGGGCGATTCTCGAGCGACGACTCCCCCGATGGCTCAGAGCGAAGCGGCCCCGGCGCCACTGGCGATCCCTGACGCGAGGCCGATTCTGCGCGCCGGTATGGACGAGCGCGTGCTGACACCCATCAGAGAGACCCACGCCGAGCGGGCCGAAGATCCGGACGACGAGAGCAGCACGTCTGCGGCGTTTGCCTCGGCGGGGGGCGTGTCCTTTGCCGAGCCGGCGGCAGTGGGCACGAGCGGCGATACCACGGGCGGCTTGGGCCTCCGGCTCACGCAGGTGGTCGACGACCGCGGCCGCAATTATCACGCGAGACCCTCACCCAACGGCAGCATGGTGGCGTTCGATTCGGATCGCGAAGGAGAGCGCGGCGTCTACCTCGCCGACGCGGGCGGCCGAAACCTGCGGCGGGTCAGCGGCGACGGTTTCGCCGCGCTGCCCAGCTGGTCGCCGGATGGGAGGACGATCGCCTACGTGCGAGCCGAGCCGGATAATCCAAACGTCTGGAACCTGTGGTCGCTGAACCTCGACTCAGGTCAATCGCGCCGCCTCACCGCCAACGCCAGCGGCCGCCCCCAGGGGGCCTCCTGGTTTCCCGACAGCCGCCGCGTCGCCTACGCGGTCGGCAACCGGATCATGGTGCTCGACCTTACGACTGGTGCGCCGGTCGAGTACCCGTCCCCTCAGTCGGGGCGCAAGCCCGGCGCTCCGGCGGTGTCGCCTGATGGTCGCCTGATGATCTTCGCGCTGTCGGGTGACGGTGCATGGCTGACCGACCTGTCGGACGGCTCCTCGCGCAAGGTGCTGTCGGATCCGAGCGCGGGTGATTTCACCTGGTCACCCGATGGGACGCGCGTGGCGTACTACAGCCGCCACGATCGAGAGTGGGGGGTCTGGATCGCCGTCGCTCGATGATTCCGACGCGCTGTCACGGATGAGCGGGAGCCCGGGAGCCCATGGTAGACTCCCCGGTCCCATGCTCCGGCACTCCAGCAGGGGGGCGGTCGCGGCGCTGTGGTTCCTCACCGCATGCGCGCGCCAGGCTCCGCCGCCTCCAGCTTCCGTTCACGCCCAGGACATCTTTCTCCCACCGCAGGCCCAGGTCATCGAGGCGGTCGTGCCACCGCATGCGACGCTCGATGGGCTCCTCCGCAGCTATGAGTTCCCGACCGGCATGATCGAGGCCGCGGTCCGCTCCGCGGGCTCTGTCTTCAACTTGCGGCAGCTGCGCGAACGGCAGCCCTATCGGCTGGTGAAGTCGATCGACGGGTTGCTCGAGGAGTTCGAGTACCAGATCGACGCTGATCGGTTCCTGCGGATCTTCGCGCCGGATCTGACCCGTCCGGACGTGCTCGAGGCGAAGGTGGTGCCGTACGAGAAGGTCACGACGGTCGAAACGGTGCGGGGAACGATCGATGCCGCCCACCCGTCACTCATCGCGGCGATGATCGGCGCCGGCGAGAACACTCAGCTGGCGATGGCGCTGGCGGACATCTTCAGCAGCCAGATCGACTTCGACAGCGACCTGCAGCCGGGCGACCGGTTCGAGCTCCTGGTGCAGAAGTCCTCACGCGAGGGGCAGTTCGCCGGCTACGGCCCGATCCTCGGCGCCCGCTTCAGCGCCGACCGCCGTGAGCACGAGGCGTTCCGCTGGTCCAACCCCGAGACGGCCCGTTCCGGCTACTACGACGCGGCTGGCCGATCGCTCAAGCGGTTCATGCTCCGGACGCCGCTCAAGTTCGAACCGCGGATCACCTCCGGCTTCACCGTCAATCGCTTGCACCCGGTCTTCCGGAGCTATCGCGCGCACCTCGGCATCGACTACGCGGCCCCCGTCGGCGCGCCGGTCGTCGCGGTCTCTTCGGGAGTGGTGGTGGCAGCCGGATGGGCGGGCGGCGGCGGGAACCAGATTCAGCTACGCCACGGCGACGGTTACGAGACGTACTATTTGCATCTGTCCGCCTTCGCTCCAGGCATCAGGCCTGGCGTGCACGTCGATCAGGGGCAGTTGATCGGACGCGTCGGGGCGACGGGCACCGCCACCGGACCGCACCTGGACTACCGCCTGAAGCGCAACGGGCAGTTCCTCAACCCGCTCGTGGTGCAGCGCTCGCAGCCGCCTGGCGATCCGATTCCGCCAGCGCTGATGCCCGCCTTCTTCACCGAGCGCGACAGCACGCGGCGGCAGCTGACGCCGACGATGCTCGCCGCTGTCCCGGTACGAGTGACGTCCGACGCCGTTCAGCCTCGCTGACTCCCTGGCAGCACCTAGAGGATGGGCTGCTAGAATGGCCGGATGGCTTCCATCCACCCCTTCCGCGCCTTGCGCCCGGCGCCGGCTGTCGCGGCGTCGGTCTCGTCCGTCCCGTACGATGTCGTCAGCACTGACGAGGCGCGCGAGCTGGCGTCCGGTAACCCGCTCAGTTTCCTGCACGTGACCCGCGCGGAGATCGATCTCCCAGCGGATGCCGACCCGTATTCCAGTGAAGTCTACGAGCGCGCCAAGGCCAACCTCGCCACGCTCCGCGCCACGGCACCGCTGGTCGTCGACGAGGCGCCGTCGCTGTACTTCTATCGTTTGAAGATGGGCGATCACGAGCAGACCGGGCTCGCCGGCTGTTTCTCGATCGAGGAGTACGAGCGCGACGTGATCAAGAAGCATGAGCGCACGCGGCGCGACAAGGAGGACGATCGCACGCGGCATATGATCGCGTTGCGCGCCCAGACCGGCATCGTCTTCCTGACCTACCGCGCCGACGCCGCGATCGATCGCTTGCAGCAGATCGTCACCGCCGGGCCGCCGCTCTACGATTTCACCGCTCCCGACGGCGTGCATCACACGATCTGGAAGGCGGGCGCCGAGGAGACCAACTCGCTGGTGGACGCCTGCCGGGCCATCCCCGCGCTGTATATTGCCGACGGTCACCATCGCGCGGCGAGCGCGGCGCGGGCGCGCGCCGAGCTGGGCGGGTCTGGCACCAGCGAAGCCGGCACCTTCATCGCCGTCGCGTTCCCCGACAACCAGATGCAGATCCTGCCCTATAACCGCACCGTCAAGGATCTGGCCGGCGCGACGCCGGCTGAGTTCCTGAGCGCCTTGCAGCAACGCGTGCCGGTCACCGACGGCGGCCCGACGCCGCAGCGTCCGGGCCTGGTCTCGATGTATCTGGACGGCAAGTGGTACACGCTGGACGTGGGGTCCACCAAAGCGGAGGACGGCTCGCGCGCGGCGCGGCTGGACGTCGCGCGCCTGCAGAGCGCAGTGCTCGAGCCGGTCCTGCGGATCGGCGACATCCGCACCGACAAACGCATCGACTTCGTCGGCGGCGCCCGCGGCACGGGGGCGCTGGAGAAGGCCGTGAACTCGGGCAAGGCGATGGTCGCGTTCTCGATGGCTCCGGTCACCGTCGACGACCTGATGGCGATCTCCGATACCGGCGGGATTATGCCGCCCAAGTCCACCTGGTTCGAGCCGAAGCTCCGCGACGGATTGCTGATTCATACGATCTGACGCCGACAGCTGATTGGAACAATGAAAGTACTGATCGCCGACAAATTCGAGCAGAGCGGGATCGACGGGCTGAAGGCCGCCGCCTGCGACGTGCGCTATGACCCGGACCTGAAGGACGCGGCGTTGACCGCGGCGATCCGGACGAGTGGGGCTGAAGTGCTGGTGGTGCGCGGGACCCAGGTAACCGAGCCGATGCTCGATGCCGGACGTCTCGCGCTGATCGTGCGGGCCGGCGCCGGCTACAACACGATCGATGTCGCCGCCGCCTCGAAGCGCGGCATCTACGTCTCGAACTGCCCGGGCAAGAACGCGATTGCGGTCGCCGAGCTGGTCTTTGCCCTGATCCTGTCCATCGATCGGCGCATTGCCGAGAACGTGGCCGATCTGCGCGGCGGGATCTGGAACAAGAAGGAGTACTCGAGAGCGCGCGGGCTCTACGGTTCGACGCTGGCGCTCCTCGGCGTCGGGGCGGTCGGCCGCGAAGTGATCCGGCGGGCCGCCGGCTTCGGCATGAACGTCGTGATCTGGAGCCGGCGCTTCGATGGCCAGGACCGGCCGATCTCGGAAGAGGATGCGCGCGAGCTGGGGATCGAAGGAGCGCAGCGGCAGGTCGCGATCCAGCTTGTGGCCACGCCCGGCGATGCCGCGTGGCGGGCCGACGTCCTCAGCGTCCACGTGGCGCTGAGCGCCGAGACGAAGCACCTGGTCAACGCCGCGGTGCTGGCGCAGCTGAAGCCGGGGGCCATGCTGATCAACACCGCGCGCGGTGAAGTGATCGACCACACGGCCCTGGCCACCGCCATCCGCGAGAAGGGGCTGAAGGTCGGGCTCGACGTGTTCGGCCGCGAGCCGGCCGCGGCGACCGGCGGCTTTGGCGATCCGATCGTTTCGATGCCCGGCGTCTACGGGACGCATCACATCGGCGGCTCGACGGATCAGGCGCAGGAGGCGATCGCCGCCGAGACCGTCCGCATCATCCGCCGCTACAAGGAAACCGGGCGCGTCCCAAACGTCGTCAACCTGGCGACACGCACGCCCGCCACGCACATGCTGGTGGTCCGCCATCGCGACCGTCCAGGGGTGCTGGCGCACGTCTTCAACCAGTTACGCGAGGCCAACCTGAACGTCCAGGAGACGGAGAACATCGTCTTCGAAGGCGCCGAGGCGGCGGTGGCCCGCATCAATCTCGACGGCGCCCCGACCGCGGAGGTCTGCGCGCGAATCGAAAACGGCCACCCCGACATCCTCGACGTGCAGGCCGTCACGCTCTGATCTTCGGCATTTTTTTACGAGGCATCTCATGTCCACGACGACGACCACCCGCATTCATAACTTTTCCGCCGGTCCGGCGGTGCTGCCGCTGGAGGTCCTCGAAGAGGCCCAGCAGAACCTCCTCGCCCTGCCCGGTGTGGGCATGTCGATCCTCGAGATCAGCCACCGCTCGAAGGCCTTCGAGGCCGTGCTTGCCGGCTGCGAGGCGGACCTGCGCGCGCTGGCCGGCATCCCCGACGGCTACAAGGTGCTGTTCCTCCAGGGCGGCGCCAGCCTGCAGTTCTCGATGGTGCCGATGAACCTGTTGCCGGCCGGCGGATCGGCCGACTACGTCGTGACCGGCGCGTGGTCGCAGAAAGCGGTGAAGGAAGCCAAGAGGGTCGGCGGCGTCAAGATCGCCGCGACGACTGAAGGCGGGAACTTCGCGCGCGTGCCCAGGCAGGACGAGCTGACGCTGGATCCGTCTGCCGCCTACGTCCACTACACCACCAACAACACCATCTTCGGCACCGAGTTCGGGTACGTGCCGGACACCGGCGGCGTCCCGCTCGTCGCCGACGCATCGTCGGACATCTTCAGCGCGCCGATCGATGTCAGCCGCTACGGGCTGATCTACGCCGGGGCGCAGAAGAACCTGGCCCCCGCCGGCGCGACGCTGGTCATCATGCGCGAGGACCTGCTGCCGCGCACCCCGAAGTCGATCGCGACGATGCTGCAGTACCCGGTGCACGTCGAGAACGGCTCGATGTACAACACGCCGCCAGTGTTCACCATCTACATCATGAGCCTGGTCCTGAAGTGGCTGCGGAAGGAAGGCGGGCTCGAGGCCATGGGCAAACGCAACGCGGCCAAAGCTGCGAAGCTCTACGCCGAGGTCGATCGGACCGGCTTCTATCGCGGCCACGCCGAGGCGGACAGCCGGTCCCGCATGAACGTGACCTTCCGGCTGCCGAGCGAAGAGCTCGAGAAGTCGTTCGCCAAGGACGCCACGGCGGCCGGTCTCGACGGTCTGAAGGGCCACCGCTCGGTCGGCGGGCTGCGGGCCTCGATCTACAACGCGTTTCCGGAGAGCGGTGTGGATGCGCTGGTCGCCTTCATGCGCGAGTTCGAACGCCGCAACGGCTGAAACCTCGTCCTGTAAGCCGCACGTTCGGTGCGGCTTACAGCCGCCTGCCGGCCTTACAGAAGTCTTACAAACCGTTCGCCGCCTTGCTGCTACTGTTGCCTGTCGTCTTTCACAGGAGCACAGTTGCAGATAGAACGTTCGACTCTTCGCGTCCCGTATACGGTGTCCACGGTCAACGTGATCACCGCGGTTTTCATGGTCCTCTTCCACGTCGCCGCGGTCGCGGCGTTCTGGTACGTGAGCTGGGCCAACGTCCTCACCGCGCTGGTACTGCACTGGATGGCGGTCGGCTTCGGGATCAGCCTCGGCTACCACCGCCTGCACACCCATCGCGGCTTCAAGACGTCGAAGGCGTTCGAGTATTTCCTGGCGTTCTGCGGCACGCTGACGCTCGAGGGCGGGCCGATCTTCTGGGTCGCCACGCACCGTCAGCATCATCAGCTCTCCGACCATGAAGGGGATCCGCACTCGCCGCGCGACGGGGGCTTCTGGGCTCACATGGGCTGGATCCTGTTCGGCGACTCGCACCACAACAACACGCCGCTGATGGCCAAGTACGCGCCAGATCTCGGCGCGGACCCGTTCTACCGCTGGCTCAACACCTATCACTGGGTTCCGCTCACCACGCTCGGCTTCCTCCTGCTCGCGATTGGCGGCTGGGGCATGGTGTTCTGGGGGATCGGGCTGCGGGTCGTGTTCGGCCTGCACGCCACGTGGCTGGTGAACTCGGCGACGCACATGTGGGGCAGCCGCCGCTTCAACACCAAGGACGATTCACGTAACAGCTGGTGGGTGGCGCTCCTCACGTTCGGCGAGGGCTGGCACAACAACCACCACGCGCACCCGGTCTCGGCGCGTCACGGCCTCGCCTGGTACGAGTTCGACATCAGCTGGATCACCCTGAAGCTGTTCCGCGCGCTGGGTGTGGTGTGGGATCTCAAGGTCGCCAGGATCCGCGCCCTGCCGGTCGAGGAGGCCGCCTAGCCGCTCCTTCCAGTATCCTGAGGCATGGTCAGCGGCCGACGACGATCGGTCATCTTCTTCACCGTCCTCGGCATCTGTCTCGTCGTCCTCGCGGTCACGCTGAACGTCAGCTGGATCGTGCTCAACTGGCGCCGTGGGGTCCTCGCGATCCTCGGCGTCGTTTTTTTTCTGCTGATCATCGCCGGGCTCGTCCTCAACACCATCTTCCTGGTGCGTGAGATCCGGCGGAACGACCAGCACGACTCCTTCATCAACGCCGTCACCCACGAGCTCAAGACGCCGGTCGCGTCGATCCGGTTGTACCTGCAGACGCTCCAGGCCCGCGAGCTCGAGCCCGACAAGCGGCGCGAGTTCTATCGCATCATGCTGGAGGACAGCGATCGGCTGCTGCACACGATCGATCAGGTCCTGCGTGCCGGCAGCGCGGGGTCGCGTCTGCGGCGGCGGATGCACACCCACGTCAACCTGGCGGAGATCACCCGCGAGTCGGTGTTGCTCGCGCGTCAGCGCTTCCACTTGAGCAGCGAGGCCCTGGCCTACGACGAGGTCGCGGCGGCGGCGGACACGGTGGTGGTGGGCGACGGCGACGAGCTGCGTGCGGCGGTGTGGAATCTCCTCGACAACGCGGTCAAGTACTCGCCGGCGGATCAGGTCCGGATCCTGGTGCGGCTGGAACGCGATCCAGAGGGGCGGGTCGCGGTGCGGGTGACCGATCACGGCGTAGGGATCGCGGCGACCGATCTGAAACGGATCTTCCGTCGCTTCTACCGCGTCCCGAGCGGCGTGTCGGTGCGTGCGAAGGGCAGCGGCCTTGGCCTGTTCATCGTCCGCACGGTCGCCCGCAAGCACGGCGGGCGGGCATTCGCGGAGAGCCAGGGCGCCGGCCGGGGCAGCACCTTCACGCTGCTGTTGCCGCGAGCGGCGCGGGCATGAGTGCGCCGCGGGTCCTGATCGTCGAGGACGAGCAGCATCTGGCCGAGGGGCTGCGCTTCAACCTCGAGGCCGAGGGATACGGGGTCGAGGTCGTCGAGACCGGCGAGGCGGCGCTCGAGCAGCTGACCGACGCCTCCCACGGCCGCTTCGATCTCGTGGTGCTGGATGTCATGCTGCCGGGCAAGGACGGCTTCACCGTCGTTTCGGAGCTGCGTCAGGCCCGGCAGTTCGTGCCGGTGCTGATCCTTACGGCCCGCGGCCGTCCCGAAGATGTCCTCGATGGCTTCGCGGCCGGCGCCGACGATTACCTGCCGAAGCCGACGGAGCTGGCCATCCTGCTGGCGCGCATCGGCGGTCTGCTGCGCCGCTCGGCGTGGCTGCGGCGTGCCGCCGATCAGTACAGCTTCGCGGGCAAGACCATCGATTTCGACACCCTGGAGCTGCGGGTCGGCGAGCGAACGTTGCCGCTGACCCTCATGGAAGCCAATCTGCTGCGCTATCTGATTGCGCAGGAGGGCAAGGCGGTGTCGCGCAAGTCGATGCTCGAGGACGTCTGGGGGGTCCACGAGGACACCGATACCCGCGCGATCGACAACTTTATCGTCCGACTGCGGCGCTACATCGAGCTCGATTCGGGGAAACCGCGCCACCTGTTGACCGTGCGCGGAGTGGGCTACCGCTTCGTGGCCAGGCCGGACTGATCCAAGAGTCCCGCGGCGGCTACTCCTGCGGCGCGACGAACGGGGAGCGGCGTCGTCCGCGCCGGCGGCGGCGGGCGCGGAACGGATGATCGGCGGCGTGCTGGGCCGGCGCGGGTACCCCCTGCGCCTGGAGATTGCGCCAGTGCGCCACCACGTCGGGACGATCGCCGTGAATCTCGAGCCAGGTGATCGCCTCGTCCAGCGACGAGCGGTGGAGGAGGTTGCGCTGCGCGCGGGCCGGGGCGTTGAGGTCGAGCAGGCGCGCCTGCATCGAGATCACGTGCTGCAGGCGCTCGATGTCCCGCCGCGCAATCGGCAGCATCCCAATCTCGATCCGCCGTTCCAGCGCGTCGGCCGAGAAGCGCGGCTGCCGGGTCGCCAGGCCGAGCGGCTGCAGCAGCGTGCCGGCAAGGATGGCGTTGGTCAGCGAGTCGGGCGCCGACTGGAAGCGGGCACGGTAGCGATCCAGCGCCGCGATCGAGCGCCACAGCGCGTCGGGCGCGACCGACAGCTCGGGTGTGATCTCTTTCATCAGCTTCGTGGCGCGCAACTGGCGCATCGCCTGCTCGGCGTGCCCGGACCGCAGGATCTTGTAGTACTCCTCGAGCAGCCGGGCCGGGGCGCTGCGCGCGATCTCGTGGCGGTGCACGGCCATCGCATCGAGGATCGGCTGGTCGATCGTGAACTCGAGCCGGGCCGCGAGGACGACCGCGCGCAGCATGCGGACGGGATCTTCGAGGAAGCGGACGCTGGGGTCGCCGATGCAGCGGATCAACCGCGCGTCGAGATCGCTGAGGCCGCCGACGTAGTCGATGATCGAGAAGGTGCCGATGTCGTAGAAGAGCGCGTTGACGGTGAAGTCGCGCCGGAACGCATCCTCCTCCGGAGTGCCGTAGGTGTTGTCGCGCTGGATCAGCCGGCCGTTCGTCTGCGGCAGCCGCCGGTGTTCCGGCGTCGCTTCGTCGGCGTAGGTCCGTTCCTCGTCGGGCTCGGTTGACTGAACGGTGTCGCCGCCGGGACGATCGGCGCCGGCCTCGAGCGCTTCGGCGATTTCCGCCTCCGCGGTCAGTTCCGTCGAATCCACTTGCCGCCGGAAGGTGGCGACCTCGATCGTCTGAGTGCCGAACTTGACGTGGGCGAGGCGGAAGCGGCGGCCGATGATCCAGCAGTTCCGAAAGAGCTTCTTGACCTGGTGCGGATGCGCCGACGTGCCGATGTCGAAATCCTTCGGCCGCCGGTTCAGCAGCAGGTCTCGGACGCTGCCGCCAACGAGATACGCGATGTAGTGATGTTCGTGCAGCCGATACAGGACTTTGAGCGCGCCCGGATCGATGTCGCGGCGCGAAATGGTGTGCGAGGAGCGTGGGACGATGGTCGGCTCCGCCATCGCACGGCAGTATAGCACCACAGATCCGAAAGTCTCTAGTAACTGTATGAAGGGTTTGGGCTTAGCTGGCCTTTGCTCATGTGTTACCATCGCACGATGCGCCGCTTCGTCCTGGTCGCCATGGGTGTGCTGCTCACGGCGTTGCCAGCCCACGCGGCGGACGCCCTGACGGAGGCCCGCCGGCTCTACAACGCGGGCAAGTACGATCTCGCGGCCGCTGTGGCGCGCGAAGCGATGACCCTCGACGCCACAGCCGACGCCGCCCGCGTCGTCCTGGGGCGGATTCAGCTCGAGCAATTCCGGCAGCACGCGCGTCCCGAGGACTTCAAGGCGGCGCGCGAGTCGCTGCGAGCCGCGGACGCCCGTCCGCTGCATTACCGCGAACGCCTCGAACTCTCGATCGGTCAAGCGGAGGTCCTGTACCTCGACGATCGATTCGGGGCCGCCGCCGAGCTTTTCGAAGCGACGCTGGACCGATCGATGGTGCTCGGCCCGGTGGCCCATGAACGGGTGCTCGACTGGTGGGCGACGGCCCTCGACCGTCATGCTCAGTCCCGGCCGCTGGAGGAGCGTCCGGCCATATACGCGCGGATTTTGGGGCGCATGAGCGCCGAGCTCGCGACCGACGGTGGATTGGCGCCAGCCAGCTACTGGCTGGTTGTCGCGGCGCGTGGCACCGGCGACCTCGAGCGGGCATGGCAGGCGGCGATCGCGGGCTGGGTCCGGGCGAGCCAGGCACCCGATGGCGGGGCGCCGCTACGCGCCGATCTCGACCGCCTCGTTACCCAGACGATCATCCCGGAGCGCGCGACCCGCCTCAAGATCAGCGATCCCCGCCAGGCCGCCGCCGGCATGGCGAACGAGTGGGCGGCGTTCAAGGAGGGGTGGGCGAAGTAGCGGTCAAGGCTTAGGGCTGAAGGCTGATGGCCTGCAAGGCTTCAGGCTCCGGGCTTCACGCCATAAGCTTTAAGTCCTGAGCCTTAAGCCGGTCCTGCCATCGTTAGTCCCCTCAACTCTTCGCATCCTTCCAGTTGTCGGCGATGCCGACGTCGACGGTCAGGGGTACTGACAGCGTGACGG
>Ga0207701_10001976_pt1 | contig 21250 bp, 20 predicted proteins | sample KBSSwiSSwithPhiX_FD_184294 | JGI IMG/M metagenome (GOLD analysis project Ga0207701, IMG submission 184294) | Switchgrass rhizosphere bulk soil microbial communities from Kellogg Biological Station, Michigan, USA, with PhiX - S5 (SPAdes) (version 2) | ecosystem: Environmental > Terrestrial >... | reverse complement strand
TTCCTGTGTCGCCTTGTAGTGCGCCTCGGTGACGCCGAGGCTGGTCTCGAGCGTCGCCTTCTCCTTCGGGTCGGTTGCCTGCGCGATCCGCTGCTTCAGCTGCGCGATCTGCCCCGGCAGCACGTCGGTGAAGGACTTGTTGGTCCGCTGCTGCAGCACGTTGGTCAGGTGCATCCGGCGGATGTACTCGTGGCCGACGATCTCGACCTCGTCGCCGAAGATCTGGTTTCCATGCGCGTGGTCGAAGTGGTAGTGCGAGTTGAAGACGTAGCGGATTGGCTTGGGAGTGATTTCGTCCTTGATCTGCGCGACCAGCGCCCGCGCCGCAGCCGGCGTGACGCTGGTGTCGACCAGCATCGTGTGATCGGCGTTGACGATGACGAGGCCGTTGCTCATCGTCGTCATCACGCCGGTGCCGGTCGCGAAGTAGACGCCTTCAGCGAGCTTCTCGAAGCGATACGCCTTGCCGGCCGACGCGGCGCCTTGAGGGGCCGCGCCGCGCCCGTCCTGAACGTAGGACGCCACGAGCAGCAGGACCACGGCGGTGGCGAAGAGATAACGTCTCATGGGTGTCGTCTCCTGAGAGGGCTATGTCCGCGACGATCGAACGCAGAGCTCGCAGGGCGCGCAGAGAAATTCTTGTTCTCTGCGGTCTCAGCGGCCTCTGCGTTGCGTCTACGCCAGCGTCTTGTAGAGTGCGAGCAGCTTGCTCCAGGCCTTCTCGGCGTCGGGCTTGCTGTAAATCGGCTGGCCGTTGGGCTGCTTCGGCATGTCGGGCACGCACCAGCCGTGTTGCGCCTCCGGGTAGACCTCGACTTCGGCCGGCACCTTGGCCGCCGCGAACGCCTCGCGCAGCGTGTCCTTGGCCTCCGGCTGCCGCGCATCGTCGTTGGCCGCCACGGCGATGTACATCCGCGCCTTGATCTTCGGTGCGAGCAGATGCGGACTGGTCGGCGCGGTGGTGACGAGACCGCCGCCGTGGAACGACGCGCCGGCGCCGATGCGATCGGGCAGCGTGGCCGCGGTCCGGACGACGAGCGGGCCGCCCATGCAGTAGCCCTGCGTGCCGATCTTTTTGGTCTTGTTCACCGACGGCTGCGCGTCGAGGTAGGCGACATAAACTGGCGCATCCTTCTCGGCGTTGCCCGGTGCCGTCGCCGACGCCATCAGCGGCTGCAGCTTGGCCATGTCCGCCGGGTTCTGGAAGCTGAACGACCCTGGGTCGGCGATGACCGGCGCCTTCGCAAGGCGATAGAACGGGTTCGGCACCAGTACCGAGTAGCCTTCGGCGGCAAGGCGCTTGGCAATGTCGCGCATCGACGGGCGGAGTCCGAACGCGTCGGGCCAGATGAGCACGCCCGGATGCGAACCGGTCGTCGGATGAATGAACGCGGCATCGCAGACGCCATCGGCCATCTTGATTTCGACGTTGGTCTCGACGACGGGCAGTTCGGCGGCCGCGGCGGAGCCGGCGGCGGCGGCAAGGCCGGCGGCGATCGACATCGCGACGAATTCGCGGCGCGACGGATCGTCTGGTATCTCGGCGTTGGCGTTCAGATCCGGTTTCTCATCAGCCATCGGTCTCTCCTGTTGCGTCTTCATACCACGACTGGGGAACTTGCGCCGTCCATTGTGATGATCGCCCCGGTGAGATAGCTGGCACGCGGCGAAGCGGCGAAGACGGCCACCGCCGCAACCTCGTCGGCCTCGGCCAGCCGCCCGAGCGGGATGCGGTCGATGCTGCGCTTCAGCGCTTCGGCCTCGGTGATGCCGTGCCGCGCCGCTTCGGCCTGCATCCCTTCGACAACCCGGGACGTTTTCGTCAACCCGGGGTTGATGCCGAGGATGCGGACGCCTTTGGCCGCGTAGGCATTCGCCAGGCCGACGGTCGCGAGCATCAGCGCCGCGTTCGCGGCGCCGCCGGGCAGGTGAATCGGCGACGCGACCTTGCCGCCGTTGCCGATGATGTTCACGATCACGCCGCGGCCGCGCGCCGCCATCAGCTTCACGACCGGATCGATGGCGTTGATGGAGGTGAAGTACTTCGCATCCATCGCCGCGCGCCAGGCGTCCGGGTTCAGGTCGTCCGGCGCGGTGCGGCGTGCGGCGCCGGCGCTGGTGACGAGGATGTCGATGGCGCCGAGCTCGGACTCGACGCGTTCGACCATGGCGCGCGCGGCGCCGGCGTCGGCGAGATCGGCGGCGACGGCGATGACCGGTCCGAGCTCATCGCGCGCCGCCGCGAGGTTTGCTTCCGAGCGCGAGGCGATCGCCACGCGGGCGCCCTCGGCGAGGAACGCCCTGGCGCAGGCGAGACCGATTCCCTTGCTGCCGCCGGTGACGAGCACACGGCGTCCGTCGAGTTCGAGATCCATGGTCGAGTGAGCGCATGACGATAACACGCGCGGAGGTGGATGTGCGCGCGCCGATTCGCAGAGGAGAGATCGACGCCGCGCACAGGGGGTGAACCACAGAGGCGCTGAGACTCAGAGCTGCACGCGTGGCAGCGTCCCCGCAGACTTCGTGACTCTGAGACTCCGTGGTTATCTTCTGGGGCGCGACGCAGCGTGACGGCTTTCGTGTTTTCGTGGTTATCACCGTACTGCCGTTCGCCAGCGACGAAGCGGAGCGGTCACTGGCGCTCGCCTCGGTCGAGCGTTCAGCCCTTCGACCCCGTCTTTCCAATCGCAATCGTCCGGTCCGCCAGTGCTTCCACGTCGCCGGCATCGTGCGTCACGTAGATCGCGGTGAGCTGCAGCTCTCGCCGCAACGACGCCAACTCCTGCCGCAGGGTGACGCGCAACTCGGGGTCGAGGCTCGAAAATGGCTCGTCGAGGAGCAGCAGCCGAGGCGAACCGACGAGCGCGCGAGCGAGCGCGGCACGCTGCTGCTCTCCGCCGGAGAGCTGATGTGGATAGCGATCGGCCAACGCCGGCTCGAGCCGGGAGAGTTGCAGCATCTCGACGATTCGAGTCGCGCGGTCGGCTTTGGCGAGGCCGGCCGAATCGGCGACGAACTCGAGATTTCTTCGAACCGTGAGGTGCGGCCACAACGCGAGATCCTGGAAGACGAAACCGATTCGGCGCTGGTTGGCGGGCACGATGTTGCGTCCCGGCTCCGCGACTTTCCGGCCGTCGAGCCATATCTCGCCGCGGTCAGGACGCTCCAGCCCGGCGACCAGACGCAGCAGCGTGGTTTTTCCTGAACCGCTTGGGCCCAGCACGGCGACGGTTTCTCCCGAGCTCACGTCGAGCGAGAAATCGGTGAGACCTCCCTGGCCGTTGAAGCGCCTGCTCACATGCGTCAAGCGGAGCGCTGGCGATCTCACGCTGGCCGCCGATGCGTGGAGGCGATCCCGAGCAGTGCCAACGCGCACAGGATGACAACGGTCTGCACGACCGCCAACGCCGCCGCGTCGCCAGGCGGCGCATTGGCGATGAGCGTGTAGACGCGAATCGGCAGGGTGCTCTCGCCGGGCGGGGCGACGAGGATGCTCGTCCCGACTTCGCCGAACGCCAGAATGAAGGCCACCACCCACGCGGCCAGAAGCCCGTTGCGAACCTGCGGCAGCACGATCTGCGTCATGGTCCGCATCCAGCCGGCGCCCGCGGTGGCGGCAGCCTCCTCGTGCGATTCGGGAACCGTCCGGATCGTCGCTCCGATTGCGAGCGCGCAAACCGGAACGAGCCGCGCGAGATACGCGAGTACCAGCATCGCCGGCGTGCCGTACAACACGCCAAAGACTCCGGTTCGATTCCAGGTGCCGATGAGCCCGATGCCAACGACCGTGCTCGGCACGGCGAAGAGCACGACCCAGAACGCGTCGAGCGCACTGCCGGCCGTCGCCGTCGCCCGCGCGCGCGCGTAGCCGAGGCAGGCGCCCAGCAGCGTCGCCGCCGTCGCGCCAACCATGGCGAGGGTCAGGCTGTTGACAACCGCTCGGCGCGAGTTCCAGATCAGCACAGAAATCGACGTCGATCTTGCGGCCTCGCCCACCAGTACGGTGACCGGCACTATGAGCATCGCCGCGATCACGACGCCGACGGCGACCGCGGCCGCCGGCCTCCATGCATCGAACGCGTCGCCTGGCGCACCACCAACGCTGCGCCTGGTTGTGACCAGCCGGTCCCCCAGCACAATCGCAGCGCAGGCGCCGACACCGATCGACACGATCAGCAGCGGCAGCGACAGGACGGTGGCGAGACCGAAGTCGTACAACGCGGCAAACGCGGTGAACACCTCCGTCGTGAATACGCGGACGCGCAGCAGCCCGGGAACGGAGAACTCGGAGATGGCCAGGACGAAGATCACGAGTGCCGCCGAGGTCACGGTCGGCAGCACGAGAGGCCAGGTGATTCGCCGCAGCACGCGGGCCGGCGTCGCCACCAGCAGACCCGCGTCCTCGAGTCGCGGGTCGACGCGACGGACGCCGGCTTCGGTCGCGAGCATCGTGAGTGGGTAGAAGACAACCGTCAGCACGACAATCGCTCCGCCGGCGGTGAAGGCGCCGCTGCCGGCAGCGGCGATCAAGGCCAACGCGACCACGTAAGGTGGCAGGACCGCGGGGGCGGCCAGGGCGATCCGCAGCGCCGCCTTGTACGGCAACGCAATGCGCGCGAGGACGAAGCCGAGCGGGGCGCCAATGAGCGTCGCGAGCGTCGCTGTTCCCAACCCGACGATCATCGTCGTGGACAACAGGCTCAACTGCCGACTGTCGAGCAGCGCGGCGCGTAGTGCCGCGGCGCCGGTGGATGGCCGGACGATCGCGGCGAGCATGTCGACCAGTGGCAGGACGCCGACGATGACAAAAGTCGCCGCGGCGGCGAGAAGAACGACCGTTCGGCTGGACCGCAATCCCCACATGAAGGCAGTGTGCCGCTGCGGTTACCGCGCGCGAAGGACGTGCATTACAAGCCGAGGATCGCAGCCAGCCGTTTCGTGACGTCGTCGACCCGGGCGGCCGCCTTCGCGTAGTTGAGCGTCATCGGCTTGAAGCTCGAAATCGGCGGGATGTTCTGCGGCCCGGCGACCCCGGGGCGAAGCGGAATCTGGACGGCATCCGATTCGGCGAGCGCGCGCTCGACCTCTGGTGAGAGCAGGTAGTCGATCAGGCGTTTTCCTTCGTCGGGATGCGGCGCGCCGGCGATGAGCGACACCATATTGGGCATCACCGGCACGCCGATGCCACCGCGATCGGGCACGACCATCGCCACCGGCTGCTTTGCCTCAATTGCCACGTTCACATCGTCAGTATCGGTGAGCCCGACCAGCGCGTCGCCGCGGGCGACCATGTCGCGCACGACGGAATTGCCGTCGACGATCTTCACGTCATTCGCTCTCAGCTTTCGAAAGTAATCGTCTGCCCGCTCGTCGCCGAGATCGGCATAGAGCGCGGCGACGTGAAACGACGTCGAGCCGAACCGCGGATCGGCAATCGCCACCTGACCTTTCCAGCGCGGATCCGTGAGATCGAATATCGATTGCGGCGCCTCGGCCGCCTGGACCCTGGCCGTGTTGTAGACGATGACGCGATACCGCGCCGAGAAGCCGGTCCAGTAGCCCTCGGGATCCCTGAACACGTCGGCGATCCCCTGCGCCGCCGGCGACTGGTACGGCGCGAGCGCCTGTCGCGTTTGCAAGACGAGGGTACGCACCGGCTCGTTCGACCAGAACACGTCGGCCTGGGGACGTTGCATCTCGGCAAGAAGCCGGTTGGCCAAACCCGTCGACTTCGTCTCCTCGGTGTCGTAGACGACGCTCACGCGAACGCCACTCCGGCGTTGATACTCCTGCATGATCGGCTCGGAAAACGGGCGATCGGCTGACACGTAGGCCGTCACCTCGCGCGCCGGTCCATTGCCGCCGCGGCAGCCGGAGAAGAACGCCGCTGCGACGGCGGCGGCGCACACCGTCCGTTTCGGCAAGCGGGACCGGCTACTTCGAGCCATAGGTGAAGTCGTCGAACGCCGTCACGCTGTCCGCCTTCGTCCAGAGACCGACCTTGCCGGCGTCCTTGAACGTGTCGTCGTCCCAGTCGAGCGCCTTCTGGCCGTTGAACGTCACTGTGAAGTGGCTGCCCTGGTAATCGACACGCAGCGTGTGCCACTCATTCGCCGCCACGGGGATTCGCACGCGTTTGGTCTCCGTCCGCCGGCTGTTGACGGTGTGATAGATCGTCACGTTGCCTTCAAGGGCGTTGGCGCGCGCGACATAGTAGTTGTCCGCGTCCTTCGCGCGCCAGACGAGGCCGCCGGCTTGATCTTGCTTACCGGAGAGGGCCTTGAACTTCACTTCCACGAATCCGTCGCGGAGGCTGGTGTCGTCCTTCAAGCAGACGGGAAACGCCGCCTGCCCGGACTGCTTCAACACGTTCGGCTTGCTTGGCGCCGTGCCATCCGGCGCCACTTCCCATTTGGCCTGGCCCGATCCGGTCTGCGTCGCCGTCCAGCCGCTGGGCGGCTTGCCAACCTCCAGCTTGTCGAAATTGACGGTCTCGGTTGCGCCGGCGGCGAGCAACGCACCGACAACCATTGCTGTGGTCTTCATGTCAGGCTCCATTCGGATCCCTTGATCGCTGCAGTTCATCGAGCAATTGCTTCACGTGCCGCACGATCGCATCGCGCATCGGCGCGTAGCCCAGATCGTCTGGCACGTCGGACCAATCGGCGGCCTTGCCCGAACGGCGTGCGATCTCGGGCAGCGTGCAGCCGATGGCGAAGAGATGTGTCGCCGACGCGACATCCTCGCCGCGGATGGCCGCCGGCTTTCCAGACGGCACCGCCACGCCGTCAGCCTTGAGCCCCTCGACGGCCCGGACTGAGAGATCGTCCTGCGGTGTCGTGCCGCGGAACGTCGCCCGGAACGGCAGGCCGCGCTCGGCGGCGAGCTGGTTGAAATACGCGGTCGCAATCACGCTTTTTGCCGCGCCGTGTTCGCAGACGAAAACGATCGAGGGGCCGGGAGGCGTCGCCGCTTGAAGCGCCAGCGCCAGGACGGCCGCGAACAGTGACATCCCCATGGCTGTTCTACTCCCTCACGCCGGCATCCCCGGCTGGACCTGCCGCGGCGCCGACACGGCGATGCGCGGCAGCACGATTCGAAACAACGATCCGCTGGCGGCAGGTTCGAGCGAGATGATCCCGCCGTTGACCTCGACGGCCCATTTCGCGATCGCCAGGCCGAGCCCGGTGCCGCCGCTCTCGCGCGACCGCCCTTCATCGATGCGATAGAAGCGGTCGAAGACACGTTCGCGATGCTGGTCTGGAATGCCTGGTCCCTGATCGGCCACCGTGAGCGTCGCCTGCTGCCCATTGGCGTCGACCCGCACATCGATCGCCGAGTCGGGCGGCCCGTATTTGATGGCGTTGTCGACGACGTTGGTAATCGCGTCCCGCAGCACCAGCCGATCCGCGGCCACGCGTACGTTCGCCGCCACCGCGATCTGAAGCCGCTGGCGCCGCTCCTCCGCGAGGATGCCGAGCGACGACACGACATCGCGCGCGAGCTCGCCGAGATCGACGACGTCAGGGGAGAGGCGGATCGTGCCGGCGTCGCCACGCGACAGCCGCAGCAGGGTGTCGACCAGGCGGGTCAGGCGGTCGACATCCTCGAGCATGCTGCCGATCGCATCCTTGTATTCGACCGGCGTGCGCGTCTCGCGCAGCGCCATCTCCCCGATGCCGCGGATGACGGCCAGCGGCGTTCGTAGTTCGTGCGACGCATCCGCGGTGAATCGGCCGAGCTGACCAAACGACGCTTCCAGGCGCGCGAAGGTATCGTTGAAGACCGCCGCCAGCCGGCCGACTTCGTCGTGCTGATTCGGCACCGAGAGCCGCTCGTGCAGGCGATCGGCGGTGAGGCGCCGCGCTTCCGCGGCAAGATGATCGATCGGCGCCAGCGCACGCCTCGCGAGGAGGTAGCCGCCGGCGCCGGCCAGCACCACAATCAGCGGCAGGCCGAGCACGAGGACCACCAGGACTTCGCGCAGCTGCTCCTGGAGGCGCGCTTCCGGATCCGTCGTGGGGCTGGGTGGCGCAGCGGCCGCGTCGATCTGCTGTTGCTCCTCCAGCTGCTCGCGAAACTCGTGGCGCACGGCGACGAAGGTCGCGGTGGCATAGAAAACGAGCATCAGCGACAGGACGACCGTGTACCAGACGGTGAGGCGGACCCGGATCGACGCGCCGGACCACCAGCTGCTCACGGCTCCGCCTCGCGCACCACGAACCCGACACCGCGAACGGTGTGGATCAGGCGGGCGGTGCCGTCACAATCGATTTTGCGCCGAAGGCGCGCCATCTGCACGTCGATGACGTTGTCGAGCGGGGTGGCGCGGCGCGGCTCCTTCCAGACGTCCCGCGCCAGCATCTCGCGCGACACCAGATGGCCCTGATGCCGCAGCAGGTATTCGAGCAGCTCGAACTCGCGCCCGGTCAGTTCGACCGCCCGGTCGCCGCGGGACGCCCGCCGCGCGACCAGGTCCAGCTCCAGATCCCCGGCTTTCAGGCGCAACGCTTCGGACGGCCGGCCGCGACGCAGCAGCGCGCGGATGCGCGCCAGCAGCTCAGGAAGGGCGAACGGCTTGACCAGGTAGTCGTCGGCCCCGAGATCGAGGCCGAGCACGCGATCCTCGATGCCGTCGCGCGCCGTGAGAATCAGCACCGGCGTCTCGATGTGCCGCTGCCGCAACGTCTGCAGGATCTCGAGGCCATTGCGGCCGGGCAACATCAGGTCGAGGACGACGAGGTCGAACAGCTCCGCGTTGGCGCGGTAGAAACCGTCCTCGCCGGTCGCGGCGACGACGACGTCATAGTGCTCCGCCTGCAAGGCCGACGAAACCACGTGGGCCAGCTTGCGTTCGTCTTCGACTACCAGCACGCGCACTCGGCCGCATGTTAACGGCTCGCGCTCGCGTCAATCCTGACTTTTGTGTCAGGGAGCGCCGCGCGCTCCGGCCCCTGAAACGGCATCGACAGCAGGCCGGGGAACGACGCCGCCCGGCCGGCGTCGACCTCGTCAAGACCGTAGACCACCGCCGCTGCCCGTGCCGCCGGCGTGTACGTGCCGAGCAGCCGGTCGTAGAGGGTCACCAGGTTCGCGTAGTTCGAGTTGGTTTCGGAGACCTCGCGCGAGTGGTGAATCTTGTGGACGTTCGGCGTCACCCAGACCAGCGACAGCAGCCGATCGAGCCGCGGCCACAAGCGGATGTTGGCGTGCTCGATGACGCCGTTGGTCGCCTGCAGCAGCCGTTGAATCACCACCGCCTGTGCGGGAATCCCGAGTAGCCACACCGGCACGATCGCGAACAGGAACCGCCACACGGTTTCGACCGGATGCGTCCGGTACGTCGTGGTCACGTCGACGAACGGATCACTGTGATGGATTTGATGGAAGCGCCACATCGCCGGCCACATGTGCATCGTTCGATGGGACAGGTAGCCGACCGAGAAATCGAGCACGACGATGCTGAACACGATCTCGATCCAGAGCGGCCACCCCAGTTGCGCCAGCAGCCCGGCGGGACGCAGCGTGAGTGCTGCCAGTGCCGCGAGCGACGCCAGCAGCCAGTTCGACCCGAACGACAGAGCCGTCAACCCGAGATTCGCCATCCGTCGGCCCTGTGTCCAGGGTCTGGCGGCAAACATCGGCACCAAGGTTTCGAGCAGCGCACCACCTGCCATGACGGTCAGGATGACGGCGACGTTGGTCAGAAAGTCGCGAGCGGTCATGAACGCCTCCTGCTCGCAATGCTAGAGGCGCGCCGCGGGGAGGGCACCTGACGAGTACCTGATCTTTCTGTCAGCCGGCGCGAACGGAGGCGCTTTTTTTCTGCGCGGCGCCGCGAGTCGTGAACGCTGCGCTACTGGCAGCCGCGCCGTGCATCGATCGAGACGAGGTCGATGGAGCCGCTGCGGCTCTCCGCGCGCAGGAGCGGGCCGCCGCCGCCGATCGTGCCGTCGACGCGGCGCTCCGACACGCTGCCTTGCACGAGCCCGGCGTTCAGCCGCACCTTGCCCGATCGGCTGCTCACGTTCAGCGCCACCGGCGCGCTCGGGTCGATGCCGATGTCCATTCCGCCCGAGCCGGTGATCGCGGCCCACGGCCGCGCCGGCGTGCCTTGAATCGAGATGTGCCCGCTGCTGCTGGCCGCGTTCAGGCCGCCCGCGGCGCCGCACAACTTGATCGCGCTCGAGCTGGTCTCGACGTCGATGTCGCCGCCGCCGGTGAGGCGGGCATCGACGGCACCGCTGCCGGTGCGGACCCGGAGATCGCCCTGCAGCCCGCGCGCGGTGACGGCGCTGCTGCTCGTCGTGACGCTGAGGTCGTCTGCTACGTCCGCGACGGTGACCGCGCCCGATCCGGTCTTGATCCGCGCCGTCGAACCGAGCCGCTCCAGCGCAATCGCGCCGGACTGCGTGGTGGCGTCCACCGATCCACCTACACCGCTCATCGTCGTCGCGCCGGAATCGCTCAGTGCCAGCACCTGCGTGTCCGGCGGGACCTGCACCTCGTAGCTGACGGTGACCGCGCGGCGCGCGACGTCATCTGACGGTGGACGCAGGCGAACGGTATTGCCGTCGATCTCGATCGGCGGATGTTCGGCGACGCGACGCATGATCTCGACCGCGTCCGACGGCACATCCCAGCCGACGCGAATGGTGACCAGCCCGCTCACCACGATCTTTCCAGGCGCGCCGCCGCGGACATCGATCTTGCCGCGGATGGTGGACACGTCCAGCGCCGACTGCCCGCTTACATCAATGGCCCGTTCGAACGGCTGGCGTTGCGCCATCGCTGGCGCGGAGACGGCGACGAGTGCCGCGGCGACGATCGTGACGAGCGTGATTCGCATGCCGCCTCCTTACCGGCCGCGCAGCGGCCGGGTCGTTCGTGCCCATGGGGCGCGGCTTTCGGCGAGGTTCGCCATCGTTCGCGCCGGGCCGAAGAGCATCCGCAACGCCGCGCGCGCGACAGCGTTTCCCGTTCGCCGCTCCACCCACTCGACGAAGAAGCGATCGAGCGCGTCCTCGGCGACCAGCAGCGCAAAGCCGCCAACCGGCGTGACAACGTGATCGACCCAGCCGGTCGCTTCCGGATGCAGGCCGACGTTGCCAATCGACGCCTCGCTGAGCGGTCCCAATTCGAACTGCAGGCTGTAGCCGGCGATGAACGCCGCGCCCCAGCCGCGCGACGCCCAGTAGGAGGGCTTCAGGCTGATGCGCGACGCGGCGTGGCCGGTGTGATCGAGCCAGATCAGCCCGGCTGCCGCGCCGTGGATCGGGTGGCCGAGGTAGTTGACCACCCACGAGTCGGAGTCTTCCCACGTTTGCGGCCACCGGATCGAGCGGCGGTAGTCGCTCCAGAACGGCCCGCGGAGCTCGCGCCGCGTCTTCTCCTGGAACGCGATGCGCGTGCCGTGCTCGATCATCAGCAGCTTGATCGAGTCGCCGATCGCGCCGGCGACATCGGTCTTCGGCTGATGTGTTTCTGACGCAGCCTGCGAGAACTCCTGTGCGGATGCCGGTACGGCGGCAAGAGCGGCCACCATAAAGCCGGGGATCAACAGTAACGAGTGACGGCCGCGCCGATCAGTTGGCGAGTCACCTGTCGCCATTATCCCCCGCCCTCTTCCGCATTTTCGCTTGCCGCCGATGTGTTGGTGTCAGATAGTGTGTCTGGTCGTACGGCGCAGCTCATCGCGCCGGTCGCGACTCGCAAGGAGGTCGAGCATGGACACGTATCGTCCCGATCGACGGGACTTCCTGATGACCATGACCGCGCTGGGCGCAACGGCGCTGCCGGGCGTGGCGCCGCGCGGGTTCCTGTCGGTTGAAGCCGCCGGCGCGCCGGCGGCGAAATACGATCCCGCGGCCAGTTTCGAGATCAAGGTGAGCGAGGTCGAGTTCCGCCGCACCGCCGCTGGACGCCAGCTGATGGCGCGCATCTATCAGCCCGCCGGCGCCGGCCCGTTCCCGACGATGCTCGACCTGCACGGCGGCGCGTGGAACGCGAAGGATCGCAAAGCTGAGGAGCCGATGGACCGCGCGCTCGCGGCCAGCGGCGTGCTCGTCGTCGCCATCGATATGACGCTTGCGGGTGAAGCGCCGTACCCGGCCTGCATCCAGGACGCGAACTACGGCGTGCGCTGGCTGAAGTCGAAAGCGGCGCAGTGGAACGGCGACCCGTCGCGCATCGGCATCTACGGCAGCTCGAGCGGCGGCCACGTCGCCGAGCTGCTCAGCATGCGCCCGCACGATCCGCGCTACAACGCGATCGCGCTGCCCGAGGCGCCGAAGCTCGATGCGACGGTCGCCTTCATCGCGATGCGCTCGCCAATCAGCGATCCCTACGCCCGCTTCCAGCAGGCAGAGAAGATGAAGCGCGAGCCGATGATGAAGAACAACACCACGTTCTTCAAGCCGTGGGAGGCGATCTACGAGGGGAACCCGCAGCGGATTCTCGAGCGCAAGGAGAAAGTCTCACTTGGCCCGATGCTGCTGATGCAGGGCGAGCTCGACGACAACGTGCTGCCGGCGGTGCAGGAGAAGTTCGCGGCGACTTACAAGGCGGCCGGCGGCGACATCCAGCTGCACATCTTCGAGGGATGCGAGCACGAGTGGGTCGCGAAGCCGGGGCCGCAGACGGATAAAGCGCGCGAGATGGTGAAGGCGTTTATTGCGCGCCAGTTGAAGACAACGTAGCGCGCGCGGGAAAGGCCCGAAAAGCTGAAAGGCGGAAGGGTCGAAAGGTCCAAGGTCGCCCTTGGACCTTCGAGCCTTCCAGCCCTCTGGCCTTCGACCTTCCTCTTTTCTCTAGCTCCCCGGGATCATCAGATGCGCGGTCGACGTCCCCGCGTTCATGATCCAGATCCCGCCCTTCTGATTGTTGTCGGGCAGACCCATCGACGTCGCCGTCGCGCCCGGGACGGCAACCGTCGTGTGGATGCGCGCGGTCGCCTTGTCGGGGCCGCTCATCGTCAGCCACACCGAACCGAACTCGGGCTTGACGCGGCTGCCATCGGCTTCGGCGTCGGCCAGGGCCTTGTCGCGCGCTGCCTTGTCGGCGATCGCGGCGAACTTGCGGTTCTGCGCGACCCGATCGAGGTTGGCGAGGCTGGTGCACTGCGCCGCAAACGGCGCCGTGATGCCAGGGTCGCCCGTGCGCTCGTAGCACACCAGCTTGTTGGTCCCCTTCTTCAGGGTGTCGTAGGTGTTGTCGGCCTTCCACTTGATCACGGTGGCGGCCTCCTTCTGGTTGCGCGGCGCAGGCGCCAGCGCGCGGTCGAGGGCGTCGGCGTCCGGCGTTTGCGCGAACGCGCTGGTCGATGCGACCAGCAATCCGGCGACGATCACTACGATACGTTTCATTCGCTAACCTCCAGTGTTCCGGGTCTGACGTGATTTCGTTGGGACGCAGTTTAGTCGATAGTGGTTGCACCCGGCGAGCGTGATTTCTCGGGATTCCGTAGCGTCCCAAAATGACCACATCCGAACACTCCGTGGAAAAGCATTCCGAAGGGTAAAATACACAGGTGATGAAGAGTTGGATCGGTCCGGTCGCAGCGGGAGCCTGCGTGCTCGCCGTGGCGATCGCCGGCAGCGCGCCGCTGTCGGGGCAGAAGGCCGACGAACCGTGGGGCGGCGTCCTCGACGAGCATCCAAGCATCGCCTACGCCTCGCGGCCAACCACCGATCGCGTGGCGGCGCTGAACCAGGCGCTCGCGGCGGGCAGCCGCTCGCTGCGTCGCGAGCCGCAAAGCGGCTATCTCGCGTCGGTTCTCGACGCGCTCGGCGTCCCGGTTGAATCGCAGCTGCTCGTGTTCTCGAAGACCGGCGTGCAGCGCGCCCACACCGGCCCGCATACGCCGCGCGCGATCTTCTACAACCTGTCGGTCGTCGTCGCGCACGTGCCCGGCGCGCCGTTTCTCGAGCTGGCGGCGCAGGATCCGCAGCAGGGCGTCGTCTTCTACACGCTCGACCAGACCGCGGCATCGCCGGCGCTCAAGCGCCAGACCAGCTGCCTCACCTGCCACGTCTCGGCGACGACGCTGAACGTGCCCGGGATGATCGTGCGCAGCAACACGGTCGACGAGGGCGGCAACGTGATGCCGCAGTTCGGCAGCTACGACGTCAGCCACGAGACGCCGCACCCGGATCGGTGGGGCGGCTGGTACGTCACCTCGGATCCGCTCGCCATCCCGTACGCGCAGCGCGCCCACACCGGCAACATCACGTTCACCCGCGGCGGCAGCACGTCGAACCAGGTGTTCGTCGACTGGCTGAACAGCGCACCGGAAACGCGCGGCTACCTCTCAGCGCAGAGCGACATCGTCGCGCTGCTGGTCTTCGATCACCAGATGCGCGCGATCAACCTGCTGACCCGGCTGAACTGGGAGGCGCGCGTCGCGGCGGCGGGCACGTCTGCTGCCGGTGTGCCGGAGCCGGCCATCGGCAAGCTGGCGAACGAGCTGGCGGACTACCTGCTGTTCCTCAGCGAGCAGCCGCCATCGGTGCCGCTGATCGCGCGCGACGGCTTCGCCGCGAGCCTCGAGCCGCAGGCGCCGAAAGACAGGCAGGGCCGATCGCTGGCGCAGCTCGATCTGAGCACGCGTCTGATGCGCTACCCGTGCAGCTACATGGTCTACTCCGAGGCGTTCGACGGCCTGCCGGCGGCGGTGAAGCAACTGGTGTACGCGCGGATGATCGACGTCCTCTCGTCGCCCGACCAGCGCGTCAGCGACGCGCGCGTGTCGGCGGCCGATCGCCGCGCCGTCCTCGAGATTCTGCGAGAAACCAAGCCCGACTTTCCTGGTCACAATTGAAGCTGCTCTTCGCCTACCTGCGCAACTACAAGGGCCTGGTCGCGCTGGCGCTGGTGCTGGCGACCATCAACCAGGTCTTCTCGCTGCTCGACCCGCTGATCTTCCGCCACGTCATCGACGAGTACGCGACCCGGTTCCAGGAGTACTCGACCGCCGAGTTCTTCCGCGGCGTCAGCGTGCTGCTCGGCGCCGCGGTCGGCGTCGCGTTCATCTCGCGCGTGGCGAAGAACTTCCAGGACTACTACATCAACGTCATCACCCAGCGGCTCGGCGCGCAGCTCTACTCCGACGGCATCGGCCACTCGCTGCAGCTCCCCTACTCGGTCTTCGAGGACCAGCGCAGCGGCGAGACACTCGGGCGGCTGCAGAAGGTACGGACCGACGTCGAGAAGCTGATCGCCACCAGCATCAACGTGCTGTTCACGACGCTGGTCGGCATCGTCTTCGTGATGGCGTATGCGGTCAGCGTCCACTGGCTGATCGCGCCGGTCTATTTCCTGACGGTGCCGCTGCTCGGCATCCTCAGCTCGGTGCTGAGCCGGCGCATCAAGCAGATCCAGAAAGTGATCGTCGCCGAGACGACCGCGCTCGCCGGATCGACCACCGAGTCGCTCCGCAACATCGAGCTGGTGAAGAGCCTCGGCCTCGGGCAGCAGGAGATCGCGCGCCTGAACGGGGTGACCGCTCGGATCCTGAAGCTCGAGCTGAAGAAGGTGAAGTACCTGCGCAGCCTCAGCTTCATCCAGGGGACGTCGGTGAACCTGCTGCGCACCAGCATCATGTTCCTGATGCTCTACCTGATTTACACGCGCGCGATCACCGTCGGCCAGTTCTTCTCGCTCTTCATCTACTCGTTCTTCATCTTCGGCCCGCTGCAGGAGCTCGGCAACGTCATCAACGTCTATCGCGAAACCGAAGCGTCGCTGAACGTCTACGAGAGCATCCTGAAAATGCCGAGGGAGGCGAGGCCGGCGAACCCGCGTCCGCTGGACGACCTGCGGACGCTGGCGTTCGATGCGGTGACCTTCCAGCACCAGTCGGCGGCGTCGCCGGCGGTCAGCGACATCTCCTTCAGCGCCGGGCGCGGCGAGACGATCGCGTTTGTCGGCCCGTCGGGCGCCGGCAAGACGACCCTGGTCAAGCTGCTGGTCGGGCTCTACCAGCCGAAGGAAGGGCAGATTCTCTACAACGGGATTCCGGGGAACGCGATCGATCTCGACGCGCTGCGCGCGCAGATCGGCTTCGTCACGCAGGACACGCAGCTGTTCTCGGGGACGATTCGCGAAAACCTGGTCTTCGTCAACCCGAACGCGTCCGACGCCGAGTGTCTCGAAGTGCTGCGCCAGGCGGCGTGCGACAGCCTGCTGGCGCGGGCCGATCGCGGGCTCGATACGGTGATCGGCGAGGGCGGCGTCAAGGTGTCGGGCGGCGAAAAGCAGCGGCTGTCGATCGCGCGGGCGCTCCTGCGGCGGCCGCACCTGCTCGTCTTCGACGAGGCGACCTCCTCGCTCGACTCGCTCACCGAGGAAGGGATCGTCGACACGATCCGCGACGTCGCCGCGAACGGCGACGCAATCACCGTGCTGATCGCGCACCGCCTGTCGACGATCCTGCACGCGGATCGGATCCACGTCCTCGAGCGCGGCCGGATCGTCGAGACCGGGCGTCACGACGATCTCGTGGCGCAGAAGGGGTTGTATTACGCGATGTGGCGGCAGCAGATTGGCGAGCGGCGGGGCGTGGCGCTCGCTGGCGCTGCGCTTCGCGCCGTGTAAGCTCAGACTTTCTTCCCGTCCTCGGACTTCGGACCTTCTTCCCCTCGTCCCCTGCGGTCCTCGCTCCACTCGCGCTCGGCGGTCGGCCACCGGTCCTTCGGCCAGCCCGGGTCCCTCGTCCAGGCGCCATCGCGCGAATGCGCGCGATGATCTTCGAGCCGCCGCTCGGCTTCGTCGCGCAGCGTCCAGTGACGCGGCGGATCGGCGCGCCCAGGCGACGGCTCGCGTACCGGCGCCGCCGGCGTCGGCAGGCTGTGGTTCCACACGTGTCCACACTCGCGGCACTCGAGCCAGCGGGATGTCTCGGTGTCGCCAACGTGCGCGATGTCGAGAGTCGTGCAGTGCGGGCAAGCGCGGACGGGAGTCCGGGCGGAGTGGCTGTCGCTCATCTCACGGAAATCGTAAAGGCCGGCAGAAACGGTAGACCGCGGGCGAAGCGAAGTCAACGGGCTCAGGCTGTTTTTGCGTGCGATTCTTCGCCGCGTGGCCGCGGCCGTTGCTGTTCGCGACAGGCACGGGCCGCAGCGCTCCTATTTACGTGCTCTCCGCTTTCGTGGCTTTCGCGTCCAGGTGACGATGATCGCGCGGGAATCGTGGTACTCGTCGCGAATCTGGTCCTCGGCGCGGCGTCGATCCTCAGCCATCGCAAAGCGCTGTTCCATCAACTCCCGCGCCCGCCGCAGCTGCTCAGTCGTCAGGTGCGGCCGCGTCGCACCGGCTTCCCATTGCCGCTGGAGATCTTCCAGCGCCTGGCGGCGCTCCTCATCCGAGCGCCCCACGCGCCGCGGCGGTCGGCGTGGCATCCCGACGCACATCTCCAAGATCGATGCCACGAAGGCGACCTGACGGGACGCCGAAAATCAGCGTGCCGACGGGGCGGCTCTACGCTGTTCGGCAAGCACGGCCCGAAACATCGCCTCGTCGATGTCCACTTCGAGCAGGTATCCGGCGGGATCGATGAACGGGTTGGCGGCGCTGCTCGCGAGCTTCGAGTACTTCTCTGTCATGTTGTACATCCCCGGATGCGACCCCAGCGGGACGTCGCACGCGAGCGAGCGCGCGACTTTGAACGCGCGTTCGAATTCCTCGGCGATGCGAGGCGTCTCCGCGTTGTTCACCAGCTTGAACCCGGGGTTGGTGCCGAAGCTGCCGATGATCACAACATCGTAAGATTTGCCGCCCTCCTCCGCTTTCAGCGTCCAGGTCGTACACCCGCGACTGTGTCCCGGTGTCAGATGCGCGACGAGAGTTGTACTGCCAAGCGTCACCGATTCACCATCGCGCAGCACCTTGTCGATCGGATGCGGCTTGCCGCCCGGCTTCATCGCCTCGAGCGCCGGCACGTCCTCGGCCATCGCCATCACCTGCGCGCCGGTGAGCGACTTGACCAGCGCATCGCCTTCCTGGTGATCGCCGTGGGCGTGGCTGCCGAGCAGAATCTTGACGTCGGAGAACTTGAATCCGAGCTGCTCGACCGCCTTCTGGATGCCCGGCACGTTCCGTTCGTAGGTGCTGTTGATCAGGATGTGTCCCTGCGGCGTGACAATCAGAAACACTGCGAGACTTTTGGTGCCGACGTAATAGATGTTGCCGATCACCTTGTGCGGCGGAAACGGCGTCGTCATGTCGTCCGGGCCGCCGACGTTGCGCTGGAAGAGCGAGAGTTGCGTAAACGTGTGGCCGCGGACGGTGATGGTCGGGCCCGGCTCCTGGTTGCCGCGGCCGCGGCCCGCCGGCTGCTGAGCCTGCGCCGTCGCGGCGAGCAGGCAGGCAAGGATCGTCGTCGCAATCGCTTTCATGAGCGCGTCATCCTCTCATTGCGGCGGCGATTCGCTCCGCCGTGAACGGCACCGTCCGCACGCGCACGCCGGTCGCGTCGAAGATCGCGTTGCCGACGGCGGCGGCGACGATGGTAATCGCGGTCTCGCCGGCGCCGCTCGCCTCGACGCCGGCGCGGTTGATCAGCACGCTCTCGATCGCCGGCACCTCGAACCCCAGCGGCAGGCTATGGTAGGTGCGCCAGTCGATCGAGGTCACCTTGCGATCGTCCCAGGTCACTTCCTCGCCGAGCGCGCGGCTCAGTCCCTGCAACGCGCCCCCTTCGAGCTGGTTGCGCATCCCGTCGGGGTTCGACACCGGGCCGCAGTCCTGCGCGATCACCAGGCGCCTGGTGGCAATCCTGCCGGTCGCGCGATCGACCTCGATCTCCGCGACCATCGCCACGTAGCCGTTGTCGCCTTCGTAGAGCACGCAGCTGAAGCCGCGCCCTCTGGCGACGCCGGTTTTCGAGGCGTCGGGTCCGGGCGACGGACGCGTCTCCCACTTGGCCGTCCTCGCCGCCGCCGACACGACTTCCTTGAGGCGCGGATCGCTCAGGTGCCGCAGCCGGTACTCGACCGGATCGGCCTTGACGTGCGCCGCGATCTCATCGAGGAAGCACTCGTGCGCGAACGTGTTCTGCAGCCGCGAGGGCGAGCGCAGCGGCCCGGTGAAGAACGGCGAGCGGATCGTATGCGTGAGGACGCGCTCACTCGTAATCGTCCCCGCACCGCCGGCGTGCTGCGCGACGCGTCCCGAGACGTACGAGGGCGCCGCGTTGCTGCCGTTCCTGAACTCGCCGGCCGGCTCCGCCGCCTGCGCCGGCCGGAACGGCGCGGTCGCGAACCCGGCAAGCATCCCGGTGACGACGTTTCCCGGTGTTTCGTAGCCTGGGCGGCCGCCGAGCGACGCGAACCATGCCTCGTGGTCCCACACCGTGATCGTCCCGTCGGCGCTGACCCCGGCCCGCTGATCGATGGCGTAGGCGAAGCCGTAGTTCTCCCACGCCATCTCGTCCTTGCGCGAGAGCTGAACGCGAACCGGCTTGCCGGTGGCCTGCGACATCAGCGCCGCGTCGTAGGACACGGTGTCGGCGCCGTTGATCCCGTAGCAGCCGGAGCCCCGCGTGTAGACGACGCGCACGTTGTCGGGCGGGATGCCGAGCAGCAGCGCCACGCCGCTGCGGGTCGGATAGGCCGACTGGGTTGACGACCACACCGTCGCACGGGCGCCCTGCACATCGGCGACCGCGCACGATGTACCCATCGAGCCGTGCATCTGATAGGGGTGCAGGTAGGTGGCGCGGACGACAGTCGGCGCCTTCGCGATCATCTCGTCGACGTTGCTCGAGTTGACGACGAACGCGTCGCGCGACGGCTGCTTGCGCAGGTGGTCGTAGAACTCGCGCTGCGGCGGCAGCGCCGGGCCATCCTTCCACGACGCCTTCAGCGCCGCGGCGGCCTGCATCGCCTGCCACGGCTTGGCCGCGACGACGCCGACGAAGTTGTTCTTCACCACCACCTTGACGACACCCGGCATCGTCCGGACCGACGATTCGTCGACGGCGGCGAGTGTCGCGCCGACAGACGGCGGTCGAACGACGGCGCCGTGCAGCATCCCGGGGACGCGCACGTTCTGCACGTACTCCAGCTGCCCGGTCGCCATCGCCGCCATGTCGACGCGCGGCACCGAGGTGCCGAGCACGGTCCACTCGCGCGGTGCCTTGCGTTTCGCGTTCGCGTCGACGAGGGTGTTGAGCTTCCTGCCGGCGACGAGCTCGCCGTAGGTGACGCTCTTGTTCCGATCGCTTCTCGCTGAAATCGTTCCGCCGGCGACAGCGAGCTCGCCGGCCGGCACGCCGAGGCGCGTCGCCGCCAGGCGGATCAGCGTCTCGCGCGCGGTCGCCGCCGCCTGCGCGAGGTTGCGCTCGTTGAAGTTGGTCGGCGTCGACTGGCTGCCTGACGTCGTCCCCTGGTCGGGGCAGACCTGGGTGTCGCACTGCACGAGGGTGACGCGGTCGGCCGGCAGCGACAATTCCTCGGCGACGAGCTGGATCTGGGCGGTCTGGATGCCCTGGCCGAGCTCGCATTTGCCGGTGTACGCCGTGGCGCGGCCGTCGGCGGTGATCGCGATCCAGGAGTCGAGCTGCTTCGGATCGATGTGCGAGGCGCGCGTGTCGAACTGTCCCTGCGCCGCCCACCCCTCGTCCGCGGCGGCGAACGCGACGACCAGCGCGCCGGAGGATTTCAGGAAGTCGCGGCGCGAGAATCCCGATCGCGCCAACGCGTCGAGCGCCTCGGGCGTCATCTCCCAGCTCCTTCCTGCTCCGCGGCCGCTGGCGCGACGGCTGGCGAGTCGCGGTAGCGACGGATCGCGCGCAGCATCCGCGTGTTGACGAAGCAGCGGCAGAGGACGCCGGAGAGCGCCTGCTGCACTTCGCCATCGGTCGCCTTCGGGTTCTGATCGAGAAACGCCTTCGCGGTGAGGATGACGCCGTTGAGGCAGAAGCCGCATTGTGCCGCCTGCTCGGCGATGAACGCCCGCTGGATCGGGTGCGGGCGCTCGATCGTGCCGAGCCCTTCGAGCGTCGTGATCTCGGCGCCGGCGGCGGTGCTCACCGGTGTCACGCACGAACGTACGGCGCGGCCGCGGATGATCACCGCGCACGCGCCGCATTGCCCGAGGCCACAGCCGAATTTCGGTCCGCGCAGCGCAAGGTCGTCGCTGAGCACGTAGAGCAGCGGCGTTGCCGGATCGACGTCGAGCGTGTGCGAACGGCCGTTTACCGTCAGCGTGATGGGGCTCATTTGGTGAGACTAACAGGGCTGGGGGCTTGGGG
>Ga0207701_10001975_pt1 | contig 21254 bp, 11 predicted proteins | sample KBSSwiSSwithPhiX_FD_184294 | JGI IMG/M metagenome (GOLD analysis project Ga0207701, IMG submission 184294) | Switchgrass rhizosphere bulk soil microbial communities from Kellogg Biological Station, Michigan, USA, with PhiX - S5 (SPAdes) (version 2) | ecosystem: Environmental > Terrestrial >... | reverse complement strand
CTTCACCGACTGCCTGAAATCCTCTCCACTCATCTCCACGCGAACGCACATCTCCGCAAGTCTTGACCGCATCCGATCGCCGATGCGATCGCCGAGCGTCTGCTCCCGCGCCGCGCGTTCCGCATCGGTCTTTGCCCCATTTCCGGCTGCGAGGTCAGGGTAATTCGTGGTGATGATCGTAGTCTGCTTGTCGTTGTAGCGTGTGTTCAGAATCAGCGCTACCGTGTCCCATACCCACTCGTTCGGCTTTTGCGCACCCAGATCATCCAGCACCAGCACCTCCGCCGCGAATACCGGCTTCAACAGTTCCAACTCCGTCGTATTCACCTGTGGGTTATAGCTGTTCTGAATGTTCTTGAGCAGTTCGCGATAATCGCAAAACAACCCCTTCGCTCCACGCTCCTGCACTAACCGCCGCAAGACGCCGACCGCAAGATGTGTCTTGCCAACTCCGATCGAGCCCGTAAAGAGAAGACCCTTCCCTGCCGTATCGACAGGGTAAGCTTCAACAAATTTGCGCGCCGTGAGGTGCGCCCTGCTCAACGACGAGTCAGCGCCGCGGAACGCGGTCTCATAGCCGTCCAGCGTGTACTGCCGATAGCGTTCTGGAATATGTGCAGCTGCAAGTCGGCGCTCTTCCCGCTCCAACTCCTGGCACTCGCACGCGCGCGAAACCCACAGACCCGCCTCTGACATCACCCGAACCAAACCAACTCCGCCGCAAATTGTGCACTCGCTCATCGTCCTTTCCAGCCTAGCGCAATAAGCTCGACAGCCGCCGGTGCGGAAGCCGTCCGCTAATGTGGAAAAGAGCGAAACGTTCCGATCCATTTCCGGCATACCGTGCTCGGAGAGTTAAGATGAGGAGTCATTTTCTTCAATCCACGGAGACATTCCTGTGAATCGAATTGCTTTGCGTTGTCTTGTTGCCGCGTTTGGCTTCATCGTCTCGCTCACCTCGGTTAATCTCCCCGCGCAAGAACCCGGCAACGTGCCCGAGACCAAGGCTCCGCCTCCAACGCAAGCTGCTCCTGTGAAACACCCCGACAATGACTACTGGCGCAAGCATGATGCGCAACTGCTCACAGATTTCCCGTGGCTCGCTCGATTCAAGGAGGACGATTTGAAACTGGGCCCACCCGCCGCGGGAGAAAACCGCGTCGTCTTCATGGGTGATTCCATCACCGAAGGCTGGCACTTCGATGGACCGACACCCGCCTTCCCGGGAAAGCCCTACATCAATCGCGGCATCAGCGGTCAAACCACTCCCCAAATGGTCCTCCGCTTCCACCAGGACGTGATCGCACTTCAGCCTAAAGTTGTCGTCATCCTTGCCGGGACCAATGATATCGCGGGCAATACCGGTCCCATGACTCCCGAGCAGACCGAAGACAACCTGGCAGCAATGGCTGAAATGGCCACCGCCAACCATATCCGCGTGGTTCTCTGTTCGATTCTCCCCGCCTTCGACTACCCGTGGCAGCCGGGCCTCTTTCCAGCCCCAAAGATCGATGCCATCAATACCTGGATCAAGGCCTACTCGGCGCAGCATGGATACGTATATGTCGACTACCACTCGGCAATGAAGGACTCGCGCGATGGCCTTCCCCCGAATCTTAGTAGCGACGGCGTACATCCAATTCCTGCTGGATATGCCATCATGGCGCCGCTGGCGGAGGCGGGTATCGCCAAGGCGCTCGCGCAGTAGGCCGAATTGCGAAAGAACGCGAATCCACCTACAATAGAATGATTGCAGGAAAGGTCTGTCTTCAGAGATGCCCAAGGAAAAGATTCATCCCAATTACGCTGCGGTGCGCGTGATGTGCGCCTGCGGAAACAACTTTGAGACCCGGTCGACCCACAAGGGCGACATTCACGTGGAAATTTGCTCAGCTTGCCATCCATTCTTCACTGGCAAGCAGAGACTGGTGGATACAGCGGGCCGTGTGGAGCGCTTCCGCCGCAAGTACGCAAAGGCCGGCGAGACTGCCCCCGCCAAGTAGTAACGCTGTGGACTGCTGAAATATGGGCCTCCGCCAAGGCGGAGGCCCACGTTCGTTCGGACTGCGTTTTCAAGCGAGCATTATGGCCGGCAAGGGTTTTACCGTAAAGAAGGACTGGGATAACCCCAGGGAGCACCAAATGCCCCCTGAGACGCGTGTGCCCGCCTCGGTGCGAATCGGGCCTGTTCTCGTATCTCCAGCCACAGTGCTTGCCCCAATGGCCGGAGTGACCGATACCGTCTTCCGCCGCTTCATTCGTCACGCAAGCCTTTTTTCATCAGCCAGTTCTGATGCGAATCCTGCCGGTCCCAGGCCATCAGAAGGACCCGGAAAAGTTCCGCTGGAGATCGATTCCGTCGTGACCAACGAGCAGAGTGGATGCGGCCTTCTGATGACCGAATTCACCTCCGCCGACGGGCTCTCCCGAATGCGCGAAACCAAGCGTCGTCGCTACCTGACCTTCTACGACGACGAACACCCTATCGGCGCCCAACTGTTCGGCTCAAACCCTCAAACATTGGCTGAAGCTGCCCGGATTGTGCAGGATACGGGATTCGACACCGTGGATCTCAATCTCGGGTGCCCCGCCAAACGTGTCGTCGGCTGCAACGGCGGCTCCGGACTTCTTCGCGATCTTCCAAAAATAGCGGAGATCTTTCGTACCGTTCGCCTCGCCGTCACAATTCCCTTCACCGTGAAGTTCCGGATGGGCTGGAATGACTCCCAGATTGTTTGCGTCGAGTTGGCCCGGATCGCCGAATCCGAAGGCCTAAACGGCGTCGCATTGCACGCGCGAACACGCGAGCAGGGATACAGCGGGCAAGCTAGGTGGGAATGGATCGCAGCCGTCAAGCAGGCGACTGCCCTTCCGGTCATCGGAAACGGCGATATCCGTACCCCGGAAGATGCGGCCGCGATGGTGGCACAAACTGCCTGCGATGCCGTCATGATTGGACGCGCCGCCGCCGCGAATCCATGGATCTTTCGCCAGATCGCCCAGTACACCTCGACGGGAAGCTACGACCTGCCCACCATTGAGGACCGACACCGGATGATTCGATCCTACTTCGAAATGCTCCTCGCCGAAGCCGACGCCACAAAAGACCTGCCCAGAGATGCTCGTCTTGGCGAGACAGCCGGAAAAATGAAGCAATTTGCCACTTGGTTCACCCATGGAGTGCCCGGCGGAGCTAAATTGCGTGGGGCGATCTACCACTCACGCACCGGCGTCGAGGTACTCGAAAAGGTGAATGCATTCTTTTCGTCCGACTCCTTTTCGGGTGCCCCGGAAACTGAAGAGGCTTCCTATCCCGAAGGCTCGCTCGTTTGCGACTGAAAGACCCCTGAAGCAGATACCGTTCCGCCCCTAAGCCCCTTCCTCTCCAATCGAGTACCTCGGTTACCTGATCCACCTTTGTCCCACAATGGTTTAGACGAAAGTTGCATGTTCCCGGGGCTGGCTCGCGGGTATATTGGGGTCACTGAAAAGCGAGAGATCGGGCGACGCAGTTTCACGCCGAGCACTCGGATTACAACCGCTTATTCCACGGTCACGAGCGGTTACCCGATTTCCCAGGTTCGCAAGTACTTAGAAAGACCGGACTTTGCGGAATCACTTTCCTAATTCGCGCAACATTTTACGGCGCTTCGTCCTCATCTTTGCGTTGCTTGGCCTCGGCTCGGCTGCTTGCAACGGGCAGCGCTACAGCTTTCGCGTATACGTCGAAGGGCTCGGCAATCCGAATATCACGACCGTTGGCCAGGATCGAACTGGTTACCTTTGGGTAGGCACGCAAAACGGTCTTTATCGCTATGACGGTACCCATTTTCAGCGCTACGGAGCTGCTGAAGGAATTCCTGCCCGCATCATCGACACAATCTTTACCGGATTGGACGGGACGCTCTGGGTAGGGACTTCCGCCGGGATCTATTTCGAGCGAAGCGACGGCGTTTTTGCCGCGGTCCAGATTCCCGTGCCGGTGAACGAGTTTTCCCACCCAACCGGAACAACATTCACTTCGAACAGACAGGACCAGGTGGTCACGGCAGCCAGCGGCAAGGCCGTCTTGTTGAAGCACGCCGGAACAGACAAGTGGGTCGCGGAAGAGATGCCGTTGGGAGGCGGCTTCATCTGGAGCGTTCTTTACGGACCCGACAATTCACTTTGGTATGGCTGCGACAAAGATCTTTGTCGCCTCAATGGTGGAAAGTCAACGCAGTTGCGCTCAGCTCTCGGGCTGCCTGAAGAGCAATGGCTGAATATGATGGTCGCGCGTGACGGGCACATCTGGCTCCGTGGCAGCCTGCACGTCGGTGAATTGGTTCCCGACGGAAGCCGATTCGAACTCCGAGACATTCCGGGTGCTCGCAAGCCTGAGTCATTTCCCGCACTGGCTGAAGACGTGCACGGCCGCATTCTCACAACGCAGGGGTCCAACCTGGCACTTTGGGAGAAGGACCATTGGCGCATCGTCACGGAGCGGAATGGCCTGTCACCCTTTGAACTCCAGGCTTTGTTTGTCGATCGCGAAGGATCTATCTGGATCGGAGTAGTGGGCCATGGGCTTTTGCGCTGGGTAGGCGAAGATCGATGGGAAGGTTACACGGCTGACGACGGTATTGGGGACAACCTCGTGTGGGCCTCCATTCGTGATCATGAGGGCAGGCTTTGGATCGGCACCGAATCCGGCCTGAGCTGGATCCCGGCCGGTGGGAACACCCCTCAGCAGTGGCGAGCGCCTGGCTTGCAGATTTCAGACGCGGGAGCGTTAGAAGTCAGCACGGATGGCGCCATCTGGATGGGAAGCTCGGATGGCCACCTGACCCGCATCGATCCGAAAACCCTCGCTGGATCACAATGGAAGATGCCTCGCGTCTACGGAATGCTGGCGGATGGACCTCATCGGATCTGGGTCGCGACGATGAACGGTCTCTATCAGTTTGATCCGACCGACCGTCAGCATGAGCCACAACTCGTTGAGAATGCGGTTTTCCCCAAAGCACCACTCCGGTTCACCGATTTGAGCCTTGATTCCGCAGGACATTTATGGGCCAGTTCCGACCAGGGTTTATTCCTCAAAGACGAGGTCGGATGGCACCTCATCGATCCCGGACATTCCGGGGCCAAGCCCGACCTGATTGCAGCCGACTGGAAGGGAAACCTGTGGACTGCCGGACCTCTGCAGGACTTCATGCGGCTGCGTATCAGCGGCTACAAGGTAGTTGATGCAGAGCACATTGGGCACCCCCCGCTAATGTCTCAAGAGGTGGTCTCACTCGTTGTTGATCATCGCGGTTGGCTCTGGGTAGGTCAGGATGCCGGCCTCACTGTCTATGACGGCAACCGCTGGCGAAGCTTTACCCAGGATGATGGGCTGATATGGAACGATACCGACAGTTTCGCGCTGAACGAAGATCGCGACGGCAGCATGTGGATCGGCACTTCCGGCGGATTGAGCCATCTGATAGCGCCGCAAACCGCACTGGCTGGCTCGCCGCCACCACCCGTCTTTTCGCAGGTGATGCTCGGTTCTGAAACGATCAGCGACGGTGGCTCGGTAAAGTGGAGTTCGAACCCGCTCGTCATTTCGATGGCGTTACTTTCATTCAAAGACACGCAGGATATCGGAATTCGATATCGTCTGATCGGCGAGCAAGGTTCAGGTTGGGAAAATACCCACGAAATGACAGTGCGCTACCGGCACCTTGCGCCCGGTAACTACCGCTTTGAGGTGGTTGCGGTGAATGCCGCAGGAAGCGCTGTATCGCCGCCTGCCGCAATTTCGTTCACGATTGCTCCGCTGTGGTGGCAGGACCGAACGTCACAGGTTGTCTTTGGGCTGCTTTTGCTGATCGGCCTTGTGTACATCTGGCGCCAGAGGGTCGGGCAGTTGATGCGCCAGAAGAAGCATCTTGAAGATGCAGTGAAAGGACGCACCGCAGATCTCGAGCGCGAAAAGACCGAGTTGGTCAGAACCCGCGAGCAGATGCGTCACTTTGCCGAGCACGATGGCCTGACCGGTCTGTGGAATCACCGTATCATCGTCGAGCGCCTGCGAGGAGAAGTGGACCGCTCGCAGCGCGACGGCACGCCAGTAAGCATCATTCTGGTCGACCTTGACTACTTCAAGCGTGTCAACGACACCATGGGCCACCGCGCGGGCGACCTCACGCTGAAGGAAACTGGCGCCATCTTCCAGCGCGCCGTACGCAGCTACGACTGGGTCGGGCGATATGGCGGTGAAGAATTCTTGTTGATTCTGCCGGGCTCCGATTTTGCTGCCGCACACGCGAGAGCCGAGCATCTGAGAGCAACGCTGCAAGCCGCCGTCATCGGAGACGGCGAAAAAACATTCTCTGTGACCGCTAGCTTCGGCGTCGCCTCAGGGTTCCCCGACGACCATGAGGCGATGATTCAGGCCGCCGACGCAGCCCTGTATCGTGCCAAAAATAAAGGCCGAAACTGTGTCGTTGGTACCGAAATCACTCGGCAGGAATTCCCCGCTTCGGTTACACGCTAAACTCTACGCTACCGGCAGCCGGATTGTGGCCCGAGCGCCCGGACCATCCTCGCGATTGAATAGCCTTATTTCGCCGCCATGTGCCCTGGCGATCTGTTGTGCCAGTGCCAGCCCTACGCCGCTTCCAGTTGGCTTCGTGGTGTAGAAGGGCACGAAGAGGTTTTCGGTATTGGCGATGCCGAGGCCCGCATCTTCGATCCCAACCAGGACACCGGACTCAGCCAGCCGCCAATCGATTCGCACAGGCTTCGCGCCATTTGCAAGGGATGCATCAACGGCGTTGGCCAGCAAATTGATGAACATCTGCTCAAGCTGATCGGGATCCGCATTCAACATGACCGGAGGGCCCGGATCGAGTTGCACTGGAACGCGCTGTTCAAGAAGTGCAACGCGCTCGAGCAGAGGTCCCACGTGAATGGATTTAAGGTGGGGCGGCGGCAATTGCGCGAGCAAGCGGTAAGACTGCACGAACCTGTGAAGAGAGTCGGCTCGGCTCTCGACGACACCCAGTCCACGGCGAAAATCACGCACCGTAGCTTCATCGCCTGTAATATTCTCGGCCCGTGCCAGCAGGCTGCCGGCGATCGATTTAATCGGAGCAAGGGAATTCGATAGCTCGTGGCCAAGCACGCGGATCAGGCGCTTCCACGCAATCTGTTCTTCTTCCTGAAGGGGCTGACTGACATCGGCGAGCAGAAGCAGCGTGTGCGGTACGCCATCTTGCCGGAAGACCGCTTTGCGCAGCAACCAGCGCGTAGGTTTAGCTCCGAAGGAGTGAATGCTCTGGTCTGCTGCCACAACAAGGTGAGCGAGTCCGAGCTCAGGCGCAGAATGGCCAAAGCACCGCGCCAGCGGACGCCCAAGAAGCTGTGCCCCCGCATTGTTCACCAGTTGCAGCGTGTATTCGCGGTCAAAGGCAAACAGGGGTGCGTGCATGACCTCAAGAATTCGAGCCAGCAACGCTGTCGCCTCGAGAGAACGTACGCGCTGCTTTTGCAGAAGGTCCGCTAGTGCATTGATCTCGGATGCCAATTCCCCAAGCGGGTCCAGCGAGGCCGCGCCCCGCGCGCGAAAGGAGTAATCGCCTTCGCGCAGAGAAGACACAACGTTGGAAAGTGTTTGCAGAGGACGCGTCATGCCTTCGATGAGCGAGGCGGAAATAAGGGCCAGATAAATCAGCAGACAAAAAATCAAAAGTGTGGCTGGAACCGCGGTGACCTGGCGCTCAGAGAGCAGAATCCCTTCAAAGATCAGCGCCGGTAAGGCGAGCAGAAGACAAAAAAGCCACGCCCGGCGGACGGCCGAGCGTTTGCGTCTTCGTCTATTTTTTTCAAAGGCCATATTTTTCGATACGGCGATAGAGAGCGGCGCGACTCAGACCAAGAGCTTCAGAAGCCTGCGAGATGTTCCCGTCACATCGGCGCAGCACTTTGCGAATGAGCAGGGCCTCAACCTCGTCTATGCTCATATTCTCAAAGTTTGGCGCGGATGACCGAGCCGCCGCAATGGCTAAATTCGCAGGCTCGATCTCCTCTCCCCGGCAAAGCAGAACGGCGCGTTCAACCGTGTGCTCGAGTTCTCGAACATTGCCAGGCCAGGGATATTGCATCATTTGCTGCATAGCCGAGGCGGAAAAGCCGGAGACCTGTTTGCGATAGCGAGCCCGATTGCGTCCCAGGAAATGCATCGCAAGAAGCGGAATATCTTCGCGGCGATCACGAAGAGCGGGCAGATGAATCTCGACCGTATTGATCCGGAAGAGAAGGTCCTCCCTGAAATTTCCGGCTTTGGATTCTTCCGGTAAGTTGGCGTTTGTCGCAGAGAGAACACGAACGTCAACCCGTCGCGTTTGCGATGAGCCCACGCGCTCCAACTCGCCCGTCTCGAGCACGCGCAGCAGTTTGGCTTGCTGTCGAAGAGGCACGTTGGCGATTTCGTCCAGGAATAGCGTCCCTCCGTTGGCGAGTTCGAATCGGCCAACCCGATCGGTACGCGCATCCGTAAACGCGCCTTTCACGTGGCCGAAGATTTCGCTCTCGAACGTGCCTTCCGGCAGACCGCCTGCATTTACTGCTACAAGTGCCATGCGGCTGCGCGGAGATGCGGCGTGCAACAGCTTGGCAACGATCTCTTTGCCGGTGCCATGTTCGCCCGTGATGAGCACATTGGCATCGGAGGGACCCACCTGGGCGATCAGTTCAAGTACTGGCTGCATCGTGGCCGCGCCCGCGACGAACTCCGGCATGCCTTCTGCGCGGAGCAATCGGTTTTCGAGCTCAAGATGACGCGCCCGGCGTAGAGCTTGATGCAGTTCAGCGTGCACACGGATGAGGCTGATCAGGCGCTCGTTTTCCCATGGTTTCTGGATGAAATCGCGCGCTCCTCGCTTGATGCTTTCGACGGCGAGATCGATGTTTCCCCAGGCGGTCATGACAATTACTGGCAGACGTGGATCGATCTCCTGGAGGCGCGCAAGCAAATCAAGTCCTTCTTTGCCTGACGTCGTATCGCGTGTGTAGTTGAGATCGATGAGCAGGACATCATAGTCGCTCTGCCCCAGTGCTTCCAGCAGCAACTGTGGCGACCGCACGCAGTCAGTCTGGATGCCCTGCGGTTCAAGCAATAGTTCCACTGCCTCGAGGATATGTGGTTGATCGTCGGCGACAAGTACACGGATTCGTTCACTCTTGCTAGCGATGTTCGGCCTCCACCACGCCGCTCTTGGCATTGGCTATGGAAATTCCGTACTCTTCAAGAATCGAGCCGGTAGCTCGACGCACTTCGATTCGTGCCTTCTCGTACGCGGTCTCGGCGGTTACCAGCGCCGACTCGGAAAGCGCCAAATCGTGCTCCGCTGAAAGCGTCTGCTGATTTGATCCCACGCCGAGCTTTAGCTCCTTTTGCATAATATCCAGCGTGCGCTGCGACAAGTCCCGCGCCTTACGGGCCGCAGCCACTCGGCTCGCTCCCTGTTCGAGAGCATAACGCGCATTTCGCACTTCAATCCGAATACGCTTCTTCAACTCTTCAAAATACACCTGGGACTGGCGGTACTCGAGTTCGGTACGATATTGGTCTGCTTTAGACACACGATTTCGCAGTGGAATCTGCAACTGCACTCCCACTTGGTATTCGGGTGAAGAATTATTAAATGCGTTACTAACTGCCCCTCCAAAACCGGGGGGAGCATCAACAATGCCGCCCGCCAGCACATAGTCGGGATTCGGCGTGCCGGCATAGCCCGTGCCACCATAGAACCCATACAAGGAAAGCTGCGGCAAAAGAGCATTTCTTGCCGTCTTGCGGCTCAACTCCCGATTATCGAGATCGAGTTGCGATTCCAGCAGCTCGGTGCGGTTCTTTAGCGCGGCAGAAATCGTATCCTGAATGGGCTCGGTGTCAGGCTTGATCTGGGCCGCGATGTGATCTGTGGGCACCACCGGCATCTCTTCGAGAACAGGATTGTCGAGTGTGCGGGTGATGGCGTTTTTCATATAGAGTTCCTGCAACTGAAGATTCGTTCGCGCCACAGTAAGATCCTGCTGCCGCGTCGCCAATTCACCTTCAGCCTTGAGCACATCCATCTCGGGAATCGCCTGCAATGCAAGCTGCTTGCGACTGGTATCGAGTGTCGTCGTGGCGAAGGCAACCGAACGCTCCCCGACTTGCTCGGTATCGTACGCGTTGACCAGGTCCCAGTAGATATCGCAGATCTGTGTCACGGTCGCGATTACCTGCGCTTTAAACGCGATGTCTGATATCTTCTGGTTCGTCTTTGCGATGCGGAGAAACCGGAGATTCGGGCCGGTTCCGAAGCCAGCCAGTAACTGCTGCTGGAAGATGAACCGCACGCTGGTATAGAGCTGGGGGTTCAATGAGTTAAACGGGCTGTTCGAAGTTTGGCGGTTGCTGTTCCAGTCTGCCTCCACATAGGTGCCCGTGGGAAACGACTGGAAGTAAGTCACATTCGCCAAGCTCTCATTCAAGTGATACACGGGTACGCCATAAATTTGCTTGTTGGTAAGCAACTGCGAAGAGTGATCGTTGTACGCCTGGGCGGTGATGAACGGATCGTAGCTTGACACTGCGGAACCGGTACCGAGTGTAGAGAGCACCTGTCCTGCAGCGCCCGCGCCCGCACCGCCCGCACCGCTGCTCGTGCCGCCAGCGCCTGTTCCTGCCCCCGCGCCCCCGGCTCCGCCGCCCGGAGTTCCAGATACTACGCCGGTGTTAACGCCGCGCACCTGGCCCCCGGCGCTGGTACGCAGAATGTCCATCTGCGCAATCGGTAAGTTGAATCGCGCGATAACCATGTCGAGATTGTTTTCAAGCGCCAGATCAATAGCATCTCGCAGAGACAGATAAAGCTTTCCGTCTCGCACGAGCGTATCAAGTCTCGAGGAATTCGTCATATCCGGAGCCGGTGCCGTCTTGCCACGGTAAGCATCAAACGGATTGTGCGAAGTCTTCAGCATCAGGTCAAAAGGGACGCTGGTGCTTTGTGGATTTTGAAGCGGAGCCGCGGCGGCTTGAGCCGGAGCCTGAACCGATGACGCAGATGATATTGGCTCAACTGCGAGAGCCATGTTTACCTGCAACAAGATAATTGCGGCGCAAGCCTGAACTCGCGCAAAATAAGGTCTTTCATTCATTGTCTTCAAAAGATTCCTCTGGGTCATCTTCATTTCGCGCCGACCTCGCTTGCAGAGGTTTGCAGCAATTCGTCTCGCGTTAGCCAGCCATCGCGGAGTTCAAGAATGCGTTTGCCGTAACGCGCGTTCTCTTCAGAGTGGGTCACCTGCACGATCGTTGTTCCCGCGCGATTCAGTTCGCAGAACAGCTCCATAATTTCGCGTGCCTGTGTGGAGTGCAGATTGCCGGTTGGCTCGTCGGCCAACAGCAACGACGGTGCGTGAACCACAGCGCGGGCGATGCCGACTAGCTGCTGTTGCCCACCCGAGAGTTGATTCGGAAATAGGTCCTTCTTGGCAACGATCTGGAACCGGTCGAGAATCTCTGCCACCATTCCCTGTCGATCCTTGGCAGGCATGTTCTTGTATGACAGGGGAAGATCGATATTTTCAGCAACCGTGAGGTCGTCCAGCAGGTGATAGCTCTGAAAAACCATCCCGATGCGCGTTCGCGCCAGGTCTGCCCGCTGCTTGCGATTCAATGAGTGCACCGGCGTCGAGCCAAACCAATACTCTCCGAGCCAGCTGTCATCAAGAAGAGCCAGCACATTCAGCAGCGATGACTTCCCCGCTCCCGACGGCCCCATGACTGTGACAAATTCGCCTTCCTTAATGGTTAATCCAATGCGGCGCAAAACCCAGGTTTCTGCGTGCCCGGTCTTATAACTACGTTCAACATTCTTCAATTCGATCATGATTCTCAGTTACTCCGATCTCAATACCAGGCTCTGTTTCACCCTCTGCTGTTAGTTACTCACTTCTCAAGGCCTTCATAGGTTCGACTGCCGCGGCGCGGTGAGCGGGCAGCCAGCTTGCCAACAAAGATGCAGCCAATAACACAACCGCCACGACCGCGATCGAGCCATAGTCCAGCGCTCCTACTCCGTAAAGCGTGCTCTGCATGGCACGCCCTACAAAATATGCGCCGACGAGACCCAGACCCAATCCAATGAGAGCCAGAAAAAATGCCTCTTTAAGCACCAGATTAACGACCCTGCCACGACTTGCGCCCAGGGCCATTCGTAAGCCGATCTCATGCTCTCGCTGTGCGACAGTGAAAGCCATGACGCCGTATATGCCCACCGCCGCCAATAACAGCGCTACGGCGGCAAAGGCCGAGTAAAGCGTCATTGTGAATCGATCGCCGGCAAGCATCAGGCTCTTGATCTCTTCCATCGTTCGCGGTTCAGCGAGGGCAATCTGCGGATCGACCGCATGGACCGCGGCAGCAATGCTTTTGATCATCACCGCCGGATCGCCCGAGGTGCGTACGCCGACATTTGCAGACGGCCAGGGGATTTGTGAGAAAGGAATCTCAATCTCCGGAAAGTCCTGCCTGAAACCTCCAGCACGGACGTTGTGAAAGACGCCGACGATCTGCCAGGTGACATACGGTCCCAGCTTGGTGACACCGGGAATCAATTCCTCGACATTGATCCGTTGCTGCAGCGGGTCTTTGCCATTGAGGTACTTTCTCACGAACTCTTCATCCACCATGGCCACCTTTACACTGCTTGCGTTGTCTTGGTCAGTGAAGGAACGGCCACGAGTCACCTGGATCCCATAAGTCTTGAAATAGTCGGGTGTAACCATTCCGAAGGCCGCACCTGGCCGTTGAGAAGGGTCCGCAAACTCTGGCTGGCCCGCAATCGTGAACGGCATTCCAAAACCTGGCCCCTGCAATGGAATGCCAACAGATACGGATGCATCCAGAACACCTGGGACGGACTTGATGCTGGTAAGCATTTGCTCGTAATAAGCGCGGATCATTGCGGGGTCTTTGGGGCGAGCCTCCGGGACGGGCAGGAAGAAGGTCTGCACATGGACCGTATTGACTCCGAGATCGACCCGAGTGAGATTCCAGAAGCTGTGAATCGCAAGCCCCGCACCCGTCAACAGCGCGAGCGCCAGTGCGAATTCGCCAATGACGAGAACTCTGCGCAGGCGATGACGTCCCGCACCTGTTCCGGATCTGCCGCCTTCTTTGAGCGCGTCACTTGGATCGATTCGTGTCGCATACCATGCAGGAGCTGAGCCGAAAAGAATCCCGGCCAACGTTGAAGCGGCCAATGTAAACAACAAAATTGGCAGATTTAGGCTGAGCTCAGCCTCAGAAGGCAGGGTGTTTCGGGGCATGGTTGCGGCCAGCCATTTCAGCGTAACTGCGCCTACACCCACTCCAACAATGCCACCGATGAAGGCAAGCAACAAATTCTCCGTTAGGAACTGGACAAAGATATCTTTTCGCGTCGCGCCCAGAGACGACCTGACGGCGATTTCCTTCTGCCGCGTTGTTCCTTTGGCCAGCAGCAGGTTGGCCACATTCACGCAGGCAATCAAGAGCACAAAACCCACAGCCCCAAGCAGTAGCCATAGGGTCTGTATGCGCTCCTTCGGCATAAAGTCGTTCTTCAGCGGTTCAACGAACGCGCCCCATCCCTTATTGCTCTTGGGAAATTCTTTCGCAATGTTGGCGGTGACCGAATCCATGTCGGCCTGTGCCTGCTTAATGGTTACGTCGCCCTTGAGGCGCCCCATCGCGAGCAGCCAGTGGAAATCATGGTTCAACTGTTCTGGCTTGAACACGAGCGGAGCAATCAACCACTGATCGAGGCGGTCGGGCTGTCCTGGCGCCAAAACGCCGACCACTGTATACGGCGTTCCATCAATCCTGACTTGCTTGCCGATAATATTGGGGTCTGAGCCAAGGCGTTTCCACAGCTTGTTGACCAGGATGACGACCCGTTCTTTCCCCGCTACTCCCTCTTCAGGAAGAAAATCTCTCCCGTACTGGAAAGGAACACCCATCATCTTGTACATACCGGGCGTCGTCCGCTGGCCCTCCACATACTCGGGCTGATCCTTGGTGGCGAGATTGAAACTACCTCCGGTCCACGCATTTAAATCCTGAAACGATTTGCTTTCGCGTTTCCAGTCGACAAAATCTTGCGCTGCAATCGAATTGCGACCTCCCTGAATTTTGGACCAGACCATCACCAACTGGTCTGGTTGCGGATAGGGCATCGGCGCCAGAAGCGTGCTGTAGACGACTGTAAAGATCGCTGTGTTTGCCCCAATGCCGAGGGCTAGCGTAAGGATGGCCGCTAACGTGAATACCGGCGACTTGCGTAGCTGTCGCATCGCGTATTGCAAATTCCGAATTAGCATTTGCATCCCAACCACCCCTTCCTTTACCAGCAACTACTCCGTGCGCAAAGCCTGCATCGGTTCAACAACAGCGGCACGTCGGGCAGGCAGAGCCGACGCGAGTGACAACATGATGACAGTAAGTGCCACGGCTCCCAAAAGCGTCGCAGGGTCAAAGATGGTGACGCCATAAAGTTGGCTCTTGAAGAGCCGTGCGAGCGCAACCACGCAGGGAAGAGCAACTGCGATGGCAACGGTAGCGATGACTGCCATCTCGCGCACCACCAGCAGAATCACTCCGGCCCGAGGCGCACCGAGTGCCAACCGCACCCCGATCTCACGGGTGCGCTGCTCGGTCGAATACGCCAAGACACCATAAAGACCGACCGCGGCAAGCAACAATGCCAAACCGGCAAACCCGAGCGCGAGAAAAGCCAGCGCGCGTTCTTCAGATGCACTCAGGTTCACTTGCGTCTCCATGGTGCGCAGGCGATCGACCACGAGTGTAGGGTCGAGCTGGTGAACTGTCTGCCGAATCGCCGCAAGAACAGTTTGTGGAGGGGCCGTTGTCTGCACATAAACCGCAACGCCGTTGGGATGCTTTTGCTGCAAATAAGGCATGTAGACCGCTGGCCCCAGTGGAGTACGAAGATCGGTGTGCTTGATGTCGCCAACAACACCCACGATGGCGGCAAACTTCAGATCATTCCCCGCCCCTTCCGCGATTTGTCGGCCAATAGCGCTCTGTGGAGTTCCATAGAATTTTTTCACCAACGCCATATTCACGACTGCGACAAGCGGCTGGCCTTGAGCGTCAGCGGCGGTAAATTCCCGGCCCGCAAGAATTGGCTGACGCAAAGTGGCAAAATACGCAGCAGTGATGCGCGGATGTTCAAAGTTCATGTTCTCTTCTTCTGTCGGTTTGTAGCCCTGAACGGTGAAGTTTGAATTATTAGTGTCGCCTACAAGTTCCGCATCCGTTGTAGCGCCCGCGGAAACGACGCCAGGAATATGTCGTAGTGCATCGAGGGCGTTGGTCACAATCTGCGGCGTACGATCTTCGCCGTATCCAGAAGTGGTTGGGTCGAGAACGAACGTGGCCAGATTTGCGGTCTCGAACCCGAGTTGCTGATGACGAAGGTTGTCGAGCGTGCGCGCGAAGAGGCCGGCGCCGCCGAGAAGCAGCACGCTAAGCGCGATCTGTGCTCCCACCGCAATCTTCCGGAATCGCTGAGAGTTCTTCGATGCCGTGCCCCCTCCTTGCCGCAGGGTATTCGCGAGATCCGGGTGCAGGAAGTGAAATGCCGGAGCAATACTGAACAGAAGCGTCGCCAACAGCGACAGACCCAGAGTGAACAGCAGCACGCGCAAATCAATCGTCGCGGAATATGGCTCCGTGCCGGGATCCGAACTCGTCATAATCCGAACCAGCGTGCGAGCTACCACCGGTGCCATCGCCAGCCCCGCCACTGCGCCGCTAAGTCCGAGAAGACCGCCTTCAACGAGCAACTGCCCGATGATCCGAGCACGTTTCGCACCGAGCGCGTAGCGCATCGACATCTCCCTTGCGCGACCCGCAGCTCGCAGTAGCAGCAATGTGGCGACGTTGATGGCGCACAGTACGACAAGCAGCCCAGCCATGCTCATGAGGATCACGAGAGGCTTTTCCAAATCGACGCGGTTTGGCGAAAAGCCTTTGGAGTCGTCGAGAACCTTGATCTGTGACAGGTCAAGAAAGTTTTTCTTGAATCGCTCAGACGTTTTTTTGAAGGTGGCCAGTTCATTTGCGCGAAGCGAGTGCCAGAGCGGGGCCAGGCTTGCCTGCGCCTGCGCGTGGGAAACGCCGGGCTTGAGTCTCGCCACCAATGTGAGCCACACCGACTTGTGATTGTTCAGGTCGTCCCGGGCAGCAGTCCACGGCATCGCTACGGCAGACATGCTGACGGGAACAAATACGCCCGGCCTGTACCCGCCAATCGCCGAATCGAAGTTGATTGGCGCGACGCCGAGAATCGCAAAAGGATGACCGTTAATGAGAACCGTCTGACCAACCACATCGCGCGAGCCGCCAAAGCGAGTCCGCCAGTAGTTGTAGCTCAGCACAGCCACCGGATTTGCATCCTTCGCTGTGTCATCTTGTGGTGTAAACAATCTTCCCAGCGATGGCTTTACGCCCAGAAGTTGAAAGTAATTGCCGCTCACGACCTCGGCTTCAGCGCTTTCTGCCTGGTTGTGCCACGAGACACCAATTTGAGCTTTGTCCGCCGCGAGTATTCCTGTGAAAACCTGGTTCTGATCGCGCAGGTCCTTGTACATGGGATAGGAAAAATAATTGTGATCATCGCCACCGAAACTGCTCATCGAGCCCTGAAACGCACCGGTCCATTCGAATCGAACCAGTTCTTTCGGTCGTTCAACCGGCAGCAGACGAAGCAGAACCTGGTCAAACAGTGTAAAGACCGCGGTATTGGCGCCGATGCCCAGGGCCAGCGTCAGTATCACGGTGATCGTGAACCCCGGCGACTTACCCAATTGACGGAGAGCGTACTTGATGTCCCGCAGCATCGAATTCATTGACCTCTCTCCTTATTCAGTGCGCAAAGCCTGCATGGGTTCTACAGACGCGGCGCGTCGTGCGGGAATCAGAACCGCAACGACGGCGCATAGGGCAAGCACAAGCGTCGCGCCTCCGAGCGCAAGTGGATCGTACGCACCAACTCCGTAGAGTTGGCTGGCCATGAGATGTCCGGCGAAGAGAGCCGCTGGGATACCCAATGCCAGGCCGACAACAACCTGCAGAAACGCGCCACGCAATACCATCGACACAACGCTGGATCTCGTGGCGCCGAGAGCCATCCGAATCCCGATTTCGCCAGTGCGGCGAACAACGAAGTACGACATCACGCCATACAGGCCCACCGAGGCGATGATGAGTGCGAGCGCTCCGAAAAGGCTGGTCAGGCGCGCGATCAGGCGGTCCTGATTGAAGTTTCCGGCCACTTGTGCATCGAGGGAGCGCAGATCCGTCACAGTGAGATTTGGATCAACTCCCGCTAATGTCCTACGAATCAATTCCTCCGCGTTTGCCTGCGGACGATTGAAATTCACGACCATCGAATTAATCAGCATGGATTGCGTTTCACCCGAGATCATCGGCGGCTCTTTGTACGCCAAAAAGCGCTGCGAAAGCGGCCGCAGATACACCGGACGGATTGGTTCGCGAGGGTTGTTTATTTTGAAATCACGAAAGACGCCGACGATTTCCCAACTCCCTGAATACTGCGGAAAATCGATGCCGAAGTGCTGCCCAACCGGATTCTGGTTGGGATAAAACTTCTTTGCAAACGTCTCGTTCACTACCGCAACTTGTGGAGAATTGGCCGTGTCCTGATTGCTGAGATCGCGACCGCGCACCATGGGCACGCCCATCGCGCTGAGAAATCCCGGGCTCACACGATCCCATGTTGAGCCACAGCGATCATTCGGACCCGGCGCCGGATGTCCTTGCTGAATGACGCATTCGCCCCAGTTGTCTCCCTCGAGCGGACTGTAGAGCGCCATGCCGACACTCGTTACGCCTGGAAGCGTGGAAAAACGCTCCTCCAGCTGCCTATAGAGGTTGGGAACGCGATCAACCGTGTAACCTGCGCCTTCTGGATCAAAATGAAGTACGTAGCGGTTGGTGGTGGCGATGCCGAAGTTTTGGTGTTCGAGATTGCCGAGAGAGCGAGTCATCAGAATCGCACCGGCAAGCAGAACGAGCGACAGAGCAGCCTGAACAACAACCAATGCCATCTGTGGCATCGACGACCGGTCTCGCGTGGAGCGGTTTGATCCGCGCAGTACTTCCGCGGGTTGCGCATGCGACGACAACCACGCCGGCGCCAGGCCAAACAGAACGCCAGTCAGAAGCGACACGAGGAACGCGAAGCCAAGAACGGTAAGGGACGGACTCGCATCAATGGCCGAGTTGCGTGCTTCAGGGAACGCGAGTGCGAGGATTGTGCGCGTGCCGCCGTATGCCACCGCGAGACCAACCAGGCCGCCAATAGAACTCAACAGCACGCTCTCCGTGATGATCTGACGGACGACTCGACGCCGGCCTGCGCCCATCGCCATGCGCACTGCGATGTCCGCGCGCCGCGCCGTACCACGCGCCAGCAGCAAGTTCGCAATATTGGCACACGCAATCAGCAGTACAAAGGATGAGAGAATCATCAGCATCTTCAGCCCGAGGCCGGTGTTCTGCTGCAGACTCTGAATTCCTCCACCACCCGGGACAATCACAACATGCTGCTTTGGAATGACGGTGGACCCACCATGGTCGGTGTAAACCTGCCGCGTAGACAGGAATTGACGAAGGGACTGTGACAGCTTCGCCTGCAGCGCGCCGATGTTCGTGCCTGGCCGAACACGACCGAGGGCGTAGAGCCAGTTCGAGTCGGCGTGATGCAGAATCGAACTGGAAGACCGAATGTATGGCTCCGTCGAAACAGGCATCCAGAAGTCCGGCGGCCTTTGCGTAACCCTGTCGCCAAAGAACCCGGGTGCCGCGATGCCGACGACCGTGAATGGCTTTGTCTGCACCGAGATGGTGGAACCGACAATCGATGGATCGCCTGCGAATTCGGTTTGCCATGCCTGGTAGCTCAGCACGAGTGCGGGCGACGCCGTCGGCGTATCGTCTGACTCGCTTAGTACACGCCCGGCAAAAGGCCCTATGCCGAGCATCGTAAAGAAATTTCCGGTTACAAACTCAGCATGCAATTCCTTCGAAAATGTATCGCCGCGCCGCACACCCCATTGCCAGTTACCGGCCTGAACTGCCGAAAGCTGTTCAAATTCAGGAGCTGAATTCTTCAGATGGAGAAAGAGATCATAAGAGTAGATGTCAAAATCGCCGTTCTCGCTGACGAATCCGCCATTGACGCAGCAATTGTCCGTATCGCCTATCCGGTAGAGTTGCTTCGGGTCGTTCACGGGCAGAGAGCGCAGCAGTATTCCCTGCACCAGCGTAAAGATCGCGGTATTGGCTCCGATGCCGAGCGCCAATGTCACGATCGCCGTCAGGGTGAAACCCGGCGACTTGCGCAATTGCCGCAGCGCGTAACGAATGTCCTGAACCGTATTAGTGAGGAAGAGATTCATCGCATTTTTACTCCGTTACTCAATTGAGCCAGTGTGCCTTGCGACTATTCAGTCCTTAGCGCTTTCATCGGTTGGATTGAAGCCGCACGCATCGCCGGAATCACCGATGCTGCGAGTGCCAGCGCGAAGATGGAAATCGCCGCCAAAAGAATAACGACAGGATCGAACGGATTCACCTGGAAGAGCAGAGACCGCAACAAACGTGATGCAAAAACAGCGGCCAGCGCACCTATCCCGCAGCCCAGCAGGCCCAGCTTCGCGCCCGATATTAGGACCAATTTGAGAACACTGGAGCGTTGCGATCCGAGCGCCATCCGAATAGCCATCTCATGTGTCCGCATCGTGGCGGAGAAGGCGATCACACTATAAATTCCCAAAATCGACAACAGCACAGCCGCAGCCGCGAAGCTGGAGATGAGCACCGTGTTGAAACGGCGTGAGGCTTGTCCTTCGGCAACTACCTGGTCCATGGACTCCACCTGGGTGAGTGGAAGTTGCGGATCGATAGACCGCACAGTCGCGCGCAAAGCGTTCGCCATCTGTTCAGGCGGCACCTGCCCACGCACCACGATAGTGCCGTACGTTCCATTGAGCATGTCGGGAGGGGCGAACTGGGCCAGTGTGGCCTTGAACTGGGCAGAGGGCGTGAATATCTGATTCTTGACGTCAACGTCTGCGGAAGTCTGCTTGATGTCGCCAATCTCTCCCACAATCGTCATCCACGGCGTTGGACTTTCCGGCACCCCAATTTTCAAACGCTTTCCGATTGGGTCCTGACCCGGCCAGTAGCGTTCTGCAAGGGTTCGATTGACAATCGCAACCAGCAGGGTGTCTGCTTTGTCGGCCTCCGTGAACTTGCGTCCACGCACAATTGGTATTCCTGCGGCAGTAAAGTAATCCCCAATCACCTGCGCGGGCCACGCCAGGTTCAACCCCGCACCTTTCGGTGGAATATATCCTTCGGGAACAAATGCATTGTCACTCTCGTGTCCGGCAGCCGGGAGCGCCGAAGTGATACCTACCGCCTGCACGCTCGGCAGTTGTTGCAGCTTCGTTATCAGCGACGAGTCAAATGAATCGACCGCGGCCTGCGTGGAGTACTGCTTGGGAGGCAGACCATAAAAAGCTGTCAGCGTGTGATCCGTGCGGAACCCGAGATCGACCGAGCGCATCTTCTCAAAGCTCCTCAGCAGTAGCCCGGAAGCAGTGAGCAGCACCAGCGCCACTGCAAGCTCGGCGATCACGAGAACTGAGCGTACGCGCGGACTTCCTGCACCCGCCGAGCCGGTTCGTCCACCTTCCTTGAGAGCCTCGTTGACGTCTGTCTTTGCCGCTGAAAAAGCAGGCAGCAGTCCGCAGAAAAACCCTGTAAGAAACGCGAGCAGCAGGGCAAAACCAACCACTCGCCAATCAAGGCTGATTGCGCTGACTCGAGGAAGTGTCTCCGGCAAAAAGCTCAATCCCACCCTGAGTGAAGCCGAAGCAAGGGCCAAACCGAGCAACCCGCCGCCGATGCTCAGCATGAGTGCCTCCACCATCGACTGGCGCAGGATGACCGCACTGCTCGCGCCTAGTGCAAGCCGTACCGATATCTCGCGGCGCCGGCGAATGACGCGCACCAGCAGCAACCCGGCCAGATTAGCGCACGCAATAAACAGAACTACCGCTACCGCCAGGAAAAGAGTGCGAACAAGTGGCCTGGCCTCAGCAACCGTGGCGTCTGTCAGCAGTTGAACGCGCGAGTG
>Ga0207701_10001974_pt1 | contig 21256 bp, 16 predicted proteins | sample KBSSwiSSwithPhiX_FD_184294 | JGI IMG/M metagenome (GOLD analysis project Ga0207701, IMG submission 184294) | Switchgrass rhizosphere bulk soil microbial communities from Kellogg Biological Station, Michigan, USA, with PhiX - S5 (SPAdes) (version 2) | ecosystem: Environmental > Terrestrial >... | reverse complement strand
CGCGGCCGAGCGACATGGACGTCAACGTCACGAAGGAAAAGAAGCAGACGAACATGCGCGCATCCACGGCTGACGAGGCCATCCGCCTCATCCCGCCGCGGAAGCTCGGCCTCGAGCAGGCCATCGAGTTCATCAACGACGATGAACTGGTCGAGGTGACGCCGAAGGCAATCCGGCTGCGGAAGAAAATTCTCGCCAGCAACATGCGGCCGAAACGCGCAGACTAGGCGGAACCGCCACGAACCTGCCCGTGCGGACATCGTCAGTTCATTCAGCCCTGAGCCCCTCGAGTGGCGAAATGCCCGCCGCGCGCGCTGTTGGCACATAGGCCGCGATGAGGCCGATCGCCGCCAGGGCGACCGCCGCAAGAAGAATCGTCACGACGTCGTTCGGGACGATGCCGAAAAGCAGGGCCTGCACCGAGTGCCCGAGCGCGAGCGCCGAGAGGATGCCAATGCCGACGCCGAGGGCGAGCAGGTGTCCGGCCTGCAAGAGCATCATCCACACGACGTCGCGCCGGCTCGCACCGAGCGCCATCCTGATCGCGATCTCGTTGGAGCGCCGCGCGGTGGCGTAGGCCATGATGCCGTAGAGCCCGACGGCCGAGAGCGTTCCGGCGAGCAGGCCGAAGAATCCTGAGAGCCACGACATGAACCGGTCGCGCAGCAGGCTGTCGCGCACCTGGTCGGTCATCGGCCAGACGACGACGTCGGAGGTCGCCCCTGCCTCGGCGTAAGCCCGCACGAGCTCCGGCCTCAGCGTCGCGACGGACGCCGTGCTCCTGATCGCGAGCACCGTCCACGCCTGCGGCGCCGGGTGCTGGCTCGCCGGCACGAATGCGCCCGGCGGCGTCTCGTCGCGCAGGCTGCCGTACTTCGTGTCCCGGACGATGCCGATCACCTCGCGATCGACTGACGGGTATTCCGGTTCGGCGAGCGTGCGCACGTGAGAGCCGATCGCCGTCGCTGGATCCAGGAACTGCCGCACGAAGGTCTCGTTGACGACCGCCACCGGCGCCGACGACGTCGTGTCGCGACGATCGAACAGGCGGCCCTTGACCAGGGGCACCTGCATCGTCTCGAAATAGCCGGGGCTGACCCACGTGAACTTCGACGCGCCGCGCTTCTCGCCGCCGGCCGACGGCACTCTCACACTGTGCGTCCAGCTCATTCCGGTGAGCGGGATGATGGTGGACGTGGCCGCGGACTGCACATCCGGCAGTGCCTGGACCCGCTCGAGCAGCGTCGTCCGGATCTGTTGCGATCCTTCCGGCGTGAGACCCGGTCGTGAGAAGCCCGCGATGGCGAGCTTCACGTGCTCGAGCCGCATGCCCGGATCGATCGAGGTCAGGTTTTGAAAGCTGCGGACGAACAAGAGCGCGCCGACGACGAGCACAAGCGAGACGGCCACCTGAAAGACCACGAGCAGCCGCTGGAAGGAGAAGCCGGTGACAGCCGTCATGCTGCGGCCGCCGGCTTTCAACGCCGTCGCCGGCTCGGCTGACGCCGACCGCAGCGCCGGGACGAGGCCGCACAGCAGGCACGTGGCCGTCGCGACGCCGGCGCTGAACATCAGCACGCGCCAGTCCATGCCCGTATCGAGGATGAGCGGCTGCGCCTCGGTGCTGAGAAACGAGATGACGGCCTCGCTGAGCGCCGAGGCGAGTACCACTCCTCCGACTGCCCCAAGAAAGGCGATGAGGGCACTTTCGACGAGCGCTTGCGACAGGAGCCGCCCGCGCGAGGCGCCAATGGCGGTGCGCAGGGCAAACTCGCGCTCGCGGACGGAGGCACGCGCAAGCATCAGGCTGGCAAGGTTCGCGCAGGCCATCAGCAGGACGAGGCCAGTGATCGCGAGCAGCAGCCAGAGCGACGACTCGTAGTCTTCGCGCCACTGGCTGACCCCGTGCCCCCCTGGTGCAGCCGTCAGCACCAGGCCACGCCACCGCTTGAGCGTCGATTCGTCGTAGTCCGACGGCACGGTCTCCGCGAAGAGGCCGGCGCTCAGGACGCCCAGATGCTCGGATGCGCGCTCGATCGTCCAGTCGGGGCGCAGCCGGCCCATGCCCACGAGCCACCAGCGATTCTTCTGCTCGAGAATTCCAGGTTCCAGCAGCGCTTCGGCGCACACCGGCAACGCGACGTCGAACTGCTTGCCCACCTCGAGGCCGAAGAACTCCGGCGGCGTCACGCCGACGATCTGAAACGTCAGATCGTCGAGCACGAGGCGCGAGCCGATGGCATCCTCACGGCCGCCGAACCGCCGCAGCCAGTACGCATGACTGATCACCGCCGGGCCTGCCCCGCAACCGCGGCGATCGTCGGACGCCCCCAGCAGGCGCCCGCGATGAGGCGCGATGCCCAGCACCGGAAACAGGGTGCCGCTCGCGAGGAGCCCATGCGCGAGCTGGTGCCCAGGTCCGCGTCCCTCACGAAAGTCGTTGGTGCCCCAGGCGAAGACGCCGGTGAATGCCTTCTGCTCGCGCGCGAGCGCGTCGAACAGGGGCGCGGTCATGTTGGCGTGAGGGCCTGAGTTGAGTCCCATGCCGCGGTTGCCGCCGACGATGCTGATCTCGACCAGCTCACCAGGTCGCGACACCGGCAGGCTGCGAAGGCGGACGGCGTTCAGCAACTCGAAGATCGCCGTATTGGCGCCGATGCCGAGCGTCAGCGAGAGGACACCTGCGAGCGCGAATCCAGGACTCCGGCGCAGAATGCGAGCCGCATAGCGCACGTCCTTCGCGGGACGCTCGATCCAGCCGAGCGAGTTCGCTTCGTAGACAGTCTCGCGGACGCGCGTCGTGTTCCCCAGCTTGCGCAGCGCGGCCTGGCGCGCGTCGTCCGCGCTCAGTCCATCCCGCATCCGCTCGGCGGTTTCCTGCGCGAGGTACGCTTCCAACTCGTCGCCGAGCTCGTCGTCTCGGCGGCCGCGCCGCCAGAATCGCATCAGTCGCATCGGCTACTCCGTGGCGGGACCGAGCACGCGTGCGACGGCGCGCACGAGTTGCTCCCAGCGGCCACGTTCGTTGGTGAGGTAGGCGCGGCCGGCGGGTGTGAGGCGGTAATACTTCGCCCGCCGGTTGCTTTCCGAGGTGCCCCAGAACGCGGCGATCAGCCCCTTGTCCTCGAGACGATAGAGCGCGGGGTAGAGCGACCCGTGCTCCACCTGCAGTACATCGTTCGAGCTGTGCTCGATGCCGTGCGCGATGGTGTGGCCGTGCGCCGGGCCGAACAGCAGCGTGCGCAGGACCAACATGTCGAGCGTGCCCTGAAGGATGTCGCCGCGGCTTCCGGGTGGCTTGCGTCGCGCCATGGTTTCGAGGTTACTTCACTAGAATATCTAGTGCAATAGGAAGACGTATTTCAGGGCTGAAGCGTTCGATGCCGATGCTCGAAGAGCAGATTGTCTATGGACTGGACGGGGGAAGCTGCTGCACGGCGAGCGACACGCGTTACTTGGCCACTTCCATGTCTACCCCCGAAGCAGCGGGATCGCGAAGATGACGGACGCGATGATCGCGAGCGCCGAGATCGCCAGGCAGGCCAGCCCGGCGATGAGGTGATCCACGCGCTCGGGCCTGAGCGGGTCGAGCCACCGTGAGATGAGGTAACCCCCCGCGAAGCCGCCTGCGTGCGCGTAGTTATCGATGCCGGGCATGAACAGCCCGTACACGAAGATGAAGAGCGCCTGCTGGGTCATCTGGCTGCTGATGAGCGAGCTGCCCGAGCGATGGCCGTAGTAGAGCAGCGCGCCGATCATCGCGCAGATCGATGCCGACGCGCCGATTGTGATCACCGGCGCGCCACGCAGCATCGGCAGCGGTATCCACCACAGATAGTGGCCGGCCAGCGAGCTCGCGATGAAGCCGGCGGCGCCGCCGACAACGTAGACGATCACCGTGCGCCCGGGCCCATACAGCTCAGCGGTCGGCGGCGCCAGTTGTCGCAGCGCATACATGTTGAACAGGATGTGCAGCAGACTGCCGTGCAGCCAGCTTGCCGAGAGCACGGTCCACCAGCGGCCGAACCGGAAGACCGGCACGTTGCCGCTCGCACCGAACGTGAAGAGCGCAAGGTTGTCGGGCGCCAGAATGCTCATCAGCCCGCCGCCGCCCATCAGACCCTGCGAAGCCGCGAGCGTGGCCAGATACAGCCCGACGCAGACGACGGTGACGATGTTGGTGAATCCGAGATCGCGCCCCAGCCGCCGGAGAAGCGGCGAGAAGCCCCACAGCGCCGGGTTGCGCCGCCCGCAGTTGTAGCAGGTCTCGTCGTTCACGCCGACCAGCGCCCCGCACCCGGGACAGACGGTCGAACCGGTCCGTTGCCGCAACGCCATCGGCGACAATCGTACAGTGCAAGATGGGAAGTGCAAAGCGACCCGAGAAGTGGCGGACAACCGCGTGAGCCGCCGCTGAAGGCCGACCGAAAGTTCGCCCCTACTCCTGTCGTCGCATCTACGCTGCCCGTCGCAGTGAGCCGCCCGTTTGCAGAAGGCCGAACTGAAGTTCGGCCCTACGTCTGCTCCGCGTAGCGGCTACGCCTGCTCGTCGCAGTTGCGAACGCAGTCCAGCCAACCAGCACTCATAGGTCCGGACTTCAGTTCGGCCCATCCCGATCGATAACTGAAGTGGCAGATGGTCATGCGTTGGAGTTATGCTCTAGATATGCAAGACAATCCGCTCAAACTGCGCCAGATCCACCACGTGGAGTTCTGGGTCGGCAACGCCCGGCAGGCGGCCTATTTCTATCGCCATGCCTTCGGCTTCTCGCAGTTGGCGTATTCGGGCCTCGAGACCGGCCGCCGCGACATGACTGCCTACGTGATGCGGCAGGGCCGCGCCCGGTTCGTCCTTGCGACGCCGCTGATTCCGGATCACCCCGCGTCGGACCACCTGAAACTTCACGGCGACGGCGTCCGCGACATCGCGTTCCAGGTGGACGATGCGGACCGCGCGTTCGAAGAGGCGGTGAAACGAGGCGCCACGCCGGCCATCGAGCCGCACGACGAGAGCGACCAGCACGGACGGGTGCGCCGCGCCGCCATCCACACCTACGGCGACACGCTGCATTCCTTCATCGCGCTCGACGACTACAACGGGCCATTTCTACCCGGCTACGTCGAGAAGTCCGTTCCGGGCCGCGACGCCGGCATCCTCCGCATCGACCACGTTGTCGGCAACGTGGAACTGGGGAAGATGGACCACTGGGCGGACTGGTACAGCAATGTGCTCGGCTTCAAGCGCTTCATCAGCTTCGACGACAAGGACATCAACACCGAGTACTCCGCGCTCATGAGCATCGTCATGTCCGATGACAGCGGCTCGGTGAAGTTCCCGATCAACGAGCCGGCGATGGGCCGGCGAAAGAGCCAGATCGACGAGTATCTGGAGTACTATCGCGGCCCGGGCGTGCAGCACATCGCGCTGCAGACGATCGACATCGAGCAGACCGTGACGGCGCTGCGCGACAACGGCGTGGAGTTCCTGCAGGTGCCGCCCAGCTACTACGACCTCTTGCCGTCGCGCGTTGGCGCGATCGACGAGACGCTGGACGACATCAGATCGCTCGGCATCCTCGTCGATCGAGACGACGAGGGGTATCTGCTTCAGTTGTTCACGCGACCCGTGGAGGATCGGCCGACGCTGTTCTTCGAGCTGATTCAGCGCAAGGGCAGCAAGGGATTCGGCAAGGGCAATTTCCGGGCGCTGTTCGAGGCTATTGAGCGGGAACAGGCGCTACGGGGAAACTTATAGCGGGCAGCGGGCATCGGGCAGCCGTCGGGAGTCGTCGCAACCCGCTGTGAGCTACCTGCTGACCGCTGCCAGCTACTGAGTGGCATATGCCTATCTATCATCATCTCGGTAACTTTCCGCACAAGCGGCACACGGTGTTCCGCAAGGGCGACGGATCGCTGCACGCCGAGGAGCTGATCGGCAACAAGGGGTTCACGGGGCCCTCGTCGCTGTTGTATCACCTGCACCAGCCGACGCCGGTACGCGCGGTGAAGCCGCTGCGCGACCTGCAGTGGCAGCGCGATCCCGAGCGGCAGTTCCGGCACCGCCACTTCCGCACGCATCAGCTCGGGCCCGGCGGCAGCCTGGCGCTCGATCGCGTGCCGCTGCTGTTCAACGCCGACGTGGCGATGTCGTTCGTGCAGCCCGATCGCGAGGACGACTTCTTCTACCGCAACGCGCAGGGCGACGAGGTTGTCTACGTCAGCCAGGGCACCGGCATGCTGGAGACGCCGCTCGGCGAGATCCCGTTCAAGGACGGCGACTACCTCGTGATCCCACGCGGCATCCTGCATCGCTACAAGCTGTCCTCGACGCCGTCGAAGTTTCTGGTGATCGAGAGCACGGGCTACGTGCGCACGCCGAAGCGGTATCGCAACGACCACGGGCAGCTGACGGAGCTGGCGCCGTACTCGGAGCGCGACATCCGCAAGCCCGTCAACCTCCGCACCATTGAAGAGAAGGGCGAGTTTCGCCTGGTGGTGAAGAAGGAGAACCGCCTGTTCGAGATGACACTGGTCTATCACCCGTTCGATCTCGCCGGGTGGGATGGCTTCTACTACCCGTGGGCGTTCAGCATCCACGATTTCGAGCCGCGCGTCGGACGCATCCACCTGCCGCCGCCCGTGCACCAGACCTTCGAGGGCGACGGCTTCGTCGTCTGCTCGTTCTGCCCGCGGCCGTACGACTTCGATCCGGACGCCGTGCCGGTGCCCTACAACCACTCGAACGTGATGTCCGATGAGGTGATCTACTACGCCAGCTCCGAGTTCATGAGCCGGAAGGGGATTGAGTACGGGTCGGTGACGCTGCACCCCGACGGCATTCCGCACGGCCCGCATCCTGGCCGCACGGAAGCCTCTTTGGGCGCGACGCGGACCGACGAACTGGCGGTGATGGTCGACACCTTCAAGCCGTTTCACGTGAGCCGCCAGGCGCTGGACATCGAGGACGAGGAGTACTACCACTCGTGGCTTTCTTGAGTACTAAGTGCGAAGTGGTAAGTGCCAAGTGGAGTGGAAAGTGAGAAGTAGTGAGTGAGAAGTGGTTTAGCCAATTGCAACATATGATGGCGTCGCCACGGTCCGTGAGTAAGATGAGTCGCGTCAGCTATGGCGCCGATCAACGACACCCACGATCCTCACCTTCGAAGCTGGGTGGACTCGGCCAACACGCCGGGCGCTGACTTTCCAATACAGAACCTGCCGTTTGGCGTGTTCCATCGCGCGCTGACGCCAGAGCCTCCGCGCGTGGGCGTCGCGATCGGCGACATGGTGCTCGATCTGCGCCGCTGCCATCGCGCGGGACTCTTCGAGAACGATCTCGCGTCGGCGGGAGAGGCGTGCACCGAGAGCTCGCTGAATCGGCTGATGGCGATGGGCCCCAACGCCTGGGCGAGCCTGCGGCGCCGCGTCAGCGAGCTGCTGCGTGAGGATCGCCGGCGCTCGTGGCAGAAGGCCACCGAGCCCTGCCTCGTGCCAATTGCTGAAGCGGTGATGGCGCTGCCGGCGGCCATCGGCGACTACACGGACTTCTACGCGTCCATCTTCCATGCGACCAACGTCGGCAGCATGTTCCGGCCCGACGAGCCGCTGCTCCCGAACTACAAGTACGTGCCGATCGGCTATCACGGCCGCGCCTCGTCGGTCGTGTCGAGCGGCACGCCCGTGCGCCGCCCGGCGGGACAGTCGAAGCCGGAGTCGGCGCCCGAGCCGGTCATGCGTCCCAGCCGGAGGCTCGACTACGAGCTGGAGGTGGGGTTCTTCGTCGGGCCGGGAAACGCGATTGGCTCGCCGGTCCCCGCCGAAGAGGCGGAGCTGCACATGTTCGGCGCCTGTCTGCTGAACGACTGGTCGGCACGCGACATCCAGGCCTGGGAGTACCAGCCGCTCGGTCCGTTCCTCGCGAAGAGCTTCTCGACGTCGATCTCGCCGTGGGTGGTGACGCTCGACGCGCTCGAGCCGTTCCGCGTCCCCGCGTTCATCCGTCCCGCCGGGGATCCCGATCCGCTGCCGTACCTGGACACGGCGCGCAACCGCGACCACGGCGGCTTCGACGTACGCCTCGAGGTGGCGATCTCGAGCGAGCAGATGCGGTCGGCGGGCATCGCGCCGTTCGTCCTGTCGCGCAACAGCCTGCGTCATCTCTACTGGACGCCCGCGCAGTTGCTGACGCATCACACGAGCAACGGCTGCAACCTCAGGCCCGGCGACCTGCTTGCCACCGGCACGGTGTCGGGCCCGACGCGCGAGTCCCGCGGGTGCCTGCTGGAGCTCGCATGGCGCGGCACGCAGCCGATCACGCTCCCGACGGGCGAAACGCGATCCTTCCTCGAGGATGGCGACGAGGTGATCTTTCGCGGATGGTGCGAGAAGGAAGGATGGGTCCGGATCGGGTTTGGCGAATGCCGCGGGATGATTACGTCATAGCGCGAGTTCCGCAGCCTTCGCCGTCTTGAGAACCACAGATTCACAGATCGCGCAGATTCAGTTGGCGAACGGACCGGCGCCGGTCCGCCGAGCTCGCCACGGTGACTGAATCGGCGCCATCTGCGCAATCTGTGATCAAAGACCAGCGTCAGCTCAGTGCGTGCCCTGCGACTCGCCGAAGCGCTGCGGCATGTCGGCCACGACGTACGCCATCGCCGTCATCGCGGCCACGCACTTCGACAGATCCGACGGATCGATCTTGTCCACCGTGTCCGCCTCGGTGTGGTGGATGAGGAAGTACTTCGAGCCATCCACTTCGAGCGACATCGCCGGGATGCGGCCGGCGGTCGCGCTGGGGCCGATGTCGGCGCCGCCGCCCGACGCCGCGACGTGGCTCACGCCAATCCCGTGCAACAGCGACACGATCGCGACGGCCTGGGCGCGGGCGGTCTCGTTCGCGCTGAGGCCGAACCCCTGCGGCGCGAATACGCCGGCGTCGGATTCGATCATCAGCACGTGTCGCCCGAGTTCCGCGCGATATCGATCCCGATAGTCGAGCCCGCCGCGGAGCCCGTTCTCCTCGTTGGTGAACAGCACGACGCGGATGGTGCGGCGCGGCCGCAGGTCCAGCGTCTTCAGCAGCCGGGCCACTTCCCATGCCGCAATCGCGCCGCCGCCATCGTCGGTCGCCCCGTTGCCCACGTCCCACGAGTCGAAGTGGCCCGAGACGACCACGACCTCCTCGGGCTTCTCGCGCCCCTGCACCTCGGCGATCACGTTGGCCGAGTCGGCATCCGGCAGCATCTCCGCGCCCATCCTGAGGCGGACGCGCAGCTTCTCGCCTCGCGCGGCCATGCGCGCCAGGCGCGCGGCATCTTCAGCCGTGATCGCCGCGGCCGGAATCCTCGGCACGCCTTCGCGATAGGTCAGCATTCCGGTGTGCGTCGTGCGGAGGCCGTCGAGGCCGATGGATCGAACGAGCACTGCCAGCGCGCCGGCGCCGGCCGCTTGAGACGGCCCGTTCACGCGATAGGCCACCGTCGGCCCGTAGCCCTTGAAGGGCGCGTTGAACAGCACGATCTTGCCGCGCGCTTCCACTGCGCGCCGCTCCAGCTCGACGAAGCTCTCGACGACGAGCAGGTCGGCCTCGATGCCCTCGGCGGGTGTCCCGATCGAGAGGCCGAGGCCAAGCACCGGCACCGACTGATGCCGTGGCGAAAGCAACTCGAGCGACTCGGTGCCGCGCACCCAGTGCGGCACCTTCACTGGATCCATGCGGACGTTTTCGAGGCCGTCTTTCTCCATTTCCGCGGCGGCCCATTTGATGGCGTCCTCGAGCGACTGCGATCCGCTGAGGCGGTTGCCGAAGGTATCCGTCAGATACGCCAGTCGCTGCCAGGCGAAGTCGTTCGCCGTCGCCGCCGAGATGATGCGGTCGACCGGCGTGCGATAGGCCTCGATCCACGCAGGGCCTTGAGCCCTGGTGGCAGTGGAGGCGAGCAGAAGAATCGAAGCGATGATGGCGGCGCCACGAGAGGGAAGCATGCCAAAGAGCATAACGGAAGAGCCGGCGGGCGTGGCTGCCGCATTACCATGAACGCATGGGACGTGTGACGGGCCGGACCATCGCCGTCGCGATGCTGGCCACACTTGCCGCGTGCGGCGGATCGTCCAAGCCCACCCCGTCGCTCCCCGAGCCGACAGGATCTCCGAACGGAATTGCGGTCGAGCGCTTTGCGGCGACAGACGGCACGAAGTTCGGCGTGCAGGTGCTGGTGACCGGGCTTCAGATCCCGTGGGCACTCGCGTTTGCGCCCGACGGCCGGCTGTTCCTCACCGAGCGCCCCGGCCGCGTCCTCGTCTACATGAACGGGCAGCTCCTCGCCGAGCCCGCCCTCACGCTGTCCGACGTCTACACGAACGGCGAGAGCGGCATCCTGGGTCTCGCGCTGCACCCGGATTTCGCCAGTAACCACTTCGTCTACCTGACCTACACCGCCAGCGGACCGAGCGGTCCGGTAGGGCGGATGATGCGGTTCAGGGAATCGGGCAACAAGCTGGCTGAAGGCGTCGTGCTGCTCGACGATGTGGCCGCGTCCGGGATTCACAACGGCTCGCGGGTGAAGTTCGGTCCGGACCGATTGCTCTATGTCACTTACGGCGACGCGGCGAACCCGTCAGTCGCCCAGGACGCTGCTGCGCTCAACGGCAAAGTCCTGCGCTTCAACGACGACGGCACGAGCGCGGCGGGGAATCGCTTCTCCTCGCCGGTGTTCACGTTCGGCCATCGCAATCCGCAGGGGCTTGCGTGGCATCCCGTCTCCGGCGACCTGTGGGAGACCGAGCACGGTCAGGTCGGCAACGACGAGATCAACGTGCTCGACGGTGGCAACAACTACGGCTGGCCGGTCATCGAAGGCGACGCGACGCGCCCGGACATGATCACGCCGCGAACGTTTTTCACGCCGTCGGTGGCGCCGTCGGGCGCGGCGTTCTATTCGGGGAATGCGATCCCGGGGTTCCGCAACCAGTTGTTCGTGGCGACTCTGGCGGGACAAGCGCTCCTGCGCGTGACGATCGACGGCACCGGCCTCCGCCACGTTGCCTCGGTCGAGCGGCTCCTGGAGCACAAATACGGCCGGCTCCGCGACGTCGTCAACGGCCCCGACGGGTTTCTCTACTTCTGCACGAGCAACCGGGATGGAAGGAATACGCCGGTCGCCGAAGACGACCGGCTGCTGAGGGTCGTTCCCGTGTCGTGATTGGCCGAGCTAAAGCTCGGCCCTACGTACGATCAGGCCCCCTGCCCGTCCGGCCGAATGGTGACCGGCTGGATGAAGGGCATCAGCGCGCGGAGCCCTGCGCCAACCTCCTCGAGGACCTGTGTCTGCTCGGCGGCGCGGGTCTTGTTGAACCACGGACGCCCGTCCTCGTTTTCCTTGATCCACTTCTTTGCGAACGTGCCGTCCTGGACCTCCGCGAGCAGCTTCTTCATCTCGGCCTGCGCCTCGGGTCCGATGACGCGCGGGCCCGCTGTGTAGTCGCCGTACTCGGCCGTGTCGCTGACGGAGTACCGCATGTAGTTCAGGCCGCCGCGGTAGATCAGGTCGACAATCAGCTTCAGCTCGTGCAGACACTCGAAGTAGGCGATCTCGGGCTGGTAGCCGGCGTCGATCAGCGTCTTGAAGCCGGCCTTCACGAGCGCGCTGACGCCGCCGCACAGTACCGCCTGCTCGCCGAAGAGGTCCGTCTCGGTCTCTTCCTTGAACGTGGTCACGAGGACGCCGGCGCGCGTCGTCCCGATGGCCTTGCCGTAGGACAGCGCGAGCGCCAGCGCCTTGCCCGTGGCGTCCTGCTCGATGGCGACGAGCGCCGGCGTGCCGCCGCCTTCGACGAAGAGCTCGCGGACGCGGTGGCCCGGCGACTTCGGCGCAATCATCGAGACGTCCACGTCATTCGGCGGTGTCACCGTGCCGAAGCGGATGTTGAAGCCGTGCGCGAACATCAGCGTCTTGCCGGCGGTCAGGTGCGGGGCGATCGACTCGCGGTACACCTTCGGCGCCGTCGTGTCCGGCACGAGGATCATGATGACGTCGGCCCACTGCGCCGCCTCGGCGACGGTCTTCACCGCGAGGCCAGTCGCGGCGGCCTTCGCGCGCGACTTGCTGTCGGCGCTCAGCCCGACGGCGACGTCCACGCCGCTGTCCTTGAGGTTCAGCGCGTGAGCGTGGCCCTGCGAGCCGTAGCCGATGATGGCGACTTTCTTTGACTGGATGATCGAGAGGTCAGCGTCGTTGTCGTAGTAGATGGTGGCCATAGTCAGGGATCAGGGATCAGGGGTCAGAGGTCAGGGGTCAGGGACCAGGGTCAGGGAATGGCGATTACAAAGATTGGGCAGGGATCCTCGCTACGAGACCGCGGGCAACCTGGCCCCTGGCCCCTGATCCCTGGCTCCTACACGGAGTAGGAAACGCCCGTCTGTTCCTCGGACGTCTCTTCGCCGGCGAAGCGGTCGGCGAGGCGCTCGGCGAGGCGCGGCCCTCGCGCCATGGCGATGCGGCCGGTGCGCGCGACTTCGAGGACGCCGTACGGCTTCAGCACGTCGAGCAGCTTCTCGCTCTTGTCGCCGCTGCCGGTGATCTCGACGATCAGCGAGTCCTCCGAAACGTCGATGACCCGCGCGCGGAACACGTCGGCGAGCTGGATGATCTGCGCCCGTGTCTCGTGCGTCGCCGTCACCTTGATCATCGCCAGCTCGCGCTCGACCGACGGGTGCTCGGTGATGTCGTCCACGCGCAGCACGTCCACCAGCTTGTAGATATTGGCCTCGACGCGCCGCGCGTTGGCCGGGTCACAATCGCACACGATCGTCATGCGCGAGACACCGGCCGTCTCGGTGTGGCCGACAGTGAGCGAGTCGATGTTGAACGCGCGCCGCCGGAACAGCGACGCCACGCGGTTCAGCACGCCGGGCTTGTCTTCGACGTAGACGACGAGGGTGTGAAGCATAAACGTAATCCGTGATCTGCAGCTATCGGCTGACAGCTGCCAGCTGGCAGCGGCCCGCTACGCGTCCGCCGCTGTCTCCACAATCGGGCTCGGCCGTCGAATCATCGCTTGCAGATCCGCGCCGGCCGGCACCATCGGGTACACCGAATCTTCCTGCTCGACCTGGAAGTCGATCACGACGCCGCCGCGATGGTTGCGCGCGGCCTTGACGGTCGGCACGACCTCGCTTCGCTTGGTGACGGTGATGCCCGTCAGGCCGAACGCCTCGGCCAGCTTCGCGAAGTTCGGGTTCACCAGCGGCGTGGCGGCGTAGCGCTTCTCGTAGAAGAACTCCTGCCACTGCCGCACCATGCCGAGATAGCCGTTGTTGATGATGGCGACGTTGATGTCCAGGTTCTCCTGCACGACCGTCGCCAGCTCGCACATCGTCATCTGGAACCCGCCGTCGCCGACAACGACCCACACTTCCGCGTCGGGCCGGGCAATCTTGGCGCCGATCGCCGCGGGCAGCGCGAAGCCCATCGTGCCGAGGCCGCCGGACGTGATGAGCGAGCGCGGCGTGTTGTGCTTGTAGTACTGCGCCTCCCACATCTGGTGCTGGCCGACATCGGTGACGACTACGGCGTTGCCGTCGGTCTCGCGCCACAGATCGTTGATGACATGCGCCGCGTAGAGGTGCCCGTTGTCGGGCAGGTTCTGGATGTCGCGGACCGCGGAATCGCCCTTGAGCTCCGTGATGCGGCCGAGCCACTCGGGATGCTCGGACTTCGGCGCGAGCGGCAGCAGGTCCGTCAGCACTTCGCGCAGGTCGCCGACCAGCGCCACGTCCACGTGGACGTTCTTGTTCACTTCGGCCGGATCGATCTCGATGTGTATCTTCTTCGCGTTGAGCGCGTAGGTCTTCAGGTTGCCCGTGACGCGGTCGTCGAACCGCATGCCGAAGGCGAGCAGCAGATCCGCTTCCTGGATCGCGGTGTTGACCCAGGCTTCGCCGTGCATGCCCATCATGCCGAGATTCATGGGGTGGCTGGCCGGGATGCCCCCGAGGCCCAGCAGCGTCATCGCGATCGGGGTCTGAGTGGCCTCCGAGAAGGCGATCACCTGCTCGGTGGCGCCCGACTGGATGATGCCGCGGCCCGCCAGGATGAGCGGGCGCTTCGCCTCCCGAATCAACGCGACCGCCTTCTGGAAGTCCGCGGGCGCCGGACGGTGGTCGGGGCGGTAGCCGCGCAGCTTTACCTCGGCGGCCTCCCAGTCGAACTCGCACGAGCTCTGCTGCGCGTCCTTGGTGATGTCGATGAGCACCGGGCCCGGACGGCCGGACGCCGCGACGTGGAAGGCCTCGCGGATCGTCGGCGCGACGTCTTCCGCGCGCGTCACCAGGTAGTTGTGCTTCGTGATGGGCAGCGTGACGCCCGTGATGTCGGTCTCCTGGAAGGCATCGCTGCCAATCAGCTTGCTGCCGACCTGCCCCGTGATGCAGACGATGGGCGAGGAGTCGAGCATGGCGGTCGCGATGCCGGTGACCATGTTCGTGGCGCCAGGGCCGGAGGTGGCGACGGCGACGCCGACCTGCCCGGTCGCGCGCGCGAATCCGTCGGCCATGTGGGTGGCACCCTGCTCGTGGCGGACCAGCACGTGGCGAATCGGGAACTGCGTCATCGCGTCGTAGGCCGGCAGGATCGCGCCGCCCGGATACCCGAACACGGTGCTGACGCCCTGCCGCATCAGCGATTCCCAGATGATTTGTGCGCCTGTTTTCTTCATGGCTCGCTCATTGGCCGAACTAAAGTTCGGCCCTACGAATGAATGTCTATCCCGTAATCGCGCCTTCGGCGGCTGAACTGACCAGCCGCGCGTATTTGGCCATCACGCCACTCGTGTAGCGGGGCGCAGGCGCTTTCCACGCCTTCAGCCGCGCCGCTAGCTCCGGCTCCGGCAGCTCGATGTCGATCCGCCGGTTGGGGATGTCGAACACGATCGTGTCGCCTTCGCGAATGGCGGCGATCGGTCCGCCTGCTGCCGCCTCTGGCGCCACGTGGCCCGCCATCAGTCCGCGCGTTGCGCCGGAGAACCGCCCGTCGGTCACCATCACCACCGACTCGCCGAGCCCCGCGCCGACGATGGCCGCCGTCACGGCGAGCATCTCGGGCATGCCGGGCCCGCCCCGTGGGCCCTCGCAGCGGATGACGACCACGTCACCCGGCTTGATCTGATTGGCGAGCACCGCGTCGAGCGCACCCTGCTCGCCTTCGAACACACGCGCCGGGCCGCGATGGTGCTGCAGGTTCGAGCCGGCCACCTTGACCACGGCGCCTTCCGGCGCGAGATTGCCCTTCAGGATCGCCAGGCCCCCTGTAGGCTTTATCGGCCGATTGAGCGGGCGGACGACCTCCTGGCCGGCGGTTTCGCTGGCCGACCGTGCCTCCTCGCCGATGGTCTTCCCCGTGACGGTCATCTGGTCGGCGTGGAGCAGCCCGGCGTCGAGCAACCGCTGCGCCACCAGGCGGATGCCGCCGGCGCGGTGCAGGTCGGTGGCGACGAATCGGCCGCCCGGCTTGAGGTCGGCGAGCAACGGCACTTGCCGGCTGATCCGATCGAAATCGTCGATGGTGAGGGGGATGCCCGATTCGCGCGCAATGGCCAGCAGGTGCAGCACGGCGTTGGTCGAGCCGCCCGTGGCGACGACGGCCGCGATGGCGTTTTCGATCGACTGCCGCGTGAGGATCTGCGCCGGCGTCAGGTTGCGGCGCACCAGATCCATCACGAGCCGGCCCGCCTGGCGACCCACGTCGGCCTTCGCGGGGTCGACCGCGGGCACCGAGCCGCTGCCCATCGGCGCGATGCCCAGGAACTCGATCGCGGTGGCCATGGTGTTCGCGGTGAACTGACCGCCGCACGCGCCCGCGCCCGGGCACGCGTGATCCTCGAGGTCCTTCAGCTGCGCGTCGGTCATCTTCCCCGCCGCGTGCGCGCCGATGCCCTCGTATACGTCCTGGATAGTGACGTCGTGATTCTCGAAGCGCCCCGGTGCGATCGAGCCGCCGTACAGCACGAGGCCCGGCACGCCAAGCCGCGCCACGGCCATCGTCGTGCCCGGGATCGTCTTGTCGCAGCCGCAGAGCGCGATGACGGCGTCGAAGCAGTTGCCGCGCGACACCAGCTCGATCGAGTCGGCGATGACCTCCCGGCTGATGAGCGACGCCCGCATGCCTGGGCTGCCCATCGTGATGCCGTCGGAGATGGAGACGGTGTTGAACTCCATCGGAGTGCCGCCGGCCTCGCGGATGCCTTCCTTCACCGAGGCGGCCAGCTCGCGCAGGTGGTAGTTGCAGGGGCCGATCTCGATCCACGTGTTGGCGACGCCGACGATCGGCTTCTTCAGCGCCTCGTCATCGAAGCCCACGGCCTTGAGCATCGCGCGGGCGCCCGCACGATGCGGACCCTCCGTGATGGCGGCGCTGCGGCTGCGATAGAGGGGAGCCTGCGCCATGTCAGGACGCCTGCTGCGCCGCGTCGCGGCCCTTCCAGCTCGGGTACGAGCCGAGCGTGCGCATCGAGCGCGCGAACTCGGCCAGGTGCACCAGTGCCCGCGCGCAGCGGAGATCGTGACGGCCAACCGGGAGATCGACGTAGAAGAGATATTCCCACGGACGCCCGCGGATGGGACGCGACTCGATCTTCGTGAGGTCGATCTCGCGCAGCGCGAACACCGACAACGCCTTGAACAGCGATCCCGGCTCGTTCGGCAGCGAGAAGACCACGGTGGTCTTGTCGGCCTGCAGGTCCGAGTCGGCCGTGCGGCTCACTATCAGGAAGCGCGTGATGTTGTCTGAGAAGTCCTGGATCTCGGGCTTCAGAATCTCGAGGCCGAAGACCTGGGCCGCGCGGTCCGAGGCGATGGCGGCCGCATCCTTCAGCCCCTTCTCCTTCACCAGCTTCGCGCTGCCGGCCGTGTCGTACGTCGCTTCGACCGACACGCCGGGCAGGCTCCGCAGGAAGCGCTCACACTGCGCCAGCGCCTGCGGGTGCGAGTAGATCTTCTTGACCTGCTCCATCGTCGTTCCCGGCAGGACGAGGAGGTTGTGCGTGATGTCGAGCACCACCTCGCCGACGATCGGCAGGTCGTGCTCGAGCAGCAGGTCGTAGTTGCGATGGATGCTGCCGCCGATGGAGTTCTCGACGGGCAGGATGCCGTGGGTGGCCTTCCCGGTCGCGACGGCGGTGAACACGTCGTCAAACGACTCACAGGGCAGCAGGTCGGCGTGATCGCTGAAGCGGATCGCGGCGGCTTCGCTGTAGGCTCCCGATTCGCCCTGAAAGGCGATGCGCACGGCTACACGTCTCCTTGCCCGGGCCGTCGGGCCCGCGCGGCCCGGCGGGCAAGGCCTCGACATCGAGACCGCCATGGTCCGGGGTGTCTGGCTAGACTACAACGTCAGGTTTTGATGACGCAAACTTCATAATCTGAATTAATGACTGGATTCGGCGGGCCGGCCGGGCAGGACGGCTATAATTCCCAGCGACATGCGGCCTTGGGCGGACTTCGACCGCCGGCGGGCACGCGGGAGGATACGCGTGGGCAAGCGTTTCTTGTCGATGGTCATCTTCGGGCTATCTCTGGCCGCCGGCGTGGCGGCCCAGGCGCCGGCCAAGTCGGCCGAGTCGGCCAAGACGACCTGGTACTTCTACACCGTCCAGTGGGGCTACCAGGACGAGTTTCTCGACCTGTTCGCGCGGAACCACTACCCCCTGCTCAAGGCGCTCGAGCAGGCGGGCAAGTACACCCGCGTCCGCACTTACGTCCCGACGTATCACGGTGACGGCCGGGCTGACTGGACGTTCGCGGTGGAGCTCGTCGAGCCGGCCAATGCGCCGGCGGTGGACGAGGATGCGCTCGTCAAGAAGCTGTATCCGGACAAGGCGAAGTACGAGCGCGAGGAGAAGCGGCGGTTCGAGATCCTGGTGGCGCACTGGGATGTGCCGCTCAATGCGATCGATCTCGCCACGCGTGGTGATGGTAAGTAGCTGGCAGCTGGCAGCTGGCAGCTGATAGCTGATAGCTGATTGACAGTGGCATGACACTGGAAGAACTGGGCTGGAGCCCGACGCTCGATGCAGCGTTTCGAGAGCACGCGGACGCGGGACTCGTGCCTGCCAGGATCGCGGTGGCGTACGGCGCGACGTTCCGTGTCGTCGGCGTCGAGCGCGATGAGCTGGCGGACGTCACGGGGCGGCTGCGGCACGACGCGCAGGGCCGTCGCGATCTGCCCGCTGTCGGCGACTGGGTCGCGATCAAGGCTACGACCATTGCGGGCGGCCGATCGACGATCCATGCTGTTCTGCCGCGCAAGAGCCTGTTCTCGCGCAAGGTGGCCGGTGACGATACGGTAGAGCAGATCCTCGCGACCAACGTGGATACGGCGTTTCTGGTCACCGCCCTCGACCGCGATTTCAACGTGCGCCGGCTCGAGCGCTACCTCGCGATGACGTTGGAGAGCGGGGCTCGTCCGGTGATCCTGCTCAACAAGGCCGACCTCGGCGACGAGGTCGACGCCCGGCGGCTCGAGGCCGGACGCGCCGGGCTGGCCGTGCCCGTTCACGTGGTGAGCGCCCGCGCCAACACGGGGCTCGACGCGCTTGCGCAGTACCTCGAACCCGGCCAGACGATCGCCGTCCTCGGATCGTCCGGGGTGGGGAAGTCCACGTTGATCAATCGCCTTCTGGGCGAGGAGCGCCTTGCGACGCGCGAGGTCCGCGACAGCGATCACCGCGGCCGGCACACCACCACCCATCGCGAGCTCGTGCCGCTGCCGGGCGGCGCGCTGCTGATCGACACGCCCGGCATGCGCGAGCTGCAGCTCTGGACGGCCGACGCGGGCGTCAGCGAGGCATTCGACGACATCACGCAGCTCGCCGCGAACTGCTACTTCACCGACTGCCAGCACGACAGCGAGCCGCGGTGCGCCGTGAAAGCCGCCGTTGAGGGCGGCACGCTGCCGGCTGACCGTCTCGAGAGCTTCCACAAGCTGCAGCGGGAGCAATCGCATCTCGAGAAGCGTCAGGACACGCTGGCGCAGCAGACGGAGAAGAAGAAGCTTCGGACGACGATGCGGGCCGTGCGGAAGTACTACGAGACGAAGGATCGGACGTGAGCCACGCGACCGCCGGGGCTGCGCCGGCCGCGCGTCCCACCCGAGTCCAACTGCTCGTGACGTGCCTCGTCGACAGCCTGTTTCCCGACGTCGGCTTTTCCGTCGTGAACGTGCTCGAGCGGCTTGGTGTCCAGGTGGACGTCCCCGCCGGACAGACATGCTGCGGCCAGCCGGCGTTCAATGCGGGCTCATTCGACGACGCCCGCGCGATGGCGCGTCACCTCGTGGACGTCTTCGATCGCAGCGACGTGCCTGTCGTCGTCCCGTCCGGCTCCTGTGGCGACATGGTGATTCACCAGGCGCCGGCGCTGCTGGCCGATGATCCGGTGTATGGGGAACGTGCGCGGAAGCTTGCCGCGCGCACCTACGAGTTCACCGCGTTCCTCGTCGACGTGCTCGGCGTCAGCGATGTGGGGGCGGTCGGGCACCAGCGCATTGCGTACCACCCGGCCTGTCACGGCCTGCGCGGCCTGGGCCTGGAGCGCCAGCCGGGCGTGCTGTTGGAGGGTGTCGCGGGCATCGAGCGGTGCCCCCTCGACGAGGAGGCCACATGCTGCGGCTTCGGCGGCCTCTTCTCCGTGAAAATGAGCGAGATTTCCGGCAGCCTGCTGGCGCGGAAAATCGCCTGCATCGAACGCAGCGGCGCCGACACCGTCGTGGCGACTGATGTCAGCTGCCTGATGCACATCGCCGGCGGACTGCACCGCAAGGGCAGCCCCGTGCGCGTCAAGCACATCGCGGAGGTACTGGCCGGTGCGGCCGAACCCACATGACATCGGCCCCGCTCAACTTCTACGTTCGTGTTGATCTCGCGCTGAAGGATCACGCGCTCGGCGCGGCGATGGACCGCGCGACCAAGAAACTCGTCTCCAGCCGTGAGGCGGGCATGGCGGCGTTTCCCGAGGCCGATGCCGTCCGCGATCACGCGCGGCGCATCCGCGCGCACACGGTCGGGCAGCTCGGGCAGTACCTCCGTCAGTTCGAAACAGCCGTTCACGCCCGCGGCGGCCACGTCCACTGGGCCGAGACCGCCGAACAGGCGGTGGCCATCGTCGCTGATATCGCCAGGCAGCACGACGTGCGGTCCGCCGTGAAATCGAAGTCGATGGTGAGCGAGGAGATCGACCTCAACGCCGCGCTCGCCCGCGCCGGCGTGGACGTCCTCGAGACGGATCTCGGCGAATTCATCGTCCAGGTCGACAAGGACCATCCGTCGCACATCGTCGCGCCGATCATCCACAAGAGCCGGCACGACATCGCGAAGTCCTTCCGCGGGCTTGGGGCCACAGACGAGGACGTTGTCGATGTGCCCCAGATGACGGCGTTCGCGCGGCGCCTGTTGCGCGCCGGGTTCCTCAAGGCGGACATGGGGATCTCTGGCGGCAACTTCGGCGTCGCCGAAACGGGCAGCCTCTGCGTCTGCACGAACGAGGGCAACGGACGGCTGACGACGACGCTGCCGCGCGTGCACGTCGCGTTGATGGGCATCGAACGCGTGGTGCCGACGCTCGCGGATCTGGATGTGATGCTCCAGCTGCTCGGACGCAGCGCCACCGGTCAGAAGCTGACGGTGTATACCAACATCATCAGCGGGCCGAGACGGGGGCAGGGTGCGACAGGTGCGCAAGGTGCGATGGGTGCGCAGGGTGCGACTGGTGCGACGGACGAATCTGACGGCCCGGAGCATTTGCACATCGTGCTCGTGGACAACGGGCGGAGCCGGCTGCTGGGCGGTGAGCTTGCGGAGATTCTGTATTGCATCCGCTGTGGTGCCTGCCTGAACGCGTGTCCGGTCTATCAGCAGGTTGGCGGCCACGCGTACGGCTCGGTGTATCCCGGGCCCGTGGGTGCGGTGCTGACGCCAGGGCTGCGCGGGCTGGCGGGCTGGGAAGACCTGCCGCAGGCGAGCAGCCTGTGCGGGGCGTGCCGCGAGGTCTGCCCGGTCCGCATCGACATCCCGCGGATGCTGTTGTCGCTGCGCGCCGAGAGCACACGCCTCGCTCTGACGCCGGCATGGGCGACCTCCGGCCTGCGGATGCTGCGCCGCCTGGCGGTACGGCCGAAAGCCTTCCGCCTCGCGCAGAGTCTGGCCGCCCGCGCGACACGGCTCCTCGCGCGCGACGGCTGGATCCGCTGGTTGCCCGGGCATC
>Ga0207701_10001973_pt1 | contig 21263 bp, 16 predicted proteins | sample KBSSwiSSwithPhiX_FD_184294 | JGI IMG/M metagenome (GOLD analysis project Ga0207701, IMG submission 184294) | Switchgrass rhizosphere bulk soil microbial communities from Kellogg Biological Station, Michigan, USA, with PhiX - S5 (SPAdes) (version 2) | ecosystem: Environmental > Terrestrial >... | reverse complement strand
GTTCGCGGGATGTGTCGACTTCGCTCGACATGACACGGACGTTCACGAGATTGGTGTCCGCTGGCGCACAATCATGAAATGTAAATTCGCACTTTGTATCCTGATGATTATGGCCGCCCTGGACGCCAATGCGCAGCCGAAACCTTCGGCGACTTTGATTGTAACGAACGCAGCCGTTTACACAGTAGATAAACACCAGCCAAAAGCGGAAGCAGTCGCTGTGATCGGAGATCTCATCGTCGCGGTCGGCTCACGCGCTGACATTGATTTGTGGCGAGGTCCGAAAACTAAAGTAATCGACGCTGGCGGCAAACTGTTACTGCCCGGATTTAACGACGCGCACCTGCATTTCATCCAGGGCGGTGCACAACTCGAACAAGTTCAACTTACAGACGCCGCAACGCCGGAGGAATTTGCGAAGCGCATCGCGGCCCAGGTGAAAAAAACGCCCAAGGGCGAATGGATCATGGGCGGGCGGTGGGATGAAACCAAATGGCCCAAGCCGGAGCTTCCAACGAAGGATCTGGTGGACCCGGTCACTGGTGACACCCCAATTTTCGTTGAGCGCTACGACGGTCACGAGGCGCTCGCCAACTCGGCGGCGATGAAGCTGGCCGGGATGGACGCCAAAACTCCCGATGTTCCCGGCGGAGTGATCATGCGAGATGCAAGCGGGAATCCCACTGGCGTTTTCAAGGACGCGGCAATGACACTGATCTACAAAGCAATTCCGCCGATGACGCATGAACAGCGGCTACGTGCGGCTCGCGGCGCGATTAAACATGCGGCGTCGCTGGGCGTTACGAGTGTGCAGCACATGAACCCGGAATTCGCAGACGTCGCTGCCTATTCCGAGCTGGCGGAAAAAGGTGAGCTCACCACGCGCATCTACGCGGTGCCGATGGAAACCGACTGGCGCGACCAGGCAAAGGTCGGCATTCGTCGTGCGTGGGGCTCGAGTTATCTGCGGCTCGGCGCCGTCAAAGGTTATGCCGATGGCTCGTTAGGCTCGCGAACCGCTTACATGTTCGAGCCGTTTACCGACGATTCCGGCAATCGCGGCCTGTTGAGCGACGAAATGCATCCACCCAGCGCCATGCGCGACCGGTTGATGCAAGCGGACGCCGCGGGCCTACAACTGCGCGTTCATGCGATCGGGGACCGCGCGATTTCGATGATGCTCGATATTTTCGCCGATATCGAAAAGGAGCACGGCTATCACGACCAGCGTTTCGCCATCGAGCACGCGCAGCACATGGCGCAAAAAGATTTTGAGCGTTTCGCGAAATTCCACGTGATCGCGTCAATGCAGCCTTATCATGCAATCGATGACGGCCGCTGGGCCGAAGGCCGGCTCGGTCACGAGCGAGCGCGCTACAGCTACGCGTGGCGCAGCTTCCTCGATCATGGCGTCACGCTCGCATTCGGCACCGATTGGCCTGTGGCTCCGCTAGACCCGATGCTGGGCGTTTACGCCGCAGTCACGCGCGCCACGCTCGACGGGAAAAATCCCGGCGGCTGGATTCCAGAAGAAAAAATTACACTACCGCAAGCGATCGAAGCCTATACCATGGGCGCGGCATTCGCCGAATGTCAGGAAAACAAGAAAGGCTCCATTACGCCCGGCAAACTCGCGGACATGGTCATCCTGAGTGACAACGTCTTTGACATCAAACCGGAAGCTATTCGCAATGTGAAAGTGAAAACCACGATCATGGGAGGCAAGATCGCGTACGGCGGACAGTGAACCCGTGCGCCGACCCTCAACGCCCTCGAAAACTTGGAAGCCGCTCTCTCCCAATTCGCCAGGCAGATTTTGAGGGCGGCAGTGCTCTCCCTCCGCCGCCGCTTTGGCCTGGGGCTTCAGCGTCATGCGCGCAGGACTGGAGATGCTTGCGGGACACCGGAGGCGTCGAAAGCGTAGGCATACGCCTCTTTCATCTTCACGTTGGCACTATCGGTGTAAACGAAAAGCCGTTTGCCGTCGGTCCGTGTCTTCACAATCCCAAAAGCAGCGCGGCTGAAGCCGAAGAACTCGCCACGCGCTTTTTCCTTCTTGGTCTTGGGAGTAGCGAGCTTCGAGAAACCTTCCACTTGGAAGAAAGCGACTAGTTCAGTGACAAAGATGAGAGGTTCCGGTACGCGGGACAATTTCCCAAGCGCACCCATAATGGTGGCGCGCGGGTGAATGAATTCTTTGCGGGCGCTCTCGTCGCCGCTGGAAACGACACTCACGACCGGGTTTACCCGCTGGATGAAACCTCCGGAAAAATCAGCGGAGCCGTGATGCGGGACTTTGAAGACCTCGGATTTAAGGTTGATCTCTTCGGCATCGTGCTTGTTAGCGAGAAAGCGGCTGGCTTCATCATTCAGGTCTCCGCAAAAGAGGTAACTAAATCCACCGTACACGAGACGAAAGACGATCGAATGGCCGTTGATTGTATGGGACGCGGAGTGACCGCTAAACTCATCCTCCGACAGTGCGAGGGAATCCTGCCCGATTCGAGGGCCCTTCGGTGGCTCGCCCAGGAATTTCAACGCGGGCTGTCCGTCAATGTTCTCCACCAACGGGCCGAGAACTCCGATTTTGAGGTCACCGTTGTTGAAAAAATTGAATTTGTCGTCGTCGCCAAATTGCAGGCGCCTGCATTCCAGAGCGGTGAGGCCGTTATCTTTCCTTCGTTTGTTATACTCTTTCAGCGTCTGGACCCATTTATTAAAAAATTTGTTCATGTCCGCGGATTCGACCTCTGTGAGGATGTCGTCCACCAGTCCGGTCAGGAAGAATATATCTTTACCGTTTTTGTCTTTACCGTTCTTTTGGGTCGGCCCGAGAAGTTCCAGGTCAGGCACGTTCTTGCCATTCCTGGTGTCGGGGCGCTTAACGATGCCGTTGTGGTAGTAGCGTTCAGGCGTGATGAACAAACGCTTTCGGGCCTGTTCGTTCGTTTCGGATTCGAGAATTTCCGGCAGTCCCACAAAGTGGTCGGCATCGCCGTGTGTAACCAGAATGCAATCGATCGTCTTTGGATTCGTTTTACTCGTTCCACGGAAACGCCCGGCCAGGTAACGCGCGAACATCTGATTATCTCCGCCATCGACGAGTATTACCTTGCCATCAGGTGATTCGATGACCGCGCCGTCACCTTGCTGAACATCCACGAAGTTGACTTTCAATACCTCATTTTCCGTCAGCGGACGAACCACATCCGCCATTTTGATCTTTGAGGAAGCTGTCGGTTTGATGAATCCGGTGGATTTTCTCGGCAAGATACTGCCGTCGGCCTGTTCAACGAAATCAACAAACTCGACTTCGATTGCTGATATTGTCCTGGCGACCACTGTAACCTGGTCTCCCCAAGCCAAAATCCTGATCAGCTTTTTCCGATCCGGGGCCGTCCAGACATCGGCCAGATCCACGTTAATCACGCATTCTTCATTCATACATTTTGCCTCCTGTTCAGGCGACGGAGTTGTTGTTTGAGTTCTTGGAGGACATGGCGATAAGCGTGCAGCCCTCAGATTTTTTAATGTTCCAGGCGCCTTAGCGTCGCCGAACAGCAGATAATCAGCTTCGCCCCCATTCAGCAAGCTCGCGGATCGCAATGCCGCGACCGGCGGAAAGATTCGCGCTTTCAGCGCTTTGTTACGGGGCGATGAAATTCCTGGGGCGAGGCCCCAGGCTGAAACAACGGAGCGCCGTTGGCGCTTACGACGCGGTCGCGCTCGCGGGAGTAAAGTTTTCCGGTTCGTCGAATCGAAGCCTTTTCCGCAGCTCGTGCCGAAGCAGAAAGAGGTTAATGCACATCTGGAAGACGACAGTGCCAACCGACAGATACCAGACTTCCCGGATCTCAAAGCCCGGCATGTGTGAAATGATCAAAGCTGGCACTGCGAAAAGAACCAGCCGTGTTAACGAGCTAAATAGTGGCGGCAGGGTATTACCGATGCCTTGGAAGACGCTCGACGTGGTGAAGATAATTCCACTCGATATGAAATTGAATGAGACAATCCGCAGGTATTCGCTGCCGAAGGCAATCACTTTTGGATCGCGCGAGAAAAATCTAACCAGTATTGCCGATGCGAGAGATGCAACCAGCGCGAGCACCACCATCGTCAATGACGCAATGCCGATCGCCGAATAGACAGAATGCCGGACGCGATCCGCACGGCGGCCGCCAAAGTTTTGTCCCACAACAGGCGCAACAGCAAAGCTCAACGCAATTACAGGTAAGAAGAGCGACTGCATCACGCGCGCGCCGATTCCGAAACCGGCCTGGGCCTCCGGTCCAAAGCCGCGGATGATTGCGTAAACAAGCACGATGTAAACGAAGATCAGCAAGAATTCCGTACCCGCCGGAACACCAATCCCCAGCATGCGTTTCCAGATTTTTGTTTGCGGGCGGAACAGCGGAAATCGGAACCGCACGTAGTGATATTTCTTTTCGAAATAAACTATCATCAACACATCAGCGATCAGAATCGAAATGAACGTCGCGAGCGCTGCACCCGTCACGCCCAGTTTCGGCCACGGACCGATTCCAAAAATCAGTAACGGCGCGAGCACGATGTTAAGAAACACACTAAGCATCTGAAATGCGACCGCCGGTTTTATGATGCCGGTAGCGCGCAGCGCTGCGCCCAGCGCGACAAGAGGAAACTGGAGTAAAAGCCCTGGCAGAAACCAAAGCAGGTAATCTTTTGCCAACTCCGCGGTCTCGGCGTCTGCGCTCAGCCAGTCGCAATACACCGGGCGCAGAATGAAACCGACAACCGCCAGCCCGAACGCGATCACGATCGACATGACGAAAGACTGATTGAAAACGACTTCGGCGTGCGGCTGATCCTTTCGTCCAGCCGCTTGCGACATCAACGTCGTCGTTCCCACGCCGAGCATTTGCGTCAGGGCCAGCACAATCATCGTGATGTTGCCGGCCACACCGACCGCAGCAATGGCTTCTTTTCCAAGATGGCCGACCCAATAAAGATCAGCCAGTAAATAAAGGGTCTGCACGAACATGCTCGCCGCCAGGAACGCCGACATATGTAGCAAGTGTTTGGTCACTGAGCCCGTCGTCAGATCCTTCATTGGTTAACCACCTCGCAATTCATGACTGCCTTTTCGGCGTCAAGCTTCGTTCAACGTTTCACTCACTCAAAGCTCGAATTCCAATGGTGGCAGTCCAAAATCATTATGGCTTATGACATTTTTTACCCGCGCAACTTTGAGTGCCGCAGACGATTTAAATCTATATGAAGAGATACTCCAAGATTGTGTGTTCCATTGTCGCGACCGTTATTTGCGCGGCGGCGCTGGCGGCAGACCAACCCTCGTGCAAGAAGACGGGCAAAAATTGCCCTATGAATAATGGCGGGGCATGCAATTGCGGCAAGAGCTGCGATTGCTAGGCGAACGCGGTTAGCCGCAAGCCAAGCCGAGAAATCCACGGCCGTTGCCTGTTTTACGCGGCAGTTGACGGAGCACACTGGGACGGACGCCGCGCTGCCCCGAAAGCTTTCGGGGGACATCGCAGAGCGATGTCCCTACCTTCTGAGCTTGCGCGATACTATCATGCGGTTGCGGTCGATGGCGGTATCGGAGGAGGGGTCCCGGCGGATATGCGCTTTCGCCAGGCGACGCGATGCAGGATGAGGAAAATCAGCCAGCCAACAAATGCAACCAGACCGGCGGGAATGGTGACGAGCATGAACCAGCCCATCACACCGAGTGAATAGAGGAGTTCGCCGTAATCGTGTCCGTTGATGATGCACGGATGCACCGAGCCCTCGTCCACTTTGCACCCGTACGCGTTCGCGATTGCGGCGCACAATATGATGGATCCTATCGGCGCAAACGCGAACGCCACGATAACGAACAGCGCCAGTATGTACCACAGCCATGGAAATCTCTTATGTGGCTTGCCGTTCATAACCGAGATTCCAAATGATAGGTTACGAGTCAAGATTGTAGCTCGTCTGTTCGAACCCCTGACCTACTGAATTTGCTTGATGATCCCGTGTTGCTCGGCCCAGTCCCAAAGCGCGACGAACTGGGGTGGCGGCGATTTATGTGTTCGCTGAAAGAGCGATCGATGGCTCGTTAGCATTTTTCCAAACGTCATTCCGTCAGTCCCGGCACGATTCGGATCAGCGCCGCGCTGGAGCAATAGCAGCGCATCTGCGTAAGCGAGATTGTCATCCAGTCCCATTGCCGTGCGGTAAAGCAGCAATGGATAACCCGCGGAATCCGAGCGATCTGCGGGCATGGCTGAATTCACATCAGCACCGTGATCAAGGAGCAACTCAAAACGCGATCTCGCCTGGTCCTTGTAGTAACCCAAATACCAGTTCATGAGAATCATCGGCTGATTAAACCCATCGCGAGTATTCGCATCTCCTCCTGCTTCTAACATTGAGCGAAGAACGCGCGCCGACGAATGCCCTGCGTCGGCCATCGCCAAAGAGTTTCGGTTACCGTTTGTGTAGTTCGGGTCCGCTCCCAGCGACAGCAAGGTTTTAATTGCCTCAACGGATTCGGGTCGCCGCCACGATTGTCTCACAGCGAAGTTGAGCAAAGTTGCACCGTCTCGTCCCGCCGCTTGCAAATCGGGCACGTTCTTCGCTGCGGTACTGATCGCTTCCGGGTCGTTCTTTACGATACCTTGGGCAACAGCTAACAACGCCGGCTGATCGCCAAAGTCCCACCGTCCCGAGTCCAACTCAGCCTGAAATTGACGGCGATGCTGCTCGCCTTTTTCCAGCGATACGAAAGCAATCCAGCCCACGGCCCCAACACCGACAAGAACTACAATCGCGAGCACACAGATCGCCCATTTAAATACGGTTCGTATTTTCACTCTTTCGCCACAGATGAACACTGATCGAACACAGATTACAAGCCTCGCTAACACATTAATTGTAGGGCGTCTGTGTCAGACGCTTTTCAGCCCGCGTTACCAGTTGCAATACGGTGTCAGTGTTCTCGCACGAACTTCTCAATCTCGCTTACGACACGATCGAGTTCGTCGATGAGATCCGAATGATCCCCGTGCTGGCGAAACGCGGTCACAAGCGTTCGGTAATACCAAACGGTCCCTTCCTTTTTTCCAGCGAACCGCTCGAACACTTCGAGACCATGTCGTCGAAGCTCAGCCAAAATCGCACGCGTGTTATGCAACTTATCCGACGCTGACACCAGTCGTGTCGAGCCATCCGAACTCTTGAGATGCTCGATGTAAGCTTGTTTTCTTTCCAACCATGGGGGCTTTCGCGTTTCGTATGTGTCGGTGCATCCATCAACGATCCTGGCGACGCCATCGCCAAATTTCTCCCGGATATCGCGCAACCGTTCCTCGCCACCGCAATCTTCAACCGTATCATGAAGCAGCGCGCCGATCCCTTCGGTTTCATTCGCACCGTACTCAAGTGCGATGGCAGTTACGCCAAGAATATGCGCGACGAACGGAATTCCCGTTTTCTTGCGCATCTGATTACCATGCGCGCGCGTCGCATAAATCAATGCCTCTTCAAATTTTTCCGACAGCTTCATTTCAGTGATTTTGTACGATGCAGCGCTGTAGCCGTGGCGCTATGCGCCGTCCAAACCGCGTCATGAGAGCATCATGCACGCCGCACAGGGGCGTGGCTACAAGATTGGGTTGGCGCTTCACCTCCTGTAGCCGCAACCACGCGCTTATAGCGGCGGTCTGCGACCGCCGGTCTTCTATCCGCTCGCGGCGGCGTTCTCTCTAAAATCTACTGATTGACGAAAGCATCGAGCGCTCATCGAGGGCTGCTACAGGGCTTCAACGCGGATGTGTCTTATTGAACCCGTCTTCGTATCCGTGTTCGAAGGCCAAATTCCAATCTGACTGATTGCCCAATCCCTGCTGCTTGAAATACTTTTGAGCCATCATGTTCAACTCCGCAGGCGTGGGCATTTTTGCATCACGCGGCACCTGCTCACCCGCTTTTTCGCCGATCCAGTACCCTTGCCGTTCCGCTGCCGTGCGGCCGTGCTCCGCACGCTTCGTGTAAAACGCTGTCACACCGCACACGATGAATGCCGCGATTGCCATCATCACAAAGAAGCGAACCGGCTTGAATTCTCTGGCCATAACCTGACCCTAAAAAAACATAAGCGATTCCACGTGGCAATGGTTCCCCCACGGCTTGTTAACTTCTCCGAAGTAGCACCTGTGTTAGGTTTTTTCGGCAACCTTCTCGCTGCTGCTGATGTCAAAGGCGGGTGTTTTCGCCTATACAGAATACGGTGGCCGAGACCGTCTCCTTTGCGCAATCCGTCCGATAGAATGGTGCCGGCGGCGCCGACTCAAATCACACCGTCGTAAGTTCCGAAAGGGAGGCGAGCGTAGCGCCCGCGGCTCCCGCCGGAGCCCACCACGTCTGGTCGCCAACGATCCCATCCACGTGAACACCACGATCCTGTTGGTAGGCTTTGACAGCGGCTTCGGTCTTCGGCCCGAAGTCACCATCGACAGCGCCCGGATCAGTGGCAGGGGTTGAATATTTCTTGAGACCTTTTTGTAAGGCGCCCACAACGCTGTCCGAGGCGCCGCGAGCCAACAGCGGCGTATTTGGATCCGCCGGGAGCGCCTGCCACGTTATCGGCCCCACGATGCCATCCACCGTCAAGCCTGCGCCCTGTTGGAAATCTTTGACGGCTTGTTCCGTTGTCGAGTCGAACGTGCCGGTGATATTGCCGGGCGCGAGTACCTTTGTCATAACAAAGATACGCTGAAGTCTTCGTACGTCGCGACCAGTCGAGCCGAGGCTGATTGTTGGACCGCTGTTCATATTTCATTCTATCTGTCTTTGCCCGCTTCTCATGCCGTAATTTCAAATATTCTCCATCCAAACAAAGTTCAGCGATGATCTGCAATTCTGTCGTATTCCATCTTGACGGCCATCGCTAACTCCTGATTCAATTATTGCGATCTGATGCGTGGGGGTCGAATCACCAGCGAAGAAAAATCCGCGATCAGTGTGTACGTCGGTGCCGGGGTTGCCGTGCTGCTCGCCGTCGTCGGGATTTACTTCTTCTTTCTGACGCAGAAAGAAAAAAAGGAAACCACAACTTTCGATCCGAATCGGCCAGTGCCTAGCGACGCTGTTTTGAAAGGCCGGTTAAAGGCCGAGGAATGGAGCGTGGTGCGGGGAAACGGCTCGCAGACACCTTTTCAAAATGAGTTCTGGAACAATGAGAAGACCGGCGTCTACGTGGATGTCATTACCGGCGAACCGCTATTCACTTCACTCGACAAGTTCGACGGCAAAGTCGGCCTGCCCACGTTCACGAAACCCATTTCGTACGATCTCCTAGTCGAGGTACCCGACAACACAAGCGAGATGCAACGGCTTCAGGTGCGCGACAAGCGAAGTAACGCTCGCCTTGGCCATGTCTTCGCCGACCCGCAATCGCCCACTAAACGGCGTTACGTCGTTTATTCTGCTGCCTTTCATTTCGTTCCAGTCGAACAGATGAAAGAGAGAGGCTACGAAGCCTATCTTCCGCTTTTCGAGAAGAAGTAACTTTGTAGCCACGGCGCGCTGTGCGCCGTCTTTCTTCACCCTTCTTCCTCCAGCCCTTCGGCGATTCTGTGGCCTGCTATTTTCTTCGGCAACTTCGCGCTCGTCGTCGGGTTAAATCGCGAAAACAACAGGAGAAACTCTTTTATGGGAAAGAAATGTTTCGTGATGGCATTGGCTGTGTCCGCATTCGTGTTTGGAACTGCTGTGCGCTCAAACGCCGGCACAGATATGATTGAGCCGTACCGCCCTCCCGCGCCGAGTTATAATTACGCGCCGCCGCCGCCGCCACGTCCCGTGTTTTTCGTTCCGCCGGTTCGCGTCGGCGTTTTCTTTGGACCGGGCTTTGGCTATTACGGACGCGGCTACGGTTTTAACGGCGGCCACCAATACTACAGCCGACACGCGTACTGGCGCGGTCATCATCATCGCTGGCATTAAGGCAGGCTGCGCTGAGCTGTTAACGAGTGCGGCGCCCGTCGTATCAGTCATGCAGACACTCTTGTAACAAATTATTCAGCCCAGTTTGAGTGTCGAAGGTTCCACGTACTCCCTATTGCGTCGCGTCGCCTATAGGGAGCCGGCTACCGAGAGCAGCGATAAAACCCAGGGTAATATCCCACTCCGCTGCGATGATTCACATATGTCGCGAGAGCTAAGAGCGGGAAATTCTGGCGATACATGTCGTACTTCAAATAAAACGTGCGTGGGAAGCCGGTGCCGGTGATTTCATCTTCATCCCATGAGCCGTCGGGCTTTTGAGAGCGAAGAAGGTAACCCAAGCCGCGTTGAACGCTCGGTCGATCCAGGTCGCCGCAGGCGCAGATGCCCATAATCGCCCAAGCGGTTTGGGACGTAGTGCTTGGGCCAATTCCTTTGGTCGATGGATTTTCGTAGGTACCACAGGTCTCACCCCAGCCGCCGTCGTTGTTTTGGCAGCTCTCGAGCCAATCGCGTCCGCGCAAAATCCAGTCTTGAGCCATATCTTCGCCGATTGCCCGCAGGCCACGCAGCACCTGCCAGGTGCCGTAGATATAATTCACTCCCCAGCGTCCGTACCATGAACCATCATCATCCTGAGTTGCGACTAAATATTTGATCGCATCGCGAACGCACTTCGCATTGCGATCAAAACCGATGTAACCGAGCAACTCGAGCGTGCGCGCAGTCAGGTCACTGCAGGTGGGATCGAGAATGGCGTTGTGATCCGCAAACGGCATATCTTCCAGCCATTCTGTCGTGACATTCTTATCGAACGCTGCCCAGCCGCCGTCGCGACATTGGAAACTGAGTTGCCATCCAAGCGCGCGACGAAACAGTTCCTCGAGTGACTGTGAATCTTCCGGTTCAACAAGCCTCAGTGCCATTAACACCATCGCCGTGTCATCCGTGTCGGCGTAATAGACGTTGTTGTACTCGAACGCCCAGCCGCTGGCTTCCGGATATGAATTGTTGATCGCCCAATCGCCGCGGATTCGCACTTCCTTGTTGACCAACCATTCGGCCGCTTTTTGAAGTGCGGGATGGTCTGGTGCAAGACCAGAGTCTGCCAGTGAAATAATCGTGATGGCTGTGTCCCAAACGGGCGAGAGACACGGTTGAATTCTGAAATCGTCGGGATCGTTGACAAACAAGCCATTGAAATCTGTTTCAGCCTTCGCGTAAACTGGATGTGTTTTTGAATAGCCAAGAGCGCGCAGAGCGATCATGCAGTTCAGCATGGCGGGATAAACCGCGGCGAGACCGTCGCTCCCCTCTCTGATGCGCTCGAGCATCCAGCGCTCGGCTGCTTCCAAGGCGCGTTGCCGCAGCAAGCCGATACGAAGCGGTTGCAAAAATTTCAAGGTGTCGTCAAGGCGGAGGAAGAAATTGCGCCACGTCCAGAATTTTTCGCTGCGGGGCAGACGCAAATCGGCTTGCTCTGTACCGAGGGGGTATAGTTCGTGCAGTTGCTTTTCGCCGGGCAAAATCCGCGTGGGTTTAAAATGATTGATAATGGACAGAGGAATGAGCATCGCCCGGCTCCACGACGACATTTTGTAAATGTGAAAAGGTGTCCAGCTCGGCAGGAGCACCATCTCCAACGGAATCGCTGGCAAATATTTCCACGGAAACACACCCAGTAGCGCGAGGTAGAGCTTGCTGAATGTGTTCATCTGCGGAATCCCGCCCAGGCGCATGATGGTCGCGCGCGCCTCCTGCATAAACGGCGCGTCCACAGAACAACCGGCAAGCTTCAGGGCAAAATATGCCTTCACGGAAGCGTTAATCTCACTCGGCCCACCGTGATAAATGTTCCAGCCGCCGTCGGACAGTTGGCGTTTAAGGATATGACGGACGCAACGCCGTTGCAGTTGTACGTCCACTTCGCCGCACCAATGCATGAACACGACGTAGTCGGAGCATAGCGTGCTATCGACCATTAGCTCGCCGCACCAATGCCCGTCAGGTTTTTGCTGCCGCAAAAGATTTTCCTGAGCGAGTGAAATTGCCCGGCTGATCTCTTCATCCGCCGCCGAGTAGGCTTCAGAGGTTTCGGGCGAACTTGGTAAGACTATCAATTGGTTCGACGCCATCTCGATCGTTCAGGAGGCTTTCACGGCTGGCTCAGCGCGCTTGCCGGTGAGATGACCATTTCCCGAGCTGACACCGTTGTAGGCGAGCACTTCACTCCCGCGCCCAATAGGCTTCGGCTTCGCACCGAAATTGAACTTGATCGTTTTCCAAGTATCGCCGCGCTGAGCTTGCAAGCCGAGCGTTGCAGTGGGCTCGTAGCCGCAATGCACCATGCAATTTTCGCAGCGGCTATCGCGTGCGATACCATTGACGACTCCATACCGATTCCAGTCAGTCTGTTCCAGCAGCTCCGCGTAGCTTGAGAAGTGGCCGTCGGTCATTAAATAGCATGGGCCCTTCCATCCACGGATGTTTCGCGTGGGAATTGCCCATGCGGAACAAGTCAGGTCCCGTTTGCCAGCGAGAAATTCAAAGTAGACAGGCGTTCCAAAAAACGTGTACCGATTCATCCAATCTTCGATTTTTCGGAATTTCTCAACTGTCATAGCTCGGGTGAGGAAGAAATCTTCCGGACGCAACTTCAGCCGGTTGATCATGTCTCGCTTCGCAGCGTCGTATTCGTAGCCGGGAGTGATGGTATGTCCGTCGACTCCAAGATCTGACAGGTAATCGAACATCCGCTCGATTTCCTGCATATCGGTTTCTTTGTAGATCGTTGTATTAGTCGCGACCTGGTACCCAAGCACCTTCGCCATTTTGATTGCCAAAATGCACTCTTTGAAAACGCCCTCGCGCTCGACGATCAGATCGTGTGTTCGTTCCAAGCCATCAAGGTGCACGTTCCAGTACATCCATCCGCTTGGGGCGATCGTTGGCTTCCCCGGATCTTTCGGTCCTTTACGGATTTCCGCGGCGTCTTTTTCGGAAATCAATCCGGCCCTAAGGAGCACATCGATTTTCTCCTCGAATTTTTTGCCGCTGCCATTTTGAGCGTTACTCAATTCTTTCGCCAGCCATTCGCGCATCTTTTTGCGCATGAACATCGCGTTGGTGCAGATGTAAACGATCCGTCCTTGCCCGAGCAATCCATCTACCAGCGCTTCAATATGCGGATAGATCAAGGGTTCGCCGCCGCAGATTGAGACCATGGGCGCGTTGCACTCTTCTGCCGCCGAAAGGCAGTCCTCCAAGCTCATCATGTCCTTGAGCGACGTAGAGTATTCGCGAATCCGCCCGCAACCCGTGCAGGTGAGGTTGCACGTATGCAACGGCTCGAGCTGGAGCACCGTGGCAAACTTCTTGGTGCCCCGCAGTTTGTGCCCGATCACGTAAGCAGCAATTTTTGCTGTGAGCGGAAGAGGAAATCTCATAAAAAAGCGAGGATTTTACCGAGAGACGCTCGGGGTGTCAATGAGCCGACCCGTTTTTATACTCTTAATCGGCCTCCGGTGATTGTTTGGACCTGCATCCGGATTCTAGCGTATCGGTCCCCCAATAGCAAAATAAACCTGCGACTACGTTGGATTTGTGGGGTTAAATTGAACAACTGGGAGTCTAAACCATCGAAGAATCAAGCATATGAAAAGATTATTCTTAGCAGCATTTGCCGTTGGACTAATTGGCTGCGCCAACCAACCCGCGCCCTCGCCCGGCCCCGCAGTGACCGGCAGTTATCCTTATTCCCGGTATGCTTATACGGCGGACGCATGGGGCCATCGTAGCCCAGCCTATAAGGACTGGAGCACGGCCCAATTGCAGCAGCGGCGCCTCGATCTCTATGCCCAAGTCCCGTTCACCAGGACGCGCAATGAGGTTCCCGCCTACATCTACAATGGAATCTCGCTGCCACAGCAAGACGAGATCAAGGCTATCGAAGTTGAGTTGAATTGGCGATACGACCACGGTGATAAGAGCGCAGAGCTGAAGGAATTCTGGCCTTCAACGCGACGGCATATTGCCAGCGGCGGACGTTTCGATTCAGGCTTCTAACAGGCCGCGAGCTCGATAGTGGAGGATCGCGATCGGCGAGGTCGTCGACGCGCAAATCTATGCGGCTGAGTCGTTCGCGACACTCAGACGCCGTGCCAACCACGACGGATCAGGCTGACGGCGATGGCGGCCAGGAGGAGCGCGACTATTTTTGATACACCGCGCAACCCTTGCCTGCCCATCCAGCGCGCGACCAGATCGGCATTCCAGAACGTGACCACCACCAGCGCGAGATTGACCAGAAGCGCCGCAACCGTAAACACCAAGCCGACTGTATCGACAAGAACGAGGAGCGCTGTCAGCAGGGCCGGCCCGGCTATCAAAGGCATCCCCAGGGGGACAACGCCAAAGTCGTCTGTGGCTTCGCGACTGGCTGGCGCGACGTTAAGCAACTCCCGTCCCGCCAAGCCAAGCAAAATCAGGCCGCCTGCCACCTGAAAATCCGCTACGGTGATTCCAAGTGCGGTAAAGATTATTTTTCCGAGAAATATAAACCCAATCGAAATACAGAGCGCCGTGAAAACGGCGATGAAACCCTCTCGCTGCCGTTGTTCGCGCGGAGTGTCCCCAGCCAGTCCCAAAAACATGGCCACCAGACCAATAGCGTCTATCGCGACAAAAATCGGAATAAAGGCAACGAAAAATTTGTGGATCATACTTTACGCGTCTTGCCAGAACCGCCCGCCTCATCACAGATGAACACCAGCCTTCGTATAAAACTACGGCTTGGCAAGCAGATGAAACACGGATTCATCAACCCCGAAAATTTTCGGGGCTGCCACCGGTGAAAATCTGTGTAACTCTTTGGCCTGTTTTGTTCTTTCACTGCCATGTCATACGATTTCATTAAAGCCGCATTTGTTCACGTCTCACTCATTCTGCTCGCTTCGAGCTTAGTCGTTTCGGCCGCCGAAATGAAAACGGTCGACGATTTTCGTGCCGCCGCGGCAAAGGCGAACGCTGTATTGACGATTCCCGATTGGGAGCAAAAACCGGAAGCGGTTGAGGCTGCAATGAAAAATGCGATTGCGAAGGCCAACACGTCGCTGGATCGGATCGGTGCCCAAGACTTAGGCAAGGTAACTTTCAAGAGCACTGTAGTCGCTCTGGATGATGTCAGTTATGAGGCGGGTCTCGCGGCAAATAGGGCCAATCTCATTAAGGAAGCGAACACGAATCCCGCGATGCGCACCGCCGCGGAAAACGCCGTGAAAGCGTTCGAGAACTGGGCCGTCGGTGTCGATTATCGCGAGGACGTTTACAAGGCGATCAAGGCTTTCGCTGATACGCATCCAAAGCTCAGCGGCGAAGACGAGAAGCTGCTCAAGGAAACGCTACGCGATTATCGCCGTGCCGGTTTGGAGTTGCCTCCCGACCAGCGCAAAGAAGTTGAGGATCTGCGTAAGGAGTTGACCAAGCTGGGAACGGATTTCGACGCCAACATTGTTAAGTCCAACGCTCCGGTCATGTTCAGCAAAGCCGATCTCGATGGGCTTCCGGAAAGCTTCTTCGCATCGCCCGGCATCAAAACGGGCGACGACGTTTACACGGTCATGGCGAATGTCACGTGGCAATTCAACACAGTCCAGGAAAACGCCAAAAACGAGGCGACGCGCAAACAGCTGTACATCGTTCGCGAAACGCTCGCGAAAGACAAAAACGTTCCTCTTCTGAATCAAATGCTGGCGCTCCGAAACGAAATTGCGCTGCGCCTCGGTTACAAGTCATGGGACGATTACCAGACAGAAGTCAAGATGGCCAAGACCGGCATGAATGCGGAAAAGTACATCAACGATCTGGTCGCAGGCATTCAGCCGAAATTCGACAGTGAAATTGCGGAACTGCAAAAGTTGAAGGCCGCCGATACCAATGATCCTAACGCCAAAATCATGATCTGGGACTGGCGGTACTATAGCAACCAGCTGAACAAGCAGAAATACGCCGTCGATAAGGAAGCGTTGCGCGCGTATTTCCCATTCCAAAGAGTCCTCGACGGGATGTTCAACATTTATCAGAGCATCTTCGGTCTGAAATTCGAAAAGATCGTCGCGCCATACAAATGGATTGACGATCTCCAGCTCTATCTCGTCACCGATTCAGCCACGGGCGAGCCGCTCGGGATGTTTTATCTCGACATGTTCCCGCGCGAAGGAAAATACAATCATTTCGCACAATTCGAGATCATCAGCGGCAAACTTTTGCCGAACGGAAAATATCAGCGGCCCATTGTTGCCTTGCTTTGCAATTTCCCGCCGGCGAGTGGCGATGCTCCATCATTAATGACGCATCAGGACGTGGAGACGCTTTTCCACGAGTTTGGGCATGCTCTGCATTCCATCGTCACTCGCGCCAAGTATGGCCGCTTCGCAGGAACGCATGTCCCGCGTGATTTTGTTGAAGCGCCATCGCAGATGCTACAAAATTGGGTTTGGGACAAGAAAGTGCTGGATACTTTCGCTGCCGATTACCGCGATCCGTCCAAAAAAATTCCCGCAGAAGCCGTCAAGAAGCTCAACGACGCGAAACTGGCAAATGCCGGCGTGCTCTACCGGCGCCAGTTCGCGTTCGCTTCACTCGATCTTGCTCTGCATGACCCACACCCCGAAGAGATGCCATACGACTCTGTGGCGATAACGAACCCGATCCTGGAAAAAGTCTTTTTGCCGATTGATCCGAGCACAACGTTCGTCTCCTATTTTGGTCATCTGAATGGTTACGATGCTGGTTACTATGGCTATGCCTGGGCGGATGCTATTGCCGCCGACATGGCAACCGTTTTTGAAAAGGCAAAGGACGGTTATCTTGATAAACAAGCCGGAATGAAATTGCGCCGGGAAATTTACGAGCCCGGCGATTCACGCGATGTCAACGAGTCGATCGAAAAATTCCTGGGCCGCAAACAATCGATCGAACCGTTTTTGAAGCAGATAGGCATCGGCACGCAGGATAAAAAGAAAGCAGCAGCCGGACCATCACACGAAAACAAGTAGCCAAACCTGCGCCTGCACTTGCACTGCGGTGAATTAGATGATTCAATCGAGTCGCAGTTACCAAAATCTGAATGGGCTCGCTTAAAAAACGAAGGAAAGCAAAAATCGCCAAGCACAAGCGTCGCAAACGCATGAAGGCGCACCGGCATAAGAAGCGACTGCGGTACAAATTGTAAGGCACGATCTCATTTGCTTTTGCCAGCGAAGCCGCAGCCCCTGCTGGTTTGCCGAACCCTCGCCAGAAAGATAAGCTTAAGCGTGAGGGAGCAGAAAAAATGGTGCGTTTGGTGCGCTTGCCGAAAGCTTCTTTTCGGGCTGACTTTTCTTGTTGCAGCAATGGTTGCGGAGGCGCAGGCGCCCAAGGCTTCACCTGCGAAAGTTCCTCGCGCCCATCCTCGAAAAGCCATCACGCGCCACGATGATTCAGTTACATCAAAACCGGCTCCAGACCTCGCGTTGCGACCGCAAGGCGCGCACAAAGCGGACGCGCTGGCGCGTTTTGTTGAAGGAATGGCGTTCGAGGAGAACGGCGAGATGGAACGCGCTCTGGAAGCCTATCGAAAAGTACTCAATGTCGATCCAGGTCAGTCAGAGATCGCCTCGCGCGTGGCCGGCTTGCTGATCCAGCAGGATGATTTCCCACAGGCAATCGATGTGCTGAAGGACGCCATTAAGGCAAATCCAAAAAGCGCCGAGCCGTATCAGCAACTAGCTTTCATTTACACGAGGTATCTGAAGCGAACGGACCAGGCCATTGAATACGCTAATCGCGCCATCGCTTTGAATCCCGGAGACGTAGAAGGTTACCAGCGCCTGGTTGAAATCGAACTCGCAGCCGGACAGGAGAGAAAGGCGCTCGAGGCTCTGGATCGCGCGCTGAAAGTTCAGAGCCGTGATCCCAATTTCTGGATACGCCTTGGAAAACTTTACGTCGCGATTCTCTTTAAGTCCGATTCACAGCCCAAAGCCGACGAACTCAAAAAAACCAATGAGATTTTCAAAAGAGCGGCGGAAAATTCCGCGGACGATCCGGGCATCCTTAAGGACGTCGCCGATTACTACGCGGCATCGCAGCAACTGAAAGAAGCGATCCCGCTTTATCTGCGTGTACTCGAATTGCAACCGGACGATGCGAACGCGCGAGAGAAACTGGCCACCGGTTTTGTCCTAACAAACCAGAGGGACAAAGCAGTCGAGATGCTTGAGCAAATCATCAAGGAACACCCGGAAAAATATCAACCGTACGATTTGCTGGCTCAGGTGCTTGACGAGGAAGCGCGATCGCTTCAACGCGCAAATCGAATCGAGGAAGCCAAAGCGAAGTTTGCCAAGGTCGCTGCCAACTATGAGCAAAGCCTCCTGATCAATCCAAATCACGCCGGCACGTATGTCCGCCTGGCAGAATTACTTCTCAGCGCTTTACGCGACCCTGAACGCGCAGTGAGATTGCTGGGCGACGCCCGGCGAAGATTTCCAGGCGCACCGGAGATAGTCTATTACCTGGCGATCGCACAACGCGAAGCCAAGCAAAACCAGCAGGCCGTGGCCACGTTCGAAGAGGCGCTGCACGAAGCACAACTGGAGGAGGACGACGATTTCGTAAACGCGAAGTTTTACTTCAATTATGGAGCAGCTGCCGAACAGGCTGGCTTATACAACAAGGCGGCGGATCTGCTTCGTAAATCAATTGCGCTCGATCCCGAGAATTCGGCCGAGGCCAGCAACTATCTGGGTTACATGTGGGCGGATCACAACATGAATCTGGAGGAAGCTGAAACAATGATCAGACGCGCGTTGCAAAGCGAACCCAACAATGCTTCCTACCTCGATAGTCTCGGCTGGGTGGAGTTTCGGAAAGGTCAGTTCGATCGAGCTTTGGACGACCTGCTCCGCGCTGCGAAAACTGCAGAGCGCGAAGATCCCGTGGTCTTTGAACACATCGGCGACACTTATTTAAAATTGAATCGGACCAGGGAGGCGTTGGAAGCCTGGCAGAAAGCGCTGTCGCTCGATCCGAAAAACAAGAATCTAGCGGACAAGATCCAAGCTACGAAAAAGATGATCGGAAAGGATTTACCGGCGAACACTAATCCGACTTAACGAGCGCACCGAAATAAAATATCGAACCCTACCACCGAACATCGACGCCCAGATCCAACGTAACCGTTGCACCTGCCCGACATTCGAGATTCGCGCTTAACAGCCCCTCGAGATGAAGGAATACCCCACGCTGTGGCAACGCAAGATGATGTGGGCGGCGTTGACTGCCTGTTTCGTTGTTGTTCTCGTCGTCGTCGTTGCCGCCGTGATCTGGGCCGGCGCCAGTATCATCAGTTTTCTCCAGCCGATTCTGATCCCGGTGGCGATCGCCGCAATTCTTGCCTATCTGCTCGATCCGCTGGTGACGAAAATGTCTCGCGGAACGCTTACTCGCACCAAGGCTATAGCATTACTTTTCGCAATTGGTTTTTTTGCATTGGGCGGATTGGCAGCATGGCTCGTTCCGACGATCTCGGTTCAGAGCGCGAATTTCGCCAGGCAAATCCCTTCCTACACCGAACGGGCTCGGGATTACATCGTCGATCTTATCTATAGGTTCGACCAGACATTCGGGTTCCTTGGCGCAGGACAGACCAAATCCGCGTCGAAGAGTCTGACCAATTTCCTGATCGGCCCGGGGCCATCTCCTTCTCCCCACCGACAAACGACGGCGAGCCCGACCGGATCGCCCCAACCCACTGCACCATCCACTCAAGTAATCGCCCCGACCCAACCCAAGCTGAGCAGCGCCGAACGCCAGCACATTCAAGCGTACGTGGAAAAACAAATGCCCAAGTTACAGGAAGCGCTGCCGACTCTACTCGGAAAGCTGTGGGACATTTTGAAAAAGAGCATCGGTGGCTTTCTCGGAGCTACCGGCTTCTTGCTCAGTCTTATTCTGGTCCCAGTCTATTTATTTTTTCTACTCAAAGAAAAGCCGCGGATCGAAGAAAGATGGACAGATTACCTGCCGTTGCGCGAGTCGCCGCTGAAGAACGAAGTGGCGGACGTAATATTACAAATCAACTCGTATGTCGTCGCGTACTTCCGTGGTCAGCTCCTTGTATGTCTGATTGACGGCATTCTCATTGGCACCGCATTGACACTGTTGGGACTGAACTTTGCTGCAGTAATCGGCGCATTGGTAGTCGTGCTTACGATGATTCCATATATCGGGATCATCATCTGCTGGGTGCCGGCTGTTCTGATCGCAGCGTTCCAATGGGGTGATTGGACTCACCCAATCATCGTGACCGCGATTTTCATCGTCATACAGAATTTGGAAGGCCTTTTGTACGCGCCACGGATTGTCGGAAACTACGTTGGCTTACATCCGATGACAGTAATTGTGGCGATCTTCGTCTGGGGCTTGATCATTGGCGGAGTCATCGGTCCGCTCCTTGCTGTGCCGCTTACTGCCACGCTGAAAGTGCTTTTCGGACGTTACGTTTGGGGCCGGCATTTGCGAGAACAGTCTCTGCCGATCAAAACCGCTCTCACATCTGAAGAAATCGAGGTGCCGACTCATCGTTAGCGCAGCAAACAGTTTGTATGAAAGAGAAGAGTGGATCGACCGGCGTCACGACAACGCACCAGGCTACGGTTCAATTCGAGCACGGTGAGCAAAGGAAAAGCCGGCAATCGTCTGGCGGTACGCACTCGACGTTTCAGCGGCAGCTCAGGAGAAGTCGCCTGGCTATTGCGATTGCGGGATCGGCAATCGCTTTCTTGCTAGGCGTTTTCTTGATCAATTACGGCTCAAAACTTTATGAGAATTGGCGCGAACGCCGTTTGCTACATCAAACAACAACACTCTTACAGGAGGGAAAGCTCAGCGAAGCAGCGCAAATGGCGCAGGAACTCGTCCGCCGCCGTCCGGATTCTCTCGCGGCGCTGTCGATCCTGGCGGACACAGCCGAAAGACAAAACCTTGAAGAAGCCGTTGCATGGCGCGAGCGGATAGCGCGATTGCTGCCAAGAGACCCGGAGAGTCAGCTTAACCTTGCCTCCGCGGCGCTCCGCTTTGGGAAGCTCGATCTCGCCCGCGAAACGCTTAATCGAGTCTCTCCGAGCGATCGAGACGGCGCAGCCTTTCATGTCGTTGCTGGTTGGCTAGCGCGCGCAGAAGGTAATTTTGCCGAGCAGGAAGAACAATTCGCTGCTGCGGTAAAGAAAGAA